>Ga0256914_1000060_pt1 | contig 104287 bp, 74 predicted proteins | sample HulkmetaG_FD_191571 | JGI IMG/M metagenome (GOLD analysis project Ga0256914, IMG submission 191571) | Hydrothermal chimney microbial communities from Main Endeavour vent field at the Juan de Fuca Ridge, Pacific Ocean - Hulk | ecosystem: Environmental > Aquatic > Marine > Hydrothermal vents ...
CTCCTGGGCGATGATCAGCAGTTCCTGGTCAATGTCGGTGATATAACCGGGCCGCTCAAAGGTGTGCAAAGGCCGCTCCGGCCAGGGGATCATGGTCGCCATGACGATCTCGGTTGCGCCGATCTCCAGTGCGCGGCGGAAAGGGGTGTTGGCCAACGTCCCGCCGTCCCAGTAGGGCACACCGTCTATCTCCGTCGGCCCGTACCACAGGGGGATGCTGAAGCTGGCCAAGATGTGCTCCAACCGCAGGCCGCCGGGGTCCCGATTGCTAAAATATTCCAATCGCGTGGTGTGGGCGTTCACCGCCGTCACATGCACCTCATAGGGCGCATCGGGGCCGTTGATCACCTCCGGGCGGAACCAGGGCCGCCCCCGCCACTTGGGAGATTCGCCCAACAAGGTTTTGGGCAGGGGGGAAAGGTCAAAGATATGGTCGCGGCGGCGGAGGACATTGTCCAGCAAGACATCGTCGGCCCGCATCTTTTGCACATCTTTGGTTTCCAGGTCCAACCAGCGCGATTTGAGGCCCCGCACCCCGATCCCCGATCCCAAGGCGGCAGCGTTGACCGCGCCCACCGAAGAGCCGACGATGACATCGGGCCGCCAGCCGACCTCCTCCAGGTATTCCAGCACGCCGATATGGTACGCTCCACGCCCCCCGCCGCCGGAGAGCACCAGGACTCGCTTGGAATTCTCCGGGCTTGCCATTTGCCTCCTCCTTTCCGCGCGATACCCTTGCGGCGATATTAGCACACTTTGGCCCTACCGTCAATTCCCCCGTTCCCCATTTGACATTTTCCCCTTTTGGACTATACTCTATCGGAATCCGATAACGAAAGCCGATACCATGCTCCAGGAATTGCTGCGTGGCTTTGTGCGCATCCATATTCTGTATCATGCCGGGCGGGAGCCGGTCTACGGTTTGTGGCTGATGGAGGAACTGGCCCATCACGGCTACGACCTCAGCCCCGGCACGCTGTACCCCATCCTGCACCGCATGGAGCGAGATGGGCTGCTGGCATCGGAGAGACGGTTGGTCGGCGGCCGCTGGCGGACCTACTATCACCTGACCCCTACCGGGCGCGAGACGCTGCGCCGGGTGCAGGACAAACTGCGTGAACTCACAGACGAGGTGCTATCCCCATGACTAAAAAACCTTCTGTATTACGTCGTTTCATTGACTTTTTCGGCCTGCGGCGGAGTATCGTCGTCCTGTTGACCATGGTCATCCTGGTCGGCCTGGGCGAAAAAATGGCCGAACGGTTCCTGCCGGTCTATCTGGTCGCCCTGGGCGGCACGGCGGTTTCGGTGGGATTGCTCAACGGCATGGACAACCTGTTGAGCGCGCTCTATTCCTTCCCCGGCGGCTATCTGAGCGACCGCCTGGGCTACAAACGGGCATTGATCCTCTTCAACCTGATCGCCATGTTCGGCTATCTGATCGTCATCTTTTTCCCCTATTGGCAGGCGGTCATCGTTGGCGCCGTATTCTTTCTCTCCTGGACGGCCATCTCCCTGCCGGCGACGATGGACCTGGTTTCGGTGGTGCTGCCCAAGAACAAGCGGACCATGGGGGTTTCGATGCACTCTTTGGTGCGGCGGGTCCCCATGGCCCTGGGGCCGGTTATCGGCGGGGTGATGATCCAGCGTTTTGGCAAAGTGGATGGCGTGCGGCTGGCCTTTATCGTGGCCTTTGTGCTGGGCGGTGTGTCGCTGGTCATGCAGCAACTGATGATAGAGGAAAAGGAGCGCCCCAAACGTGAGGCCGAAGCCAACCCCCGGCGGATGCTGGCCCAGATGAGTACAGCCCTGCGCAACCTGCTCGTCTCCGATATTCTGGTCCGCTTCTGCGAGCAAATCCCCTATGCCTTTGTCGTTCTATGGGCGTTGGAGGTCAATACCATCACACCGGTTCAGTTTGGCGTCCTGACCGCTATTGAGATGGTGACGGCTATGCTGGTCTACATCCCCGTCGCCTACCTGGCCGATAGGAGCACCAAAAAGCCCTTCGTGGTCATCACCTTTGGCTTTTTCACCCTTTTCCCGCTGGTGTTGCTCTTTTCCCACTCGTTCGAGGCGATGGTCGTCGCCTTTATCATCCGCGGTCTCAAGGAGTTCGGCGAGCCGACACGCAAGGCGTTGATCATGGACCTGGCCCCGGAGGGCAAGAAGGCGGGCATGTTCGGCGTCTACTATTTGATCCGCGATGTGATCGTCTCGGTGGCCGCTTTTGGCGGGGCCTTTTTGTGGAACATTTCCCCGGCGACCAACTTTTTGACCGCGTTTGCCTTTGGCCTGGCGGGGACGCTGTGGTTCGCCCTGCGGGGTCAGGACCTGGGGCGCAGCGAACCGGAGCCTGCCGCTTCCGTCTAAGATTTCGGGAATCTGCTCCGTCGCAGGCAGCTGCTGCTTGCATCGGATGCCGGGCAAGCACACGTGTCCGTTCGCGGACGGCCCGGATCTTTAGGGAAACCATGAACAAGCAAATCACGGATGCCTTGCGCCAAGTGATAGACCCAGAATTGGGGATCAATATCGTGGACTTGGGGCTGGTCTACCATGCCGAGATGGAGAAAGGGCAAGTGCGCGTCGCCATGACCCTGACGACACCCGGTTGCCCTTTGGCCCAACGCCTGACCGAAATGGCCGAGGCCGCCATCTGGCAGCACGTGCCCGGTGTGGAGGCGGTGGAAGTGCAGTTGGTTTGGACGCCTCCCTGGAACCCGGCCATGATGTCTGCCACGGCCAGAGAGCGATTGGGATACCACCGGGAACGTGAAGAATGAGAAAAAAGGCCCTCGCGTCTCCGCATCCTGGCGGTTCAAAGACCCAAACCATCCGTCCCTCGGAGACCTCCACCTCCGGTTTGACATCTCTGCGGACTTGGGCTACAATGGCCGCCTGAACCGCAATGTGAGGAGCATCAAAAATGAAACGAATGACCGGCGCCCAAATCCGCCAGAGTTTCCTGGACTTTTTCGCCAGCAAAGACCATCTGATCGTCCCCAGCGCATCGTTGATCCCGGTGGGCGATCCGACGCTGCTGCTGACCAACGCCGGGATGAACCAGTTCAAAAACTACTTCCTGGGCCTGGAGGAACCGCCCCACCCGCGCATCGCCGACGCCCAAAAGTGTATGCGCGTCTCCGGCCACCTCAACGACCTGGAAACGGTCGGTCCCTCCCCCTACCACCACACCTTCTTTGAGATGCTGGGCAACTGGTCCTTCGGCGACTATTACAAAAAAGAGGCCATCCGCTGGGCTTGGGAGCTGATCACCGAATGGTGGGGCATGGAAAAGGATCGCCTGTGGGCCACCATTTTTGAGGACGACGAAGGCGATCTCCCCACCGATGAAGAAGCCCGCGGCTACTGGCAAAGTGAAACCGACATCGCCCCCGATCACATCCTGGCCTTTGGCCGGGCGGACAACTTTTGGGCCATGGGGCCGGTCGGCCCCTGCGGCCCCTGCTCCGAGATCCACTACGACCGGGGGCCGGAGTACTGCGACAAGGCCGATGAGCCGGGCCACGTCTGCGCCGTCAACGGCGATTGTGCCCGTTTCCTGGAAATCTGGAACCTGGTGTTCATCCAGTATAACCGCGACGCCGAGGGGAACCTGGCCGACCTGCCCGCCCGCCACGTGGATACCGGCATGGGCTTGGAGCGCGTGACCGCCATCTCCCAGGGTGTAGTGGCCAACTACGATACCGACCTCTTCGCCCCCATTATGGCCCGCATCCAGGAGATGCTGGGTCACAGCGACGAGGAGCGGCAGGCCCACATCGTCCCCTACCGCGTCATCGCCGACCACGGGCGGGCCATCACCTTCCTGGTGGGCGATGGCGTCATCCCCGGCAACGAAGGTCGTAACTACGTCCTGCGCATGATCTTGCGCCGGGCGGCCCGCTTTGGCCGCAAAGTCGGCTTTACCGAACCGTTCCTGGGCGAGATCGCCCAGACGGTCATTGACGCCTATGGCGAACACTACACCGAACTGAAAACCCGCCGCGAATTCATCCTGAACATCATCCGTCAGGAGGAGGAACGCTTCCAGCGGACGCTGGACGTGGGCCTGGCCCTCCTGGACGAGATCATGGCGGCCCTGAAAGCAAAGGGCGAAACGGTCATCCCCGGCGAGGAAGCCTTCCGCCTGTACGACACCTTTGGCTTCCCCCTGGACCTGACCCGCGACGTGGGCGCAGAGCACGGCTTTACCGTAGACGAGGAGGGCTTCCGGGCGGCGCTGGAGGAGCAGCGGGCGCGGGCGCGGGCTGCCCAGCAATTCACCACCACCGACACCGCCAACCTGGAGGTGTACGCCCAACTGGCCGAAACCCTGCGCAGCCAGGGGCGGTTGGGGCCGGACGGCGTGGAACACCCCTACGACCGCTTCCTGGAGCTGGAAACGGTCGTCCTGGCCATCCTGCGCGACGGCAAACCGGTTCAGCGGGCCAAAGAAGGCGACCGGGTAGAAGTCGTCTTGGCGGCGACGCCCTTCTACGTGGAAAGCGGCGGTCAGGTCTCCGATACCGGCGTCCTGGCCAACTACCGCGAAGGGGAAGAAACGCCCCGCTGGATGATTGAAGTAGAAGATATGCGCCGCCCCGTACCCGGCCTCATCGTCCACGTGGGCAAAGTGACCCTGGGGCGGCCCCAGGTGGAGGACCCGGTGTGGGCCATCGTGGACGCCGAACGGCGCATGGACATCGCCCGCAACCACACCGCCACCCACCTGCTCCACGGCGAACTGCGCTACATCCTGGGCGAACACGTCCAGCAGGCCGGTTCCCTGGTCGCCCCGGACCGCCTGCGCTTTGATTTCACCCACGGGGCCATGCTCACCCAGGATGAATTGGACGCCATTGAGCAATCGGTCAACGACGCCATCCTGGCCAACTACCCCCTGGAGATCAGCACCACCAGCTACCGGGAAGCCGTAGAGTCGGGGGCCATTGCCCTCTTTGGCGAAAAGTACGGCGACCGGGTGCGCGTCGTCAGTATCGGAATGCCCGGCGAACCGTTCAGCAAGGAGCTATGCGGCGGGACCCACGTCTACCAAACCGGCGAGATCGGCCTTTTCCGCATCATTTCCGAAGGGAGCGTGGGCGCAGGCGTGCGGCGCATTGAAGCCGTCACCGGGCGGGCCGCCCAGCAACTGGTCCAACGCCGCCTGGGGGTGCTGGATGCTGCCGCCACCCACCTGGGCGTCCAGCCGGAGGAGGTGGACCGGGCGGTGCTGCGCCTGCTGGGCGAACTCCACGACCGCCAGAAAGAGATCGCCGAATTGCAACGGGAACTGGCCCGCCTGGAACTGGAGGGCCTGCTGCAACAGGTCCAGACGGTGGAGGGCGTCCCGGTCCTGGCCGCCCGCGTCCAGGCGGCCAATGCCGAGACCCTGCGCGAAATGACCGATTGGGTGCGCGACCGTCTCGGCTCCGTCGTCATCGTTCTGGGAGCCGTCATCCGCGAAAAGCCCAGTCTGGTCGCCGCCGTCACCCAGGACCTGGTGGAACGGGGCCTCCACGCCGGGAAACTGGTCAAAGAGGTGGCCCGCGTCGTAGGCGGCGGCGGGGGCGGTCGGCCCACCCTGGCCCAGGCCGGGGGGCGCGACCCCAGCCGCCTGGACGAGGCCCTGAACCTGGTCCCCAAACTGGTAGCCGATGTGGTCTCCCAGAACCCGGCGTAAAAAAGGTGCGTCCGCCGCGGCTCCCCGCTATGTCAGCGTGGTGGAGCCGGGGACGACGACCCTGCGCCTCCTGGTCACCGAGGTCCAAAAAGAGGGAGCCGTCGTCTGGGGCTGGGCCGAAGGGCCGGGGCTGGATGACGGTGTGGACGTGGCCGCCTGGCAGGCCGCCTGTGCCAAAATCCAATCCCAGGCGGAGCGGATGGCCCAGGATCGGGCCGGGTTTTGGTTTCTGCCCGATCAGATGCTGGTCGGGCTGCCGGCTTCCCAATTGCGAGGCCGGGGTTGGCCCGTCGTCCAGCGGCGGGCACGGCCCGAACGGCCCATTGAGGAAGGAGAACTGACGGCTCTGCTGGAAAGGGGCCTGCGCCTGGCCGTCAACCGCCTGGCCGACGTAGCGGACGCAGGCGGTTCCGCTTCGCCCTGGCTGCTGATAGATGCCGTGGTGGTGGAACTGACCGTGGACGGCCACGGCGTCACCGACCCGGTCGGCTTTCGCGGGCGGGAGATGGGCGCCACCGTGTTCGCCGCCCTGGCCCCGGAGGAGGTCATCCGTGCCTGGGGGCTGGTGGCCCGCGAGCTGGAATTCTCCACCCTGACCCTGACCGCCGGGCCGTTGGCCCTGGCCGGAACCTGTGCCGCACCCCAGGGCCTCCTGTTGGATGTAGGCGGGGCGACCACCGACCTGACCTGGTGCAAAGGCGGTCGCCCCGTGATGCTGGATACGCTGCCCCTGGGCGGCGACGCGCTGACCGCCGCCCTGCGGCGCAAGTGGAACCTTTCCCACGACCGGGCCGAGCGGTTGAAGCGGGCCTACGCCGCCGGGCGGCTGGGCGAAAAAGGCCGCGCCCAGGTCCTGGAGACGCTGGCCCCGGTGCTGCAAACCTGGCGGGACCGGACCGAAGCCGCTCTGGCCCGCATGAACAGCGACGCGCCGCTCCCCCAACGGCTCCACCTGCTGGGCGGGGGTGCGGCCCTGCCGGAAATGGCCGATGCCGTCCGCTCTCTGGCCTGGAGCCGGGAGCTACATTTTGTGCGCTACCCCCAGCTGCTCCGCTTGCGGCCCACCGACGTGGCAGGGGTGGTCAACCGCACCGAACTGGGGCGGCAGCCGGGGGACGTGACGGCGTTGGCCCTGGCCGCCTGGGGAGCGCGGCAACACCGCCCCCCGGACCGGCCCCAACGCATCTTGAACGAACTGTGCCGCATCTGAAAGGGGCGGTGCAAAGACCTGAACCGCAAAGGCGCAAAGGACGCAAGGGAAAAAGTAAAAACCTTCGCGCTCTTGGCGTCTTGGCGGTTCCAAAACCCGAACCGCAAAGGCGCAAAGGACGCAAGGGAAAAAGTAAAAACCTTCGCGCTCTTGGCGTCTTGGCGGTTCCAAAACCCGAACCGCGAAGGCGCAAAGGACGCAAGGGAAAAAGTAAAAACCTTCGCGCTCTCGGCGTCTTGGCGGTTCAAAAATCGGACGGTTATGCAACAAGTCATCTATCTCCAAGTTGAAGACGACCTACCCGCCATCCGCGACCTGCTGGAAGGGGCACAGGCCAAGCGGGTGTTGCTGGTCGTCCCCAAAGGGTCGCGCATCTTTTACGAGCCGCTCCATTTGCGGCTGCTGCGCCGTTATGCGGAGAACCTGGCCCTGGACGTGGCCCTGGTCAGCCGCGACAGCCGCGTCCGGCAGTTGGCAAAGGAGGAGGGCGTGGCCGTCGTCTCCTCCATCCGGCGCGGGCAGGGCGGACGCTGGCGCAGCGGCTCACCGCGCTGGTCGGCGGCCCGGCGGGCGGCAGCGGCCCGTGTGGAGGGCCTGCGCTCCGGGCGCGGCGACGTGGGCTATGGCGACCGGGCCATCGTCTGGGCCGGGCGGGTGCTGGGCGTGTTCCTCTTTCTCCTGCTGCTGGCCATCGTCGTCGGCATCGGCCTGCTGGTCATCCCCCAGGCCAAGATCACCCTGGTCCCCTACCGCCAGGTAGTCGAAGTCAACCTGGAGATCCGCGCCGATCCGGAGCAGGAAAAGCCCAACCTGGCCGAGCGGGTCATCCCGGCCCGCATCCTGGAAGCGGAGGTGGAACAGACGGGGGAGACGGCCACCGTCGCCAAGAAGGATGCGCCCGACGCCCCTGCCACCGGCACGGTGGTGTTCATCAACCAGACGAACCGCCCCCTGGAGCTTCTGCCGGGCGTCATCGTCCGCACGGCGACGGGAACCACCGTCCGTTTCAAGACGGTGACGACGGCGACGTTGGAAGCGGGCGTGGGGGCCAAAGCCCAAGCCCAGATTGAGGCGTTGGAACCGGGGCCGGTGGGCAACGTGGACAAGGCGACCATCACGGAGGTGGAAACACCGGCCTGGCGGGGCAAGGTGCGTGTCATCAACGAGCAGCCCACCCAGGGCGGCAGCGTCAAGCAGGTGGGTTATGTCACCCGCGCCGACATGGACCGCCTCAAGGCCCAGCTGCTTCAGCAGCTCCAAGACCGGGCCTATGTGGAGCTGCAAACCCAGCTGACCGAGCAGGAATTCCTGCCCGATGAATCCATGACCGTGGAGATCATGGCCGAGGTCTATGACCAGTTTCTCGACGCCGAAGCCGACGTGCTGCACCTGCAAATGCGCATCCTGGCCACCGGCACGGCGGTAGACCGGGCCAACGCCAACCTGCTGGCCTACGAAGCCCTGAAGGACCAGATCCCGCCGACCTACGAACTCAAATCGGAAGACATCACCTTTGAGCTGGATGAAGAAAATGTGCGGATGGACGGGCGGAGCGTCATTTTCAACATCAAAGCTTCCGCGCCGCTGATTGTGGACATTGACCGGGGCGAGGTCCGCGACGCCGTGGCCGGGCTGACCGAAGAGGAAGCGGTCGCCGTCCTGAGCGAGAATTTCGCCCTGGACGCCCCGCCCCAGGTTGAGATCATGCCCGATTGGATCAAGCGGTGGGAGTGGCTGGACCGCGTGCCCTACCTGCCCTTCCGCATCCAGGTCATCATCCTGGAATAGCGGGGACCCTCTGGGCCTGCGGGAGAGTAACGGGAACCCGCGCGGCCCGCGAGGGGGAAATGCCGCAGACCTGCCCGGCGAAACCGTATGAAGAGATTGGCCCTGGACGTAGGCGACCGACGGGTGGGCGTGGCCGTCTCCGATGCCACCGGACTGATCGCCGCGCCCCTGACCGTCATCCGCCGCAAATCCAAAGCAGAGGATTTCGCCCGCATCGCCCGCCTGGTGCGGGAGCAAACCGCCGGGGAGGTCATCGTCGGCCTGCCGCTCAACGCCGACGGCAGCAGCGGCCCCCAGGCGCGGCGCGTCGAACGGTACGCGGCGGCGTTGGAACAGGCGTTGCGGGCCGAAGGGCTGGATGTCCCCGTGCGGTTCTGGGATGAGCGCATGTCCACCCGGCGGGCGCAAGAGGCCATGATCGCCGCCGGGCGCAAGGCCCGCCACCGCCGGGCGCACATTGACGCCGCCGCCGCTGCCGTCATTTTGCAAGATTACCTGGACGAGCACCGGCGTCCGCCCACCGGCCCGGCGACCGAGGCGTCCGGGTAGGACGGACGGGCGCACAGCCGCCCAACCTTCTGCCCGCGCAGGTCGCGGGAAGGTGGGCCGGGCGGGATATTTGGAGGAGGTCTGTTGAGAGAACTGCTCCCCTGGATCAAGATCGCGGCCCTGACCTGGGCCGCGGCCATCGCCATCGTCATCCTGGCCGAGATCCGCTGGCTCCAGCGGCTCGTGCCCGACGTCCTGCGCAACCTGGCGCGGGTCGTCGTCCTGGTCGGCGCGGTCGGCGTGCTGACCGTCTCCCTGCTCTTTGGCTCCCAGATCATGCTTTCCTACCTGGCCGCCCGCCCCGAACCCTCGGAAGGGGTGGCCCTGGACCTGGACCTGTCGTCGGTGGACGCCGCTTTTCTGAGCTTCTACCTTTCCATGCACCAGGACGAATTGAACGCCACCCCCAGCGATGACCCCACGCCCGTCACCTTTGTCGTCGAACCGGGCGAGACGGCGGCGCAGGTGGCCGCCCGGCTGGAAGAGGAGGGCCTGGTCGTGGACGGCGAAGTGTTCCGCCGCTTTATGACCTACCACGGCCTGGACACCACCCTGGAGGCAGGGACCTACACCCTGCGGGCCAACATGACCATGCACGAGATCGCCCAGGTCTTGCAGCACGGCGGCTCCAACGCGGTGACGGTCACCATCCCGGAGGGCTGGCGGCTGGAACAGGTCGCCTGGCTGCTGGAACAGCAGGGCTTGATGCGCGGCGACGACTTTATCGCCTACGCCAGCACGGCCCAGTACGACTATCCCTGGCTGGCCGACCGTCCCCCCGGCGCATCGCTGGAAGGGTTCCTCTTCCCCGACACCTACGAACTGGCCCAGGACGCCACCCCTGCCGACGTGGTGGACCTGATGCTGGCCAACTTTGACGTCCGCGCCGCGCCGGAAATTGAAAGCCGGTTGGACGGGCGGCAGATCTTTGACGTGAAAACCGGTCGGTGGCGCCCCATGACCCTTTACGAAGTCATCATCCTGGCCTCCATCGTTGAGCGGGAAGCGGTGTTGGATGAAGAACGGCCCATCATTGCCAGCGTCTACTACAATCGCATGGACCCGGCCTATGTGGACGAGACGGCCCTGCGCCTCAGCTCCGATCCGACCATCCAGTACGCCAAAGGGTTCGACGCCGCCACCGGCAGCTGGTGGAACCCCATGCAGCCGGGGGAAGGGTTGACCATCGACTCGCCTTACAATACCTTCAAAATCCAGGGCCTGCCGCCGGGACCGATCTGTAGCCCCGGCCTGGCTTCCATCCTGGCCGTCCTGGAACCGGCGGACACGACCTATCTCTATTTCCACGCCGTCGGCGACGGCTCCCACATTTTTGCTTCAACGTTGGAAGAGCACCTGCAGAACCAACAGCAGTATGGGCCGTAGCATGTCGCGCATTGCATATCGCACGTTGTGGGCCATAGGGTGCGTGCTGCTGGCGGCCTGCTCCTTCCCCGGCAGCGTCCGGCCAACGGTCAAGATCGGCCTTTCGGCCCCCTTTGAGGGGCGGTACCGGGACCTGGGCTATGAAGTGCTCTATGCCGTGCGCCTGGCCGTGCGGGAGCGGAACGCGGCAGGGGGCATCGCCGGACGCTACCTGGTTGAGTTTGTGGCCCTCAACGATTTCAACGAACCGCAAGAAGCGGTCATCCAGGCCCGCAAGATGGCCGTGGATGCAAAGGTGTTGGGCGTCCTGGGGGGCTGGTCGCCGGAGGTAGCCCAGGCAGCCGGGGCCGAATACGACCGCTTGGGGCTGGCCTTTCTCGCGCCGCCGGTGGATTTTACCACCCCGCAAGGACCTGTCACCCCGGATGCCGCCTTTGCCGATGCCTACCGAATCCTTTCGGGTGACGCTCCCCCCGGCCCGGCGGCGGTGTGGGCCTACGACGCCGCCAACCGCCTGCTGGACGCCCTGGACGCCGCAGCGCAGGGCGGGAACCGGCCCGACCGTGCAACGGTGCAGACCCTTTTGGAATCGCATCCTCCCGAATAGACAACGGAGTCTGCCGAGGGGAGGGCATACACCGCAGAGTTCACCGAAGAACGGCCGACCCGGCGTCGCTTCCCTCCGCGGCGAAACCGGCGGTGGGGATAGACCGCAGGCGGACGAGGGTGCGGCAAAGCGAATTGCCCTCCCGCCCGATTCGTGCTATAATGTCGCCGTTCAATGACGGAGAGATGATGAAAGCCACCGAGATTGTGCCGCTGCCTGATGACCGTAGAGGAAACCGCCCAGATCGGCTGACGCAAATCTTGATCGGGGCTGCCTTCTTTTTGGTGATCGGGCTGGTCGCCCTGGTCGCCGATTTGTGGCTGCACCCCACCCACGACGGCCCGGTGGCCCAGGCGGTCGGGCTGACGGCTGCGCCGACGACGCCTCTCCCTCCCACGGTAACCGCCACTCCTACCCCCTCTCCCACCGTCCCGCCCCCCGATCCCGGCCCCGGCCCCTCCTCCCCGCCGCTACCTACAGCCCTACCGGCTCCCACATCCCAGACGCCGCCGGCGTGTGTACCGCCCGACGATTGGGCCATTTATGTCGTCCGACCGGGCAACACCCTGGAATCGCTGGCCCATCGCTACGGCGTCACCGTGGAAGCGTTGATGCACGTCAACTGCCTGAACACCCAAACCCTTTTTGCAGGACAACGTCTGTATGTGCCCGGCCCTCCGCCCTCGGCCACACCACCACCGTTGCCTTCCGGTGGGCAACCCACACCCACGCCTACCCCTCCCGGCGAGATGTCGGCCCTGGCCACCTTGCCACCCACACCGACACCCCTTTCCCCCTTTCACCTCAACATCCCCGACCACTACCTCAACATTGTCCTCCTCGGCTCCGATAAGCGGCCTCGTAGCGGCGCGTGGCGCACCGACAGCATGATCATCGTCTCGGTGGACGAACAAGCCAACGTCGTGCGGCTTCTTTCCCTGCCCCGTGACCTGTGGGTGTACATCCCCGGCCACGGCTACAACCGCATCAACACCGCAGACCTGTGGGGGGAACTGGCCCACAAAGGCGGCGGTCCGGAGCGGGTCAAGCAGACCATCTACTACAACCTGGGCATTCCCATCCACTACTACGTCCGCGTGGATTTCCAGGGCTTTATCAACATCATTGACACGGTAGGCGGGATAGACGTTGACGTGGACTGCCCCTTGCCCGACATCAACCTGACCGCCGGGATGCACCACATGGACGGACGGCAAGCCCTCCGCTACGCCCGCTCGCGCAAGAGCACCAGTGCCTTTGACCGGGAACGGCGTCAGCGCAAGGTCTTGCTCGCCCTGTGGGATCAAGCCCTTAGTTTGGACATCATCCCCCAACTGCCCGAACTGTGGCGGACCATGTCCGATTCTTTCCAAACCGACCTGCCCTTTGAGAAAGTGCTGGACCTGGCCTATGTGGGTGTGCAACTGGAGCCGCAGCGCATCCGCAGCGCGGCCATCGGTCCCCGACAGACGCAGAGCTGGATCACGCCCCAGGGTGCGTCGGTGCAGCTGCCCAAAGAGGACGCCATTCGCACCCTGTTGGAAAACTTTTACGCGCCCCTTGACCTGAATCGCCTGGACCAGACCAACAAGGTGATGGTCCGGGTGCTCAACGGTTCACCGCGCCGGGAGGCGGAGGAACTGGCCGCCGCCGCCCTCAAGTGGGAAGGGTTCAAAATCGTCGGACGCGGCTTGGCCGACCGCCGAGATTACGCACGAACGAGCATCTTGGTCTACGGCAACGGCCCGGAGAACCTCGCCGCGGGAGAGAGGGCCGCACGGGCGTTGCGGGTTCCTCCCGCAGCGGTACAGAGCCTGGTCGGCGTCGAGCAGCCCGATCCGGCAAACCCGGTGGACATCCTGGTCATCTTGGGCCAGGACTATGATCCTTGCCGACGATAACGCCGCCCTCCCTCCAAGCGGTCCGGGGGAGCGCATATGTTGGCCGCTGCGAGTGGTGCTGCGGACACAGATTCGGAGTGGGGATTACAATGGGAACAGCAACTGACAACGAGGTGATCGTCTGCCCCCAATGCGGCAACGAGGAAGACGGCTTCTTTTGCCGCCAATGCGGGGCCTTGCTACGGGGGGAAGATAATATCTTTTGTCCCCGTTGCCACCAGATTGTGCCGCCCGGCGAGTTTTGCAACCAATGCGGCCAGAGCCTCGGCGGGATCGCCTTGCGGTTGCAACAGCTGGCCCTGGCCGGGGATGAATTTTGGGTGACGGCCGACACGGCCACCGCTCCACCCCCGCCGCCGGAACCCTCTATCACTTGGGAACCGGACGAATCGGTTCAGCTTTCCCAGGCTGAACTGCCCGATTGGCTGCGCGAGATCGCCCCCGAATCGGCCCCGCCGCCCGACGTTGAGGCCCGCATCTACCCCGCCCTGCAGCCCATTGAGGAGGAACAAGAATCCAAGCCCAACTACCTGGTCATCTTGGTCCTGCTCATGTTTATCCTGATGCTGGGCGTCGTCGCGCTGACCGTGTTCCTTCTGATTGCCGGGCAATAATCGGCGGAGGGAGTCAATGCCGACCGTAAAATCCCCCCTTCTGTTCACACCCGTTCGGATCGCCGGTCTGACCCTGGCCAACCGGCTGGTACGCTCGGCCACGGCAGAACGGTTGGCTACGGAGCCGATCGGCCGGGCTACACCCGCCCTGGCCGAGATGTACCGCAGCTTGGCGCAGGGCGGTGTGGGGTTGATCGTCACCGGACACGCCTACGTCTCCCCGTCGGGCAAGGCCCACCCGGAGATGCTGAGTGCCCACTGCGATCAGATGCTGCCCGGCCTCAAGATGCTGGCGGAGACGGTCCATGCCGTGGGTGGACGAATCGCCATGCAGATCAACCACGGGGGCCGCCAGAGCGATCCCGCACTGCCCGAACGGGTGGCGCCCTCTGCCGTGCCCCTGGCAGGGGAGGAGACACCACCTCGCCCCATGACCCACAACGAGATCGTGGAGACGATAGAAGCCTTTGCCCATGCCGCCCGCCGGGCCAAGTCCGCCGGGTTCGATGCCGTGCAGATCCACGCCGCCCACGGCTACCTGATCGGCCAATTTCTTTCCCCCCACACCAACCGACGCACCGACCGCTGGGGCGGTGACTTTGGACGACGATTGCGCTTTTTGGCCGCCGTCTGCGAGGCGGTGCGGGGGCAGGTAGGGGCCGACTATCCGGTGCTCATCAAACTGGGCATGAGCGATAACCTGAGCTTGGTTCCCGACGGCCTAACGCCGGAGGACGGCGCACGTATCGTGGCTCGCCTGGCCGATTTCGGGTTGGACGCCGTTGAGATCAGCGGCGGCTATGGCGGCGGCCAACGGGATTTCAACGTCCGGGCCGGTGTGGGCAATGCCGCGCCGGAGGCTTACTTCCGCTCCCTGGCCCGGCGGGCCAAAGCGGCCACGCGCCTGCCGGTGATCCTGGTGGGCGGCCTGCGCAGCCGGGCGACGATGGAGGATGTGCTCTCCTCCGGCGATGCCGACCTGATCGCCCTTTGCCGCCCCCTCATCCGCGAGCCGGACCTGCCCAACCGCCTGCGCAACGGACAGGCGACGGCCGCCGCCTGCATCTCCGGCAACCGTTGCTGGCCCACAGGGCAGGGGCAAGGGATCGCCTGCCGCTGCAAGGAATAGCAAGATGCCGATCCCACCTTTTATTTCGGCCCTGCGCGAAAAGATCGGACATGCCATGCTGCTGCTCCCGGCGACGGCAGCCATCATCCGCGATAAAGAGGGCCGGGTGCTCCTCATCCGCCGGGGGGACGGACGAGGCTGGTCGCTGCCGGGTGGCATCATGGAGCCGGGTGAGCGGCTCGCCGAGTCGGTGGTGCGCGAGGTCCGCGAGGAGACCGGCCTGGAGGTGGAACCGGTGCGCGTGGTGGGCGTCTATTCCGATCCGGCGGTGATGCTCATCACCTATCCCAACGGCGACCGGACGCACCTGGTCAGCACCACCTTTGAGTGCCGCGTGGTGGGCGGCGAGCTCCGCGCCGACGGCGACGAATCGCTGGATGTGGCCTACTTTGCGCCGGATGCCCTCCCCCCCGACCTGGTGAGCGGCCATGCCATCCGCATCCGCGACGCCCTGGCAAACCGCGAAGCGGCTTTCTTTCGCTGACGCACCTGCGTTTTTGACAAACCGGGACATTCGGGGTATAATGGGGCACACAAGCCCCCGTGGCGGAATTGGCATACGCGGCAGGTTGAGGACCTGTGCCCGCAAGGGCGTGGAGGTTCAAATCCTCTCGGGGGCATATTTCGTTTCACGGCCGGCGGGTTATCCGCCGGCCGATTTTTGTCTCCGGCCCGGAGACAGAACGCCCACGACTTGCAGACGGACGTCCGGCCCCGGACCCCGACGGTTGCGGCTCCGGTGCGGTCCACAGCCCACCTCCTGCCCGACAGGGATGCCCCGGCCCTAGCGGGACCCGGGTTCCTCCTGCGTCTCCTCTCGCCCGCCGGTGAGCACCAGAACCAATGCCACCAGCGCGATCCCGGAGATGCCGAAAAAGATCAGCGGTCGCCAATTGACCTGCGCCAGCAGCCCCGCCGAGGCGGTCGGCGTTGGGGTCGCGGTCGCGCCGACGGGGGCCGCCGTGCCGCCTTGCCCCGGAGGCGGCGCAATTCCACCTTCCCCGCGCATCCACGGCGGGCCGCCCCGACCGGCCGGTCGCCCCCGCTCCATCTCGGCGACGACGGGAGCCGTCGGCTCCCAGGCGCGGATGAAGCTAACCAGCGCGTTCAACTCCTCATCGCCGAGGCGGTCGCCCCAAGCCGGCATGGCGGTATCCGGCACCCCTTGGGCGATGATGGTCTTGATCGCCAGGTCGTTGGTTTCGCCGAGGAACCCCTGGACGTTGAGCGCAGGCGCGATGGGCCGCCCCTGGCCCTCGGAGCCGTGGCAGTGGGCGCAGGTTGCGGCGTAGATCTGCCCGCCCCAGGCAACCACATCGGGATCGCTGACGGCGATGACCGGCGGCGCCGCCGGAGCCGGGATCGCCGCAGCGGGCAACGAATCCCAGCGGCGCAGCGTCGTCACCAGGTCGGCGATGTCGCGCTCCGTGAGCGCATTGTCCCACCCGGCCATCAGCGTACCCGGCACTCCCTGGGCGATGATCCGCGCCAGGTCGTCATCGGTCAACCGCTCCCGCATCTCGGCGGTGTTGAGGGCCGGGCCGAGGGACGTGCCGCCCCCGTCCGCTCCGTGGCAGGCGACGCAATTTTCGGCGTACAGCGTCAGGCCGTGGACCAGGGCCTCCCCTTCGGGCAGGCCGGCGACCAGCTGCAGCGTCTCGGTGGAGACGGTCGAAGCAGCAGGCCGAGGCGGCGTCAGACCCATTTCGGCCACCACCTCCGCCGTATCCCCCCAGTCGCCGTAGTAGATCAGGGCGATCAGTTGATCAATCTGGGCGTCGTTCAACATCCCGCCCTCCTCCACGCCGTAGGGCGCCATGGCCGTATCGTACCGCCCCCGCTCAATGGTCTTGAACAGGGTGTCATACTCCATCGTCCGCAACGCCTCAGAATCCAGGGGAGGATACGCGCCTACCCCCTCGCCCGCCGCGCCGTGACAAACGGCGCAGTTTTCCGCATAGAGCGGCATGGCCGCGGCAATCGCCTCCTCGCGCAACTCTTGCCTGGCGGTCTCCATCCGGCTGCTTTCGCGCCAGGCATAGATGGGCAGCGCGATGACGATCACGGCGGTTGCAATAATCCCAACGATCATTTGCTTGCGCATCCTATCACTCCTCAAGCGTACACAACTTGCGATGGATCAAACTTTTCCCGTTGGATCACCGTGCCCGTATCCACCTTGACCATGCCGTCTTCAATGGTGATGGGGAACAGGTCCAACGGGCGGGGAGCGGGCGGATCAATGACCTCGCCGGAGGGGTCAAAGCGGGCACTATGGCAAGGGCAGATGAACTCGCCCGCCGTCGCATCCCACGGAACGGCGCAGCCCAGGTGGGTGCATTTGCGGTACAGGGCCAAGAAGCCGCCGTCGGGCAGGCGGCTGAGGAAAAAACGCCCTTCGTTGAAAGGAGTCACGCTGCCCGGCGGGAACTCGTCCACATGCCCGGCGGTGATGACGCTGCCAAAACTGCCCTCGGCGATCCGGGGCTGGGAAAAGGCCAGAGCCACGCCGCCCGCCTCCGCCAGGGCGACCGCGCCCAGGACCCCCCATGCCATCTTGAGAAAATCCCTGCGGGTTGTTTCTTCCGACATTTTTGCTTCCCTCACCATGCAATCTCACAGCCACGGGGCGGTCAGGGCCATGCCCTCGCCCCGGAAAAAGATGCCGACTACCGTCAGAACCACAAAGCCGGTCAGCAGCAACACAAAGATCGCCTGCTTGGCCTCACAGGCGGTGGCCTTGCCCACACGACGCAACAAGGTGTAGTAGGCGATCAGGCCCAGCAGCGAAGCCGCCAAAGGGACGATGCCGTTGCTGACAAGGGTGGGCAGGCTGGGCAACCAGGCAGGCAAGTTGATCCAGTACTCGTCCAGCAACACCAGCGTCGGCGTCAACACCAGACCGACGGCGACGCTCAGCAAGGCCAGCCATCGCCCGCGCCGAGAGCGGAACCAGATGCCCACCGAATCCATGTCGGCGTCCAGGTAGGGCAACAGGGCCAATGCGCCCAGGGCCAGGGTGGGGATGACGAGGGCGGCCACAACGGGGTGAAAGTGGAGCAGCAGCTCCTGCAATCCCAAAAAGTACCAGGCCGCCTTGGCCGGGTTGGGTGCGTGGTCGGGATCGGCGATCCCCTCCAAAGGCGCAGGCACAACCATTGCCCACAAGAGCAAAGCGGCGATGGCAACCAGGGCGACGGTCAGCTCCATGAGCACCAGGTTGGGGATGGTGGTTGTGCGCTCGGCTTTTTTCACGGGTGGTTCATCCGCGCCGCGCGGGATGGTCAAGCCGCCGTCCTTGCGCACCCGCCAGAAATGGTAGGCCATGATCACCATCATCGTCGCGGGGATGACGGCGATGTGCAAAGCGTAGAAATTCCGCAGCGTCGCCGCGCCGACCTCGGCCCCGCCCAGCAGCAGGTTGCCCAGCCAATCGCCGATCAAGGGGATGTAGCCGATGAGGCTGGTGGCGACGGTCACGGCCCAGAAGGCCAGCTGATCCCAGGGCAACAAGTAGCCCGTAAAGTTGGCGCCGACGGTCAGCAGCAACAGGGCCAACCCCAGCAGCCAATTGAACTCGCGCGGCGGGCGGAAGGCCCCGGTGAAAAAGACCCGCAACATGTGCAAGGCGACGACCAAGATCATGGCGTTGCCCGCCCAATGGTGCAGGTTGCGCACCAACTGCCCGAACCAGATGTCCGTCCGCATGGCCACGATGTCGTTGTAGGCCGATTCCGGTGTGGGCGTATAGACAAAGAGCAGCATGACGCCGGTGACGGCGAGCAGCATCGCCAGCAGCGCAGACAGGCCGCCCAGCCCCCAGGTATAGGTGAATTGGAGGCTGCGCACCGTGACCTGGGACGGGTGGATGTGCAAGATCAGGTTGTCCATCACCAACCGCAAACGGGCGCGGCGATCCCGGGGGAACAGGGGTTCCCGGACCGCCGAACGCCAGATTCGTTGGGCCAGGCCCATCGGTTGAGCATCCGATCCTTGTTGGGACATACACACCTCCTCACTTTCAAACCCGACCCTGAGCATATCCCATACTTTTGAAAAAGTTGCGAAGAAGGAATGAAAAACCTGTGGATGCGGGCAGGGGGTTCACACGATCCGCACATCGCTTTCACAACTTTTTCACATTGTCGTGCTATCCTGGGCGAGCATCGGGAACGGGGCAGAACACCCGTGGCCGATGAAAAAGTTTGAGGAGGGAAATACCATTATGTGGAAAACAATAGTCGTCGGTGTGTTGGCAATGATCGTCGTCGGAGCAGCCGGAGTCGGCATTTACGACGCCTGGCAGAACGGCGGGTTGATCTCCGATGCCGAAGCCGCAGCAGCCGAGGCCACCCCCCAAGATGTGTACGCCGCCGCGCCGGGCGTCCAGGTCGGCGATATGGCGCAGTTCGGCCCGCAGGGGCAGAACCGCGCCTGGACGCAGGATCAGAACGGTCACGCAGGTTCGGGCCGGTGGCAGGAGCAAAACAACCAGGGCCGGGGACACCGGAACGGCAAGAGGGGCCGGGGCCACCAGGGCGGCGGGGACGCCGCAGCCGCAGGCCGGGGCCATCAGGGCGGCGGGCAGTCGCCCCACGGTCGCCGGGCGCAGATGCAGGAAGGAACCCACACCGGCCAGAGCCAGGTTCCTCCGGCGGATGAGTGGGTGACGCAGACCGGTGTAGTCGTCAGCGTGGAGCAGATGGCCATGACCATGACCACCGATGCGGACCAATCGCTGAGGGTGGAGCTAGGGCCACCCTGGTTCTGGTCCTCCCAGGGGGTGACGTTCCAGCCCGGCGATGAGGTTGAAGTGCTGGGCTTTGAGGCCGACGAAGGATACGGCCCCGTCTTTCAGGCCGTGACCATCACACGCCTGAGCGACGGCGCAACGCTTCAGCTCCGGGATGACCGGGGGGTTCCTCTGTGGAGCGGACACTAGACGGATAGGAACCACCGGCGGGGGCGCAAGGCCGCAGAAAGCGGCTCTTGCGCCCCTTTTTTACAACCATCAGGCCCTCGTCCGATCTCCGGCAAAGCCACCTTTGGAGCACAAAATCCTCACCGGCTCCCGTTGCCCTATGCCCTACCTACGACAACTGCTGAATTGCCGGGGGGATTGCGATTGCCGGAGGGCGTTTCTGGGCACTTGACAAATCTATCGGACTTGAGTATAATTCCCCCGGCCGTTGAGGATAGGACACGTAGCAGCGCAAAGTGAACGGTTCCATGAGTAGAAAGGAGGTGATCAACGCACGCCAAAACTGTCCGTCTGGCAGATCGTCACCAAATTTTCAAGAAAAAAGGGAGGAGATTTAACCATGAGAAAGACATTTGCAATTCTGACCGTTCTGCTCATTCTGACCACAGTATTGGCCGCGTGCGACATTGGAGGCTCCAAGTTTGAATGCACCGACGCCATCGGCTGCGTAGACATCGCACCCGGCGATCCGATCCGCATCGGCTATGCTCTGGTCCTGAGTGGCGCCAATGAGACCCTGGGCATCGACTCCAAGCGTGGTGTCGAGATCGCAGCCTACGACAAGGGCGAAATCCTGGGTCACCCCATTGAGCTGGTAGGCGAGGATTCGGAGTGCAGTGCAGAAGGTGGCCAAAAGGCCCTGACCAAACTGACCTCCGACCCCAGCATCATCGGCATCATCGGTACCAACTGCTCCAGCGCAGGCGAACCGGCCTCCAAGATCGCCTCCGATGCGGGCATGGTGCTGATCTCGCCTTCCAACACGGCCCCTTCGCTGACCGACCCGAATCAGACCTGGAACCCCGGTTACCTGCGCAGCTGCCACAACGACAAGGTGCAGGGTAAGGCCATGGCCGAATTTGCCTACAACGAGTTGGGCGTGCGCAAGGCAGCCACCATCCACGACGGTAGCCCCTATGCCGAGCAGCTGCAGCAGGTGTTCGCCGACAACTTTAAGCAGCTGGGCGGGGAGATCACCACCCAGGAAGCGGTCAACGTCGGCGATACCGACATGCGCCCCGTGCTGACCAAGATCGCCGCCACCGGGCCGGAATTCCTCTACTATCCCATCTTTATCGCCGAGGGTGCCCACGTCACCACTCAGGCTAAGGAAGTAGCCGGGCTGGAGAACGTCATCCTTGCCGGGGCGGACGGTATGATCTCGCCCGACTTTATTGCCGCCGCCGGTGAAGCCGCCGAGGGCATGTACATTTCCGGCCCCAAGCTGACCTTTGAAAACCCCAAGTACGACCACTTCTTGCAAGTACACATGGAAAAGTACGGCGAGAAGCCCCTGAGTGCCTTCCACGCCCATGCCTATGACGCGACAATGATGCTCTTCGCCGCCATTGAAAAAGTCGCAGTCCAGGATAAGGACGGCACATTGCACATCGGCCGCCAGGCCCTGCGCGACGCCCTGTACGCCACCAAAAACTTTGAGGGCATCACCGGCATCCTCAACTGCAACGAGTACGGCGACTGCGCCGATCCACAGATCACCGTCAACCAGATCCAGAATGGCGAATACGTCCCCGTCTGGACCATGGGGCAGTAACCCATCTGTTAGTCAGACAGGCCTGGCAGGTCCTTCTCGGACCTGTCAGGTCTGTTCCATAGATCACAGTAGGGGAAGTAGGGCAAGTGCCCTACTCGTTGTTTTTCAAACAGATTTGACCAACCGGATCTGAACTTGAAAAGGATGGAGAAGGGTAAAGCATGTTTCAACGTCTGAGAAAACGTTGGCAGAACATTGACGTTCTAGACCTGGTGCTGTGGGTCTTTCGCACCGTGATTATCATTGCCGTTGTATGGGGCGTAGTGGCAACCATCATCAAAAACCCCTACTCGCCCAAGGCATGGATGGACCTGTTGGTCTTTGGCATTGCCCAGGGCAGCCTTTACGCCCTCATCGCTCTGGGGTACACCCTGGTCTACGGTGTCCTGTTCATGATCAACTTTGCCCACGGCGAGTTCTTTATGAGCGGTATCTTTACCGCCACCGTCTTTGTCGCAATCCCTTTGAGCAAGACTCCCTTCTGGAACCGCTACTGGGTCCTCTCCTTGCTCATCGTTGGTGCGGTGGCGATGGCCGTCTCCGTTGCTATTGCCGTTCTCACGGAGCGAGTCGCTTATCGGCCCTTGCGCTACGCTCCGCGGCTGGTCCCCCTGATCACGGCCATCGGCGCATCGTTCTTCTGGCAATACTTTTTCCGGGGATTGTACGGCTCCGGCGTCACCGCCTTCCCCACCGTGGAAGCCCTGCAAGGGACTCTGGACATCGGCAAGGTCAGCATCCTCTGGACGCAGGTTGCCGTCATCATCTCCTCCATCATCCTCCTCGTCATCCTCTACTTCTTTGTCATGCATACCAAGACCGGCAAGGCCATGCGGGCCGTCGCTGAAGACAAGCAGATCGCCGCCCTGATGGGCATTGACGTAGACCGCATCATCGTCATCACCTTCGCCGTCGGCGCGGCCATGGCCGGGGCTGCCGGGCTGTTGTATGCCTTGCTGTACCGCCAAGTCTTCTTCCTGATGGGGTTCATCCCCGGCATCAAAGCCTTTACCGCCGCCGTCCTGGGAGGAATCGGCAACGTGACCGGTGCAGCTCTGGGCGGCCTCTTCCTGGGCATGTTTGAATCGGTCGGCCCTAACCTGATCCTAGAAGGGCTGGGAATCCCGGCAGCGAACCAGCTAAAAGACGTGTTCGCCTTCACCATGCTGGTCCTGGTCCTTATCTTCCGGCCTCAAGGGATCATGGGCGAGCGGCTGGCCGAAAAGAAGGCGTAGAAGGAGGGAAACGATGCAAGACGAAAAACCGTTCCTCTGGAAAAACTTTATCCGGCTCGGTCTCCTTGCCGGCATCATATCCCTCTTTCTGAGCCTGATCGGGATGGTAGGGACCTTTGACGAACGCCAGATCATCGGCGGCGTCATCACTTTGGGGCAGATCCTCCTCTTCGGGCCGATTGTGGGCCTGGCTTACATCGCCGCCCGGCAAAGCAGCGACGCTAAACCGAGCATCCACCTGCCCGGTGGCTTCGTCCTGGGTTTGGTTGCCAGCTTCCCCCTCATCGTCTTGGTGATCGTGGGCGGCATCACCCAGCCCGACGGCAGCCTCTTCTTGCGCCAGTTCCTGCCCAACGTCTCGCCGGAGCTGATCAAACTGTTACGGTTCGGCCAAAGCCCTCTCGTAGGCTCCGTCATCCTGGCCGCCGTGACGGCGGTGATGGGACTGCTGGGAATCGGCATCTACCTGCTGCCCGATAGAATCCAAAGCCCTGTGTTGGCCGGTCTTGCCACCGTCTTTATGGTCGGCTTGCTGGCCGAGATCATCATCCTGGCCTGGGGAAACAAGGGGATCGGCTTGGCGATCCGGCGCGTCATCTTTTCCGGCGGCGGGCTGTCCACCGTCGGCGCGGTGATCTTTTTCGTGCTGGCAGCCGCCATCAACACCGTATGGCGCAGCCGCCGAGAGCAATGGCAGGAAAAGATCGGGCAGCTTTCCCCGCAACAACAGCAACGCCTGCAATGGGGCAAGATCGCTTTGGGCATCTTTTTCCTCCTGTTTCTGCCCCTCATCCTGCGTACCTACTTGACCGAAGTGGTCAACAACGTGGGGCTCTATATCCTGATGGGCCTGGGGCTGAACATCGTCGTCGGCTTTGCCGGGTTGCTGGACCTGGGATACGTTGCCTTTTTCGCCATCGGGGCCTATACCATGGGCATCCTCACCTCCCAAAGCGACCTGGGCATTGCCGGATGGTCCTTCTGGGCTGCCTTGCCCTTCAGCGTGCTGGCCGCCGTCACCGCCGGGGTCATCCTGGGCATTCCCGTCCTGCGCATGAGGGGAGACTATTTGGCCATCGTCACCATGGGCTTTGGCGAGATCATCCGCATCCTGGCCCTTTCCGACTGGCTCAAGCCCCTCATCGGCGGGGCGCAAGGAATCCTGATGATCCCCAAGCCCTCCCTCTTTGGCTTTGAGTTCGTCACCCCCGAATCCATCTACTACCTGATCTTGGCAGGCTCCTTGATCGCCGCCTTTGTCTCCTGGCGGCTGCGCGATGCCCGGCTAGGGCGACAATGGATGGCGATGCGCGAGGACGAAGATGTGGCCGAAGCGACCGGCATCCCCTTGGTCAAAACCAAGCTACTGGCTTTCGCCACCGGCGCAGCCTTTGCCGGTCTGAGCGGGGCCATCTTTGCCGCCAAACTCAGCTCCGTCTTCCCCCATAGCTTCAACCTGCTGGTCTCCATCAACGTCCTGTGTCTGATCATCGTCGGCGGTATGGGCAGCCTGCCCGGCGTCGTCGTCGGCGCCTTGGTCCTCATCGGCCTGCCCGAATTCCTGCGCGAATTCGCCGAATACCGCTACCTGATGTACGGCGCGTTGCTGATCGTGATGATGCTGGTCCGCCCCGAAGGTCTTTGGCCTTCCGAAGTCACCAAACGGGAACTGCACGCCGAAGAAGGCCAGCTCATGGCCGGTTCCGGGGAGTAAGCAGGGAGGGCAAGCACAATGGACATTCTCGTTGGAAAACAAGTCACCAAGCAGTTCGGCGGCCTCGTCGCCGTCAATAAAGTGGACCTCCACGTCCGAGAGAAATCCATCCACAGCATCATCGGCCCGAACGGCGCAGGCAAAACGACCCTCTTCAACTGCATCACCGGCTTCTACCAACACGATTCGGGGACCATCACCTTCCAGGGCCGTCCCCTGGAGGGCCTCTCACCGGACCGCATCACCCGCTTGGGCATTGCCCGCACCTACCAGAACATCCGCCTCTTTGCCAACATGACCGTGATAGAAAATGTGCTTGTCGGTCAGGACCCGTTGCTCAAGTCGGGCTGGCTCGGAGCCGTCCTGCGCACACGCCGCACACGTCAGGAGGAGGCCGAAGCCCTGAAACGGGCGCGGGAGTTGTTACGCTTCGTCAACCTGACGGGGCAAGGCGACGTATTGGCAAAAAACCTGCCCTACGGTGCACAACGCCGTCTGGAGATCGCCCGTGCCCTGGCCAGCAAACCCAAACTCCTGCTGCTGGACGAACCGACGGCCGGCATGAACCCCGCCGAGACTCGGGAGGTGATGGACTTTATCCGCCGCTTGCGCGATGAACTGGGCATCACCATCCTCCTCATTGAGCACGATATGCGCGTGGTGATGAACATTTCGGAAACGATCACCGTGCTGGACTATGGTCAAAAGATCGCCGAGGGGACACCCGCCGAAATCCAGAGCAACCCCAGGGTGATCGAAGCCTATCTGGGAAAGGGGGCGGCAGGATAAATGGCACTCTTGGAAGTCAACAACATTCACACCTACTATGGCGCGATCCACGCCCTGAAAGGCATCTCCATCCAGGTAGAGCAGGGCGAGATCGTCACCCTCATCGGGGCCAACGGCGCGGGCAAGAGCACCACCCTGAACACCATCTGCGGCATTCTAAAACCCCGCGAAGGTTCGATCATCCTGGACGGTGAGCCGATCCATGAGCTTCCCGCCCACGAGATCGTCATGCGCGGTGTGGCCCAGGCTCCCGAAGGCCGCCGCGTCTTCAGCCGGTTGACCGTCACCGAAAACCTGGAAATGGGAGCCTTTCTCCGCAAAGACAAAGAGGGCATCGCCCGCGATATGGAACGGGTGTTCACCCTCTTCCCCCGCCTGAAGGAACGTCGCAACCAGGTGGCCGGAACCCTCTCCGGCGGCGAGCAACAGATGTTGGCCATTGGCCGAGCGATGATGGCCAATCCGCGCCTGCTCCTGCTGGATGAGCCTTCCATGGGGTTGGCCCCCATCTTGGTCGAGACGATCTTTGAGACCATCCGCGAGATCAACGAGCAGGGCACAACCATCCTCCTGGTAGAGCAAAACGCCCTGATGGCCCTTTCGGTGGCCCATCGCGGCTACGTCTTGCAAACGGGGGAGATCGTCCTGCAGGATAGCGCAGAGGCCCTCAAAGCAAACGAAATGGTGCGTAAAGCATATTTGGGGGAAGAGTAAACCCCCTGCATCTCTTTGAACAAACCCTCCCGCAGGTCACCGGAACAAATACCCGGATGCGTCCTGCATCCGGGTATTCCCGCACAAACCCACCGGACCTGCGGGAGGGTTTCCGTTGTTAGGTCCAACCGAATCTCGCGTTCTACAACCCCGCCAACGCTTGCTCCAGATCGGCGATCACATCCTCCGCGTTCTCGATGCCCAGGGCATAACGCACCAGGTTGTCCTTGAGGCCCGCCGCCCGCCGCTCCCCCCGGTCCAGGGAGAACAAAGCCGCCGGCTGCTCGACAATGCTCTCCACGCCGCCCAAGGTAGGGCCGATATAGGGCAGGCGCAGACGGTCAATCAAACGCCCCGTCGTTTCAAAATCCCCCTTGACCTCAAAACTGACCACCCCGCCAAAGCCGCTCATCAGCCGCCGGGCCACCCCATAGTCCGGGTGGTCGGGCAGGCCGGGATACCAAACCCGCTCGACGGCCTGTTGTCCGGCCAGAAATTCGGCGACGCGCCGGCCGTTCTCGTTCTGTCGCCGGACGCGTAGCTCCAGGGTTTTGAGGCCCCGCAGCAGCAGATAGGCATCGTGGGGGTTACTGATGCTGCCCAGCACACCCCGGGCGTGCTCGACGGGAGCCAGGACCTCCGCCGGGCCGACGACGACCCCGGCCAACAGGTCGTTGTGGCCGCCCAGATACTTGCTGGCGCTGTGGACCACCAGGTCCGCACCCAGGTCCAGGGGCCGCAGGTTGATGGGCGTGGCAAAGGTGCTGTCCACCATCGTCAGGATGCCCCGCCGCCGGGCCGGTTCGATCACGGCGGGCAGATCCGGGACGCGCAGGTAGGGGTTGGTGGGCATCTCGGCAAAGATCAGGCGGGTGTTGGGGCGGATGGCTGCGGCGAATTCGCCGGGGCGGTCAATACCGACCAGCGTCGTCTCGATCCCCCAGCGGTGCAAGAAGGTGCGGGCATACTCGCGGGTGCGGTGGTAGCAGTCAAAGGCCATGACCAGATGATCGCCGTCGGATAGCAGAGCCGCCATCGTCGTGGTGATGGCGGCCATGCCGCTGGCAAAGAGCAGCGCTCGCTCGCCCCCCTCCAGGGCGGCCAGCTTGCGCTCGGCGACCGTCTGGGTGGGGTTGGTGTAACGGCCATACTCGTCCCGTAGCGGGGACCGCCCCGCCGCTTTGCGCTCCATAAAATCCAGAATCTCGGCGGTGTCGGCAAAGGTATAGGTTGAAGTCTGGACGATGGGGGTCGTGATGGCCCCATAAGGTTTGCGCCGCTCCTCCCCGGCGTGGACCGCCAGGGTGGAAAAACGATCCGTCATAGCAATTCCTCCATACAATACACTTTCTCCCTGCGCTCTCGGCGTCTCCGGGGTGAGACCGGAGTTTTCTCGGTGAAGCCCTGCCAAAGAGGGGTTGAGGAAACAAAAAAACGCCTCTCCAGCGGGCCGATGCCAGTTGAAGAGGCATTCAGTACAACGGTCGCTCTCATCTTCCAGATCCCGCCTGGGTCTGCCGGAATTGGCACCATAGCACACTATGCCTGGTTGCCGAGGTTTCACAGGGCCGGTCCCTCCACCTCTCTTGATGAAAAATGGTTTCATCCGGTCTTATTCAATTGGCGGCGATAGTACCACAGTTGCAACAGAATGTCAAACCCAACCTTGCGGGTTTGGAATCGGAGACTCGCAAGGTCTTTAGATCAGGTCTTCATCGCGCATGGCGCTCCACCCCATAAAATCGCCGGTGTGGGCAGAACCGTAGGTCGCGTGCATTTCGGCCAACGCCTGCCGAACCTCATCGGCCATAGCCTGCCGCCGTTGACTGGCCCGCTGGGCGGCCAGCAAGCGGTTCAAGGCAAAAAGATAGGCTTTGGCACTGGCAACCAGGATGTCGGTATCGGCGCCGCGCCCCAAAAAGACGCGCTGCTCCACCCGCTCCGTCCCATCGCCCAGGGGGACCTCGCCCCGGATGCGGACCGCTACCTTACCCACGGCGTCCACCCCTTCGGTCATAGCCTGGACCGAGTACTCAAGGAGTTCGTTGGGGACCTGCACAACGCTGTCGATGGCCTTGAAGGTGGCATCCACCGGGCCGTTGCCGTGGCTGGAGGCCCACACTTCCTCCCCATCCGGCCCCCGCAGGCGGACGGCGGCGATGGGCAAGGCGCTGGTCCCGCAGGTGATCTGCACATCCTCCAGGGTGTAGGTCTCCTCCATGAACACCGCCGTTTCGCCGCTGACGATGGCTTCCAGGTCACGCAGCTCCAGGTCCGGCTTTTTCTCGGCCACGGCCCGGAAGCGGTCGTACACCCGCTCGAACTCCCAATCCTCCAGGCTGTAGCCCATCTCTTGTAGGCGGCGGCGCAGCCCTTCCCGCCCCGTAAGGAGGGGAGCTTGCTCTTCCGTCCCCAAAAAGCCGATGCTGGCCGGGTCCAAGACCTCGCCGGCGGTGCGGCCCCGCAGCACCCCGTCCTGGTACATGCCCGATGTGTAAGCAAAAGCCTTGTCGCCGACGATGGCCTTGTTGGGCGGGATGGGCCGCCCGGTTAGGTGGCTGACCAGTTGGCTGACCGGATAGAGCAAGCGGGTGTCCAGGCCGGTGTCCAAGCCCAACGTTTCCCGCCGGGTGCGCAGGGTCATGACAACGGCCTCCAGGCGGGCAATGCCGGTTCGCTCACCGTAACCGTTGATGGAACACTCTATCTGACGCGCTCCGTGGATGGCGGCTTCGACGGCATTGGCCGTGGCCATACCCAGGTCGTTGTGGCAATGGACCGAAATGACCGCTTGCTCAATGTTGGGCACGTTCCGGCGGATGTCCCGGATCAGGGCAGCCCACTCGGAGGGGGTGAAAAAGCCGATGGCGTCGGCGATGTTGACCGTGGTCGCCCCGGCGGCGATGACCGCCTCCAGCACCCGGTAGAGGAATTCGGTATCGGCACGGCAGGCATCGGCGGCGTGGTACTGCACGTCGTCCACGTAGCGGCGGGCGTAGCGCACCGCGTTGACCGCCATCTCCAGGGCCGTGTCCCGGTCGGTCTTGAGTTTGCCCTGAATGTAGGAATCGGACACGCCCAGGCCCACCTGCACGCGCGGACGGGCCGCCTGCTTGAGGGCGGCCACGGCCACGTCAATGTCCTCCTCACGGGCGCGGGCCAAGGCACAAACGACGCTTTCGCGGACCTCGGCGGCCAGCCGCTGCACCGACTCAAACTGGCGCGGCGAGGCGATGGGGAACCCGGCCTGGATGACATCCACCTTCATTTGTTCCAGCAACCGGGCGATCTCCAGCCGCTCCTCAATGTTGAGGGCCACACCCGGCGACTGCCCGCCGCCGTACAGCGTGGCATCAAAAATCTTGACCTGTTCCATTTTTCCACTCCTTTTTCGGAACGCAAGCCTTCATCTGCGTTTCAAGCATACCCTCAATCCGCCGATTTGTCAAACCACCATTACGTTGCACCGTTCAATAGGGCATACTCTAAACTGTCGGCCAGGGCTTGCCAGCTGGCTTCAATGATATTGGTTGAGCTACCCACGGTACTCCACGAACGCCGTCCGTCGCTGGAATCAATGAGCACCCGTGTTTGGGCCGCCGTGCCCGCCTCGCCGTCCAGGATACGGACCTTGTAATCGGTCAGGTGGACGTTGGCCAGGTGGGGGTAAAAGGGCAGCAACGCCTTGCGCACGGCGGCGTCCAGGGCGTTGACGGGGCCGTTGCCGTCGGCGGCGGTGTGCATGATCTGATCGCCCACCCGGACCTTGACGGTGGCTTCGGCAGCCATCTTGCCGCCCTGACTGTTGCGGATGAGGACGTGGAAATCAATGAGTTCAAAAGGTGGTGCATAGTCCGGCTTGGCACGGCGGATAAGCAGCTCCACCGACCCCTCGGCTCCCTCGAATTGGAAGCCCTGGCTTTCCAGCTCCTTGATGCGGCGGAGGACCTGTTTGGCCTCTTCGCTGCGGTCCGCCAGGTCCAAGCCGAACTCGTGGGCCTTGTAGGCGATGTTGCTCTTGCCCGAAAGCTCCGAAACGACGACGCGGGTGTGGTTGCCGACCAATTCAGGCTGAATGTGTTGGTAGCTCTCTTCCCACTTGAGCAGGGCGTTGACGTGCATCCCGCCTTTGTGGGCGAAGGCGCTGCGACCCACATAGGGCTGATGGGGAAAGGGCCGCAGGTTCGCCACCTCGCTGACATAATGGGACACCTCGGTCAGGGTGCGCAATTGCTCGTCGCCGACGCAATCCACTCCCATTTTGAGTTTGAGGGCCGGGATGATGGAACACAGGTTGGCGTTGCCGCAACGTTCGCCGTAGCCGTTGATGGTCCCTTGTACGTGGACGACTCCCGCCTCGACGGCCACCAGCGAATTGGCGACGGCCATTTCGCCGTCGTTGTGGGCGTGGATGCCCAGGGGCGTCGTCGTCGCCTTTTGCACCTCGGCGATGACGGCAGCGATGGTTGAGGGTAGCGCACCGCCGTTGGTATCACACAGCACCAGCACATCGGCCCCGGCCTCGGCAGCAGCAGCCAGCGTCTGCAAGGCATAGTCGGGGTTGGCCCGGTAGCCGTCGAAAAAGTGCTCGGCGTCGTAAATTACCTCCCGCCCCTGGGCCTTGAGATAGCGCACGCTGTCGGCGATCATACGCAGGTTTTCTTCCAGGGTCGTGTTCAGCACATGGTACACATGCAAATCCCAACTTTTGCCAAAAACGGCCACGGCCGGAGTGCGGGCCTCAATGAGCGAACGGATGTTGGCGTCGTCCTCCACGGCCAGCCCGGCGCGGCGGGTGCTGCCAAAGGCGGTAATTACGGCCTGCTCCAGATCCAATTCGGGGGCTTGCTCAAAGAAGGCCATATCCTTGGGATTGGAACCGGGCCAGCCTCCTTCAATATAGGCAATGCCCAGCCGGTCCAAGCGGCGGGCGATTTTGAGCTTATCCTCCAGGGAAAAGGAGATGCCTTCCCGCTGCGCCCCATCGCGCAGGGTGGTGTCGTACAGGACCACCGTCATCGCTGCGCCTCCCTTCAACCCACGGGCGTCAGCCAACCGTGACGGTCGGGCAGTTGCCCGGCAGTGATGCCAAAAAACTCGTCCTGTAGGCGTTTGGTGATGGGACCGCGCTTGCCTTCCCCGACGGGGATGCCGTCCACCGAGCGGATAGGGGTGATCTCGGCGGCCGTGCCGCTGAAAAAGACCTCATCGGCCATATAGAGCATCTCGCGGGGAATGCGCTCCTCTTGCCAGGGGATGCCCAGGTCTTCGGCCAGGGTGAGGACGCAGCGGCGGGTGATCCCCTGCAGGATGGAGGAGGAAAGGGGCGGGGTCAGGATGCGCCCATCGCGAACGACAAAGACATTCTCACCGCTCCCCTCACTGACAAAGCCGCCGATGTCCAGGGCGATCCCTTCGCTGTAGCCCCGGTCGGCAGCCTCCATGACGATAAACTGAGAGTTGATGTACTGGCCGCCGATTTTCGCCGCAGCGGGAAAGGTGTTGGGCGCCATCCGCCGCCAGGAACTGATCCCCACGTCCACCCCTTGCTCAATGGCCTCCGGCCCCAAGTAGCGACCCCATTCAATGGTCATCACCACCACCCGGACCGGACAGGTGCGGGGATCCAGGCTAAAGCCGCCGACTCCCCGGAAGACCAGAGGGCGGATGTAGCAAGATCTGTGCTCATTGGCCCTGACCGTCTCAATGATGGCCTGACGCATTTCCGCCTTGCTGTAGGGAATCTCCATACGGTAGATCTTGGCCGAGTTGAAAAGGCGGTCAAGGTGGGCATCCAGGCAAAAGATGGCCGGGCCGCCGGCCGTCTCATAAGCGCGGATGCCTTCAAAAATGCTGGAGCCGTAGTGCAGGGCATGGGCGCCCACGTGGACCGTCGCCCGGTCCCAGGGGACCAGCTGGCCGTCCATCCAGATGTACTTGGACTTGGAAAGTGCCATGTTCCTTTTCCTCCTTTATTTTTGCAATCAAATCCAGAGAACGAAAATCCCGGTTGCCCGCGCCAAAAAGCGAGAGTCCCTCCCCCGGGGCCTTTTGCGGGCCGATCACGTAGCGCGAGTTCGGAAACTTGCGCCACAGGCCCGCGCCGAGCGGTCCGGTGAGAGCCACGTCAGAGCAATGCCTCCACGACCAGGTCACCCATTTGCCGCGTTGTGACCGTGGGCTGCCCCGGCGCGGCAATGTCGGCGGTGCGATGCCCGGCGTTGAGGACGGCGCGGACGGCCCCTTCAACCGCCTGGGCCTCTGCTTCCAACCCCAGCGAGTGGCGCAGCAGCATGGCCGCGCTGAGGATGGCCGCCAAAGGATTGGCAATGCCCTGCCCGGCAATGTCCGGCGCAGAGCCGTGGACCGGTTCGTACATGCCGAACCGCCCCTCACCCAAGCTGGCGGAGGGCAGCATCCCCATCGAACCGGCCAGGACCGACGCCTCGTCGCTGAGAATATCACCGAACATATTGCCGGTCAGGATCACATCAAAAGACCGAGGTCGCCGGACCAGGTGCATGGTCGCCGCGTCTACCAACATGTGTTCCAGCTCAACATCGGGGTATTCCCGGGCCACCGCCTCGACGGTCGCCCGCCACAGGCGGGAACAGGCCAAGACGTTGGCCTTGTCTACCGATGTCACCTTGCCCCGGCGCCCACGGGCGATGCGAAAGGCCACGTGGGCGATGCGCTCCACCTCGGCGCGGGTGTAGACCATCGTATCCACCGCCTTTTCGCTCCCTTCGACGCGGGGCCGACCGAAATAGATACCGCCGGTCAGCTCCCGGACCACGATCAGGTCCGCGTCCTGCACCAGGTCGCGGCGCAGGGGGGAAGCAGCGGCCAGCGCCGGATGCACCCAGACGGGGCGCAGGTTGGCAAAGAGGCCCAGCTCCTTGCGCAGCCCCAACAACGCCTGCTCCGGCCGCCGCTCCGCCTGGGGGTCGTCGTATTTGGGATCGCCCACCGCGCCGAACAGTACCGCGTCCGCCCCCCGGCAGAGGGCCAGCGTCTCCGGCGGCAATGGCTCCCCCGTGACATCCATCGCTACCCCGCCGACCAACGCCCGCTCCATTTCAAATCGAAGGCCGAACCGCCCGGCAACGGCGTGCAAAACCTTTTCCGCCTCGGCCGTCACCTCTGCACCGATGCCGTCCCCCGGCAATATCGCCAGTCGGTATTTCGCTTGCTTTGCCACAACTCCACCCCTCCGAACTTTTCCCGCAGAGTGCGCCCAAGCTCGTGCGCTCCTCCCGCGCCTCCGCGACGAGTCTGTTCAATTTCTCAGTTTCTCAATCGTGTACGGAATCAGCCCCCCCGCTTTGATGATCTCCAGCATAAAGGGCGGATAGGGTTCGGCTTGATAGGTCTCACCGGTGGTCAGGTTGCGGATGACACCCCCTTCCAGGTCAATCTCCAGCCGGTGACCGGTGTCGGTGCCCTCGACGGCAGCAGGCGATTCCAGGATGGGCAAGCCGACGTTGATGGCATTGCGGTAAAAGATGCGGGCGAAGCTGCGGGCCACCACCGCACTCACGCCTGCCCCCTTGATGGCCAGCGGCGCGTGCTCCCGCGACGAGCCGCAACCGAAATTTTCCCCGGCGACGATCACATCCCCCGGCTGCACATTTCCGGCAAAGTCGGCATCCAGGTCTTCCAGGCAGTGGGGGGCCAACTCCTCCGCCGAGGACATGTTTAGGTAACGGGCCGGAATGATGACATCGGTATCTATGTGGTCGCCGTATTTCCAGACTTTTCCTTGCAAAATCATGTCTGCCCCCTACACAGTTTGATCCGGGCCGGAAATGCGTCCCATCACCGCGCTCGCCGCCGCCACCGCCGGTCCGGCCAGATACACTTCGCTGTCGGGATGGCCCATGCGCCCGCGAAAGTTGCGGTTGGTGGTGCTCACCGCCCGTTCCCCGGCGGCCAGGACGCCCATATGCCCGCCCAGGCAAGGGCCGCAGGTCGGCGTGCTGACGATGGCCCCGGCCTCAATAAAGGTCTCAACCAACCCCTCGCGCAAGGCGTCGAGATAGACCTGCTGGCTGCCGGGGATGACGATACAGCGTACGTTTGGATGGACCCGGCGGCCTTGCAGCACCTGGGCGGCGATGCGCAGGTCTTCCAGGCGGCCATTGGTGCAGGACCCGATCACCACCTGGTCAACGGGGATGTTCCCGACCCGGCTCACCGGGCGGACGTTTTCCGGCAGGTGGGGAAAGGCCACCTGCGGTTCAATCCGGCCCGCATCAATCTCGATGACCCGGACGTATTCGGCGTCGGCGTCGGCCTCATAGACGGTAAAGGGCCGCGTCGCGCGGTCCCGTACATAGTCCAACGTTGTTTGGTCCACGGCAAAAAGGCCCGCTTTGGCCCCGGCTTCGATGGCCATGTTGGCCATGGTGAACCGTCCGGCCATTGAAAGCGATTCCACCGCTTCCCCGGCAAACTCAAGGGCCTTGTACCGCGCTCCGTCGACGCCGATCTGGCCGATGGTGTGGAGGATCAGGTCCTTGCCGCCCACCCAGGGTTGCAGTTCCCCCCGGTAAACGATGCGGATCGTCTCCGGGACGCGCATCCAAATCTGGCCGGTCGCCATGGCGACGGCAATATCGGTGCTGCCCATGCCGGTCGCAAAGGCCCCCAACGCGCCGTAGGTGCAGGTGTGCGAATCGGCGCCGACGACGACATCGCCGGGCAGGACCAGGCCCTGTTCCGGCAGCAGCACATGCTCGATCCCCATGCGGCCCACATCGTAGAAATGGGGCATCTGCTGCGCCTGGGCAAATCGGCGCACCGTCCGGCACTGCTGCGCCGATTTGATGTCCTTGTTGGGGGCGAAATGGTCGTTGACCATCACCACCCGCTCCGGGTCGAACACCCGCTCCACACCCAGTCGCTCAAACTCGCGGATGGCGATGGGCGCGGTGATGTCGTTGCTCAACACCACATCCACCCGCACGTCCACAAACTGTCCCGCCCGCACGGATTGGCCCCCGTGGGCGGATAGGATTTTCTCGGCCAACGTTTTCCCCATACTCCGACCCCCAATCCATCAACTACCAATTCCCCCTCTTGGCCGCAATGAGCCGGTTCAGGGCAAACATGTACGCTTTGGCGCTGGCAACCACAATGTCGGTATCGGAGCCGCGCCCGCTGAACACCCGCAGCTCGTCGCCGTTGCGCCGGATCGGTTCCTCGGCCTGGATGCGGATCGTCACCCGGCCCACGGCGTCCATCCCCTCGGTGATGGCCTGGATGGAGAATTCCAAGAGCTCGTTCGGCTCGCCGATGACGCGGTTGATGGCCCGGTACACGGCGTCCACCGGCCCGGTCCCGTGGTCGGCGTCGGTGTGGACCACCCCATCCGGCCCCCGGATGCTGACCGTGGCCGTGGGGATGCTGTGGTCGCCGCACGAAACCTGGACGTGCTCCAGGCGGTAGGTTTCCTCAAAGAAGGTCTGCACCTCATCGGCGATGATGGCTTCCAGGTCGCGGGTGTCCACCGTCTTTTTCTTGTCGGCCACCTCCAGGAACCGCTCGTAGACCTGCTCGAACTGTTCCTTATCCAGGCTGTAGCCCAGTTCGGCCAGGCGATGGCGCAACCCGGCCCGCCCCGACCGGGCCGAAAGCACGATTTCCGAATCGGGCACGCCCACGTCGCGGGGATTGATGATCTCGTAAGTGGTCCGCTCCTTGAGCACGCCGTCTTGGTGGATGCCCGATGAGTGGGCAAAGGCGTTGCGGCCCACGATGGCCTTGTTGGGCTGGACGGGGATGCCGGTCAATTGGCTGACCAGGCGGCTGACCGGGTAGATGCGCCGGGCGTCAATGCGCGTATCCACATTGAACAGATCGCGGCGGGTGCGGAGGGCCATGACCACCTCTTCCAGCGACGTATTGCCCGCCCGCTCGCCGATGCCGTTGACCGTCACCTCCACCTGCCGTGCCCCGGCCCGCACCCCGGCCAGGGTGTTGGCCGTAGCCATGCCCAAGTCGTCGTGGCAATGAACCGAGATGGTAGCCCGATGGATGTTCGGTACGTTTTCAATAATGCCCCGGATGAGCGCGCCAAACTCCTCCGGCGTGGTGTAGCCGGTCGTGTCGGGGATGTTGACCACCGTTGCTCCGGCGTCAATGACCGCTTCCAGCACGCGGTAGAGATACTCCGGGTCGGCGCGACCGGCGTCCTCGGTGTAGTACTGCACATCCTCTACGAATTTCTTGGCATATTTGACGGCATCCACGCCCCGCTCCAACGCCTCCTCCGGCGTCATGCGCAGCTTGTAGCGGATGTGTACGTCAGAGACACCCAGACCGGTGTGGATGCGGGGCCGGACGGCATCCTGCAACGCCTCGGCGGCCACCTCAATATCCTTGCGGTTGGCCCGCGTCAGCCCGCAGACCACACAGTTGCGGATCTCCTGGGAGATGCGCTGCACGGCCCGGAAATCGCCCGGCGACGAGATGGGGAACCCGGCCTCAATGATGTCCACCCCCATCTCTTCCAGCGTGCGGGCGATTTCAACCTTTTCGTCAATGTTCAGCGCAGCCCCCGGCGATTGCTCCCCGTCACGCAAGGTTGTATCAAAAACCTGTACAATGTCGGGAATGTCAACCCCGCTTTCGTCCATATTCCCTCCTTTACCAACCTACCAGTTCTGTGGGCGAAGGGCGCGGACGGCTGCTCCGGCCTGCCACATTTCCGATTCGCGCATCTGGCGCAGTTCTTCGTCCAGCCTGTCCTTGTAATCGGGTGCGCTGTTGGCTTCCAGGACGATGCGCGTCTCCTCGCCGGAAACAACGCTCTGGTACAGCTCCTCGAACAGCGGCTCCACCGCCGCCCGGAAGCGGGGCAGCCAATCGAGGGCACCGCGCCGGGCGGTCGCGCTGCAATTCTCATACATCCAGTCCATGCCGTTCTGATCCACCAAGCGGATGAGGCTCTGGGTCAACTCCTCCACCGTCTCGTTGAACGCCTCGCTAGGGCTGTGACCGTGCCGCCGCAGGGTGTAGTACTGGGCCTCCATGATGCCCGCCAGCGCACCCATCAGCACCCCCCGTTCTCCGGTCAGGTCGCTGTAGACCTCTTTTTTGAAAGTAGTGGGAAAAAGATAACCGGAGCCGATGGCAATACCCACGGCCAGCGTCCGCTCCAGGGCGCGGCCTGTGTAATCCTGCTCCACGGCGTAACTGCTGTTGATGCCGCTCCCGGCCAAAAAGTTGGCCCGCACGCTGGCCCCCGATCCCTTGGGGGCGACCAGGATCACGTCCACATAGTCGGGCGGCACAATGCCGGTCTGATCCTTGTAGACGATGCCAAAGCCGTGGGAAAAGTAGAGGGCATCGCCTTCTTTGAGGGCCGGTGCGATGCGGGGCCAGAGGATCATCTGGGCCGCATCGGAGACCAGGTACTGGATGATGGTCCCTCGCGCCACCGCCTCTTCCCAGGGAAAGAGTGTTTCGCCGGGAACCCAGCCGTCGGCCAGGGCCTTTTCCCAAGACCGCTTGCGCTCCGGGTCGCCGCCGACGATGACCCGGATGCCGTTATCCCGCATGTTGAGGGCCTGGGCCGGGCCTTGCACGCCGTAACCCAACACGGCCACCACCTCGTCCTTGAGCACCTCCCGCGCCTTTTCCAGCGGGAACTCCTCTCGCGTCACCACTTCTTCAATCACGCCGCCAAAATCAATCTTTGCCATTTTCCTCACCCCCTCCTAATTCATTCTTTCGTTCTTTCCAATTCGTTCTTTCCAATTCGTTCTTTCTAATTCGTTCTTTTCCTAATTCGCTGTAGCTTCCCCATTGCCGCTGCGGACCATAGCCACGCGCCCGGTGCGGGCCAGTTCCTTGATGCCATAGGGTTGCAACAAGCCGATGAGCGAATTCACCCGACTCTCCGGCCCGGTGATTTCAACGGTCAGGGATGCCGTACCGACATCTATCACGCGGGCGCGAAAGATGTTCGCCAGTTCAATGATTTCCGAACGAGTCCCCGGTCCGGCATTGACCTTGATCAACGCCAGCTCCCGGACCACCGTAGGCTGATGGCTCACATCCACCACCTCCGTCACGTTGATCAGCTTATTGAGCTGCTTGACCACCTGCTCCACGATGCGCTCATCACCGCCGACGACGATGGTCATGCGCGAGATACCGGGCGTTTCGCTGTGTCCAACGCTCAGGCTTTCAATGTTATAGTTGCGGCGGCGGAACAGACTCGAAACCCGGTTCAGGACGCCGGGTTTGTTCTCCATGAGGGCGATCAATGTGTGCTTCATCTCATCCTCCTCTCAAAACCTCACGGTGCTCGGCCCAGATTACAGCCCGTGCCCCGCGCCGGATCGCATCCGGCACGGACGGCAACCTTCTCTACTGCCGATCGGCCTGGGGGCGGCGGATCATGTCGTTGACCGGCGCGCCGGGGGCGACCATGGGATAGACGTTCTCCTCTTGGACAATGTGGAAATCAATCAAAACCGGGCCGTCGGTCTCGATGGCCTGGGCGATGGCCGCCTCTACCCGATCTCGCTCGCGTACCGTCAGCCCCAGGATGCCGTAAGCTTCGGCCACTTTTGCAAAATCGGGGGCCAGCAGGGGCGTACCCGAATAGCGACCTTCGAAGAAGAGCTGCTGCCACTGGCGAACCATGCCCAGATAGCCGTTGTTCAGCAGGGCGATCTTGATGGGCAGCCGCTCCTGGACCACCGTCGCCAATTCCTGAATGTTCATCTGGAAACCGCCGTCGCCGACCGTGACCCACACCGGCACATCGGGCAGACCCATTTGGACGCCGATGGCTGCCGGCAAGGCAAAGCCCATGGTTCCCAGTCCGCCGGAGGAGATCAACCCCCGTCGCCGCGTGTGGGTGAAATACTGGGCTTCCCACATCTGGTTCTGGCCCACGTCGGAGACCATGACCGCATCGCCTTGTGTGGCCTGCCAGATCTGGCGGACGACATACTGGGGGATCAGGTCCTCACTTTCGCGTCGCAGAATATCCCGCCGGGCCGATTCCTCCCGCCAGGCCCGGATGCGTTCCTGCCAAGCAGGGCGGCGTTGGGCCTGCACCTGGGGGACAAGGCGGGGCAGTACATCCTTCAGGTCGCCGACGATGGATAGATCGGGCGTCACATTTTTGCCGATCTCTGCCGGGTCTATGTCTACATGGATGATTTTGGCCTCCCGCGCAAAGAACCGCACGTCACCTGTGAGCCGGTCGTCGAAGCGGCAGCCCAACGAAATCAACAGGTCGGCTTCGCTCAACGCCTGGTTGGTGTAGGCTTCGCCGTGCATCCCGGCCATGCCCAAGCACAGGGGATGGGTTTCCGGCATGGCGCCGATGCCCAACAGGGTGGTGACCACCGGCAAGTCCGCCTTTTCAACCAGGGCCAGCAACGCATCCTCCGCTCCGGCCAGTACGATCCCGTGTCCGGCAATGACCAGCGGTCGGGCCGCCTCGTCAATCATGCGGGCCGCCATCTCAATCTCGTCGCCGAACTCGTTGGGGGGCAGCCGGTAGCCCGGCAGGTTCACCTCGTCGGGGTAGACGTAATCAATTTCGGCGGCTTGGGCGTCTTTGGCGATGTCAATGAGCACCGGACCGGGCCGCCCCGTGCGGGCGATGTAGAACGCCTCTTTGATCACCGTCGGCAGCTCTTCGGCTTCGGTAACCAGGTAATTGTGCTTGGTGATGGGCAGGGTGATGCCGGTGATGTCGGTCTCTTGGAAGGCATCGGTGCCGATGACCGGCGTGGGGACCTGCCCGGTGATGGCCACCACCGGCGATGAATCCATGTAGGCCGTCGCCAACCCCGTGACCAGGTTGGTCGCCCCCGGACCGGAGGTGGCGATGCAGACGCCCACCTTGCCTGTGGCGCGGGCGTAGCCGTCGGCGGCGTGGGCCGCGCCCTGTTCGTGCCGTGTCAGCACATGGTGGATGGGATAGTCGGGCAGGGCGTGGTACAGGTGGATCACCGCTCCCCCGGAAATGCCGAAAATGGTGTCCACCCCCTCGCGCACCAGACTCTCCCAAACCGCTTGCGCTCCTGTTAGTTTCATTTGTCTTCTCTCCCCCTTCCCCGAAAATAATGCGGGCCGTCCGCGAATCGGGCGCGAATACACGAATGCACGAATGCGCCCGGCCCGATGGCGAGTTCCCAACTTGCGCAAAGAAAATCGCGGTTGGAACCGCCAAGACGCCAAGAGCGCGAAGGTCTCCCTTTTTTCCTTCCCTTTGCGCCCTTTGCGCCTTCGCGGTTCAAATCTCCGGAGCCGCCAGAGCGGGCCGTCCACAAAGCGGGCGCGAATATACGAATGCACGAATGCGCCCGGCCCGGTGGCGCAAGGAAATCGCGGTTGGAACCGCCAAGACGCCAAGAGCGCGAAGGTCTTCTTTTTCTCTTTCCTTTGCGCCCTTTGCGCCTTTGCGGTTCAAATCTCCGGAACCGCCAGAGCGGGCCGTCCACGAAGCGGGCGCGAATACGCGAATGCACGAATTCGCCCGGCCCGGTGGCACAAGTTTCCAACTTACAGAAAATCGCGGTTGGAACCGCCAAGACGCCAAGAGCGCGAAGGTCTTCTTTTTCTCTTTCCTTTGCGCCCTTTGCGCCTTTGCGGTTCAAATCTCCGGAACCGCCAGAGCGGGCCGTCCACGAAGCGGGCGCGAATACGCGAATGCACGAATACGCCCGGCCCGGTGGCGCAAGTTTCCAACCCGCGCAGAGAAAATCGCGGTTGAAACCGCCCCCGGCGGGCCGTTGGCCGACCGCCCAATCTACCAATCTCACCGGAAAACCGCGCCCGTGCTGGCCGATGTGACCCGTTCCGCGTAGCGGCGCAAGTAACCGCTTTTGACGCGCGGCTCCCAGGGCGGCAGGGCGGCCAGGCGGCGGGCGATCTCCTCGGCGGGCAGGTCCAGGTCCAGGCGGTGGTTGGGGATGTCAATGCGGATGGGATCGCCGTCACGGACGATGGCCAGCGGGCCGCCCTCGGCGGCTTCGGGCGAGATGTGGCCGATGGCCGCACCCCGCGTCGCCCCGGAAAATCGCCCGTCGGTCAGCAGGGCGACCTTGTCGTCCAGCCCCATACCGGAGAGCAGCGAAGTGGGCGTCAGCATCTCGCGCATCCCCGGCCCGCCTTTGGGGCCTTCGTAGCGGATAACGATGACATCGCCTTCTGCAAAGCGGCGGGCCATGATGGCTTCGGTCGCCGCCTCCTCCGACTCAAAGACACGGGCCGGGCCGGTATGCTGCCGCATCTCCGGGGCGACGACGGCCTGTTTGACCACCGCGCCATCGGGAGCCAGGTTGCCAAAGAGGATGGCCAACCCGCCGCCGGCCGAATGGGGATCGTCCAGGGGACGGATCACCCTTTCGTCGCGCACCGTCGCCTGCGCGACATTTTCGGCCAGGGTGCGGCCGGTCACGGTCTGGACGCTGCCATCCAGCAAGCCGCCTTCCAGCAAGCGGCCCATCACCGCCGGGATGCCGCCCGCCCGGTCCAAGTCCTCAATGTGGTAGCCGCCCGCCGCCGGACTCATCTTGCACAGGTGGGGCGTGCGGGCACCGATCTCGTTCAGCTCGGACAAGGGGATTTCCACCCCCGCCTCGTGGGCGATAGCCAGCAGGTGCAACACCGAGTTGGTCGAGCCGCCCAAGGCCATATCTACGGCAAAAGCGTTGCGGAAGGCCGCCGGGGTGAGGATGTCCAGGGCGGTAACGCCCGCCGCCAGCAGGTCCATCACCCGCCGCCCACCTTCCTTTGCCAGGGCCAACCGGGCCGAATAGGGCGCAGGGATGGTCCCGTGGCCGGGCAGCCCCAAGCCCAACGCCTCGGTCAGGCAGTTCATGGTGTTGGCCGTGAACATCCCGGCGCAGGAACCGCAACTGGGGCAGGCCAACCGCTCCAAGCGGTCCAGGGCGGCCGCGCTCATCTCGCCGCGGGCCACCGCGCCGACGGCCATGAACACATCGGCCAGGTCCACCGCCTGCCCATCCAGGCTGCCGGCCAGCATCGGCCCGCCGCTGACGACGACGGTAGGCAGGTTCAACCGGGCGGCGGCCATCAGCATACCGGGGATGATCTTGTCGCAGTTGGGGATCAGCACCAGGGCGTCAAAGGCGTTGGCCTGAACCACGACCTCCACCGAATCGGCGATCAGTTCGCGGCTGGGCAGCGAATATTTCATGCCCCGATGGTTCATGGCCAGCCCGTCGCAGACGCCGATGGTGTTGACCTCAAAGGGCGTCCCCCCGGCAGCCCGCACCCCGGCCTTGACCGCCTCGGCGATCTGGCGCAGGTTGGTATGGCCGGGGATGGCCTCGGTGTACGAGTTGATGATGCCGATAAAGGGTTGTTCCATCTCCCAATCGGTGCAGCCCAACGCCCGCAACAGGGAGCGGTGCGGGGCGCGTTCCGGGCCGCGTTTGACGGCGTCGCTTCTCATCATCCCTCCTGTTGGACTATAAAAAAAGAGCCTTCCCGTTGGAAGGCTCTTGCGCTCCGCGTAATCAACCCACGCTATGCCGGGACCCTCCCAACCGCCAAATGCTCCTCCACCAGAAGGAGCTTGACCAGGGCCAACAGCACAACGATAATCAAAAACAGATACGATGGGTTGAACATCACGTTTCTTACCTCATCTCCCTAGGCCGCATCCGGCCCGCCGATCACGGCGCGTGTTATACCACACTTTGGGGAATCTGTCAAATCGGCACTCGGCACGTTGATCCGGTATGCCGATATGCCGGGGCCGAGATGTCTTTGCTCACACCGCCAAGCTGACATCCAACGCTTTAGGGCCTTTGGGAGTTTCTTGGACTCGGAATTGCACCCGCTCGCCCTTTTCCAGATTGCGGAATCCTTCGCCCACGATATTCTCGTAATGGACGAAAACATCTCGGTCGCCTTCATCGGGTTCAATGAACCCCCAACCTTTCATCCGACTGAACCACTTGACCGTGCCGGTCATTGTCTCATCCATCTTAGACCCTCCTTCGCTACATCGTTTCCGGCCCCGCGACCATCCGGGCGAGACCGGCGCAGAGGATAGCACAGACCGGGCCTCTTGTCAAATACCGCCCGGCTCCCGTGGGACGGATGACAACCTCAGCACAGTTCAACCAGGTGCCGTTCATACAGGTCGGCCACCAACTCCAGACCGACCATCCCGTGTACCTGCTCTATTTGACGCATGGTTGTTTGCCCATCCAACATGTCCAAGACGGCCACCTGATCGTGGTGGACCAGGGCAAGCCTGTTGCCCCGCAGCAGCAATGTGCCGCTGCGTTCAGACCGGCGTTCAAAACGGCCCACAGGCCGTGCCTTTTCATAAAAGGTCCACTGCCGACGTGGGACCGGCAACGGTTTGGCCTGCGTATCAAGCAAGGGATCGGCGTCCAATCCCAGGGAGTACGCCTGGGCCTTGCATCCCCCTCGGCACGTGGCGAACACGGAGCAGCTCCGGCACGGCTCCGGCCGAAAGTCCCGCCAGGCTTCCAACGCCGGCGAGTGCCAGATTTCGGCCAAAGACCGGCGGCGCAGATCGCCACAGATAACGGGAGCGTGATTGCAAGGACGCACCCTTCCCCACGGATCTATGGTGAGAAAGGCCAGCCCCGCCAAACAACCGGCCTGACCGTCCGCTGCAAAGCAGTGGGGCACACAATTGCCCATTTTGACCGGCACACCGGAGGCCCGCAACGCGGAGATGGCTTCCAGAGCTGCCAGTAGCTCGGCGGGAGAAGCGGCCAACCCGGCAACATCGGGGCCGATGTAACGGTTGAAGACGACACTTTCTGCGCCGAGTTGCTGCGCCAATCCCCAGATGTCGCGTATGCGATCCCAGTTGAGGTGCGTGATGATGCAACTCAAGCTGACGGACAGCCCTGCCCCCACGGCGTGGCGGATGTTGCGCACCGTTTCGGCAAAGGAACCGGATACACCGGTAAAGGCCTCATGGGCAGCGGCTTCCGCCCCGTGCAGAGAGATGAGCAATCCGTTCAACCCCTTGAGATCGGTGAGGAAACGGCAAAGCCCTAGGGGATCGGACCAACGTGCGTTGGAAAACAAGGTGAAAGGAATCCCCAAGCGGCTTATTTCCTCCATGATCTCCCCAAAATCGGGATGCAAGGTCGGCTCACCGCCGGTTACCCTGATCTGGCAGGCGAAGGGAGCGATCTGGGCCAACACTTCTTGCCACCCCGACGCGGACAGAGAGGGGGAAAAGGCATGGGGGGAAGCCCGGTCCACAAACACGTTACCGCAGCCGGGACAGCGATTATTGCACAGGGGAGTCAGCTCCAGATAGAAGGACAACGGCATGTCCAGCACCGGTATCTCCGCTCCCTCCACGGCAAAGCAGGCACAATCGCATTGGGAGTCCGCCTCCGGGGCGGCAGGCCGGAACGGCGGGCCGGGATCAAAGGAAAGGAGGCGAACCCGTCGGTCTTCCACAAACTCGGATGCTTTTTGTCGTGCTTTAGCGTTCATTGTGGGCATTTTAGGTCCTTTTGGAATCAATCGGAATAAACCATTGCACAATTATCCTGTATGGCTCCTATTATACCCACGAATGTTCCAGGGGGAATCGGCTATGTGTAGGATGTTACAGCGTATCTTGTTCAACCCCAGGGTGTAGCCCCGATGGGGGTAGGGGGGATCGCAGAAGCGGACTAGATCAGACCTCTAGCCTTTGCCCGCCGGTCCAACCAATCGCGGAAATCGGCGGGCGGCGGGGGGATTTCGCCTTCCGGGCGGCGTTCCAAGTGCAACGCATCGGTGGGACAGACGGTAACGCACAGGCCACAACCCACACACCGCCCCGCATCTACCAAGCACACGCCCGTTGCCACATCCAGCGCACCGAATTGGCAGCGATCCAGACAATCACCGCAACCGGCGCACAACGCTTCTTCCACCACCGCCACAAAATCGGCTTTGGCAATAGCCGTCGGGATGCTGAATTCGGATACGCTGCGGAGCACGCCGCAACAGCAGGTACAACAATTGCAGATGTAATAGTTGCCGTCCTGGTAATTGCCCGGCGAATGCACCAAGCCTGCTTCTTCCGCTTCCCGTAGGATGCGTAGGGCCTCCTCTTTGCTGATGGGACGAGTCGTTTCGCTGTGGTCAAAGACCCCTTCCACGGGAGCGAAAACCAGGCAGTTCTCAACGGGGTGATCGCAGCCCTTGCCGATCAACCGCTGCTGTACCCGGCAGATGCAATCGCGCACGCCCCAAGCCTTGGCCTTTTCCAACATCTCCGACGCCCGCTCATAGGAGTATATCTCAACACCTGCCGGGATCGCTTCTTCTACAGGGATCACCCGATGGATGGCCGGGCCGCCGTATTGCGAGACCGCCCCCCGCGCCTCCTGAAAGTATTCTTCAAACAGAGCGGCCAATTCTTCGTCCATACGGGGGAGCTGCTCTTCATAGAAACCGACGACAAAGGGCATCAAGCCGAACACCAACTGCCGCTCTTTGCGCCCTGCGCGGATCAGCCCTTTGCGCACCATCGCCTTGAGGGTGCGGCGGGCGGCTTTCGCCTCCACCCCTGCGCGCTCCGCAATGATCTCGGCAGGTTCGCGGTGAAGGCTCATCACAGAGGCCAGGAGGGCTTCTTCCGGGGTAAAGATTTTGGCCAGCAGTCGCAATTCCACCCCGCTTTCGGTAGGGGGAAAACCGTTGGGGATGGCATCCAACGCCTGGGCCAGCCGACGGTACACATCCCGGCTCATACGGCATTCCCCTCCGATTGCCGGGATGGGGGAGGAACCAAACGATAGCCCACCCCTCGCTCCGTGCGGATCAGTTTCGGGTGATGGGGATCGGCTTCCAGGGTACGGCGCAGATAGGCAATATGTACATCCAAAGCACGGGTGCTGTCGCCGTCGTCTGTGTGCCAAACGCGATGAAAAAGTTCTTCGCGGGGGACGACCTCCCCGGCACGGGCCATCAGTTGGGCCAAGACACGGCTGCCGATAGGCCGCAACCGGTACACCTGGCCGTTGATCTGAAGCCGCCGCGCGTCCACATCCAAGGTCATGTTCCCGGCACGGATGCGCCGAGGGGCATGGTCCACCAATATCGTCTCAACCCGTTCCGCCAGGGTAGAAGCAGGACAGGATCGCTCCAGAAAAGCATCCACCGCAGCCGGCGGCTTCTGACCGGGCCGTGTCAGGGCCAAAAGAGGACAGGCAAAACGGCCCTTGAGCCGGACCACATTGCGCTTCCCCCCGGAAGGAGGCAGATCAAAGATCAGGAGGGAAGGCGATATTTCCAGACGGAGTGCCTGTGCCGTGCTGGAGACCCAACGGATGATGAAACGTTCATTCCCCAGGGCATCGCGCAAACGTCCGGTCAGCGATTGGGTGCGACTGATGACCAGTAATATGTACGGTTCCATTCTCAACGCTCTGGAGATCAAAGAGCTGCCATTGCTGCAATCTCAGGATCGCCAACCTGTGGGAAAGTTGACTACAATGCCAGGCCCGCCCATTATAACCGCTGCTACAGGGGGTGTCAATCCCACAAGGCGATCAGGGGGAGGGCAAAACGCCTACCAGATATTGTATCCCCGGAGGACCGGCCTACAACGGCTAGGGGGCAGGCGACAGAGTCCGAATTTCGCTGCCGCAACAGTTTTTTCCGACCTTCTAGACGCAACAGCCCCTCACGCCGCAGAGGTAAATCGCGGTTGAAACCGCCCTTGGCGGGCCGCCGGGTTCAATCGGGCCGAAGGCACGGCAACCTGCGGCAAGCCGGAATCTTGCGCCACAGGGTGAACGACATCCGCCTAGGCGGACGCCCGGCCACAGGCCCGAAAGGAGCGACTTGAACCGGCCTTCTCCGCAGCTGCGTCCTGCGCCCTACCAACCCTCCAACCGGTACAACCGAAACGACACCGTCCCATCCCGCCGCCGTGCTTCAAACACCGGTTCCAGGTCAATACCCGCCTTCCGCAACGCCTCCTCCACCGCCGCGCTGTCGCGGAAACCGGGGAAAGCGATATAGCGCGGTTCGCGGCGGTAGACGTAAGCATCATGCACCAGATCCGCCGGATCTGGATACCAGTGCAGGCGTAGCGGCGCATCGTGCAGGTAGAAGCGATAATGATAGCCCAACCAGTAGTGGTACAGTACCGCACCGGGGGGTACGTTTTGGCGGATGTAAGCCGCCAGGTCGTCAATGCCGTCGTATGCGCCGTGGTCGCCGCCGTAAGGCAGGTCGCTGTGGGCGGCCCGCACCACCGGCCCCGCCAGCAGAACGACCAGCAATGCGGACAGGCCCAAAGCATAGGCCCGCCGACGGCGGGGGGTACGGATCGCCTCTCCCAACACGACAAAAGCCCGTGCAGCCAGCAACGCCAGCAGGGGAACCAGCCCCAGCAGATAGCGATCCCATACCTGGAAGCCCAGCAACCAATGCAGCATCAGGAAGCCCAGGATAAAGATACCCAGCACCCAATCCTCAACCCTCCAACTCCTCCGTACCCCCATCCCCACGATAGCCGAAATCAGCAGCAGGTTGAAGCCGGGAGAAACCCAGAACCCGCCGACGAGTTTCAGCCACTCAACGGCCCGTTCCCCCAGGGCTTCCGGTCGGGCAGGGCCGAGACCGCCGTAGCTGATGATGCCTTGTTCCCAAAAGCCCGGCTCCTGCACCCGTGCCCCATCCCACCACAGTACCCCGGCGGCTACCAGGCCGAACCCCAAGGCAAACCGGAGCCAGACCTTCGGAGCCTTCCATCCCCCCGTGGTCTCTCTTATGCCCACCGCCCCCAAGGCGATGACCAGGGGAAGGAACAGCAACCCCTGTTGTTTGGTCGCCGCCGCCAGGCCGATGAGTACCCCCGCCGCTCCCAATCGCCCCCGGACGGCGGCCAGCAGCGCGGCCAGCACCCAGGCCACCAACAGGGGATCGGTGAAGGCGGTAGAAGCAAAGAGGATGTCAAAGGGCGAAAGGGCCAAGAGCAGGGCGGCCAGCAAGCCAACACGGTCGTCGGTGTACAGGTGTTTCCCCAAAGCGTACACCAGAGCGATACCGGCCACGCCGGCAAAAAGGCTGGGCAGCCGGGCCGCCGTCTCCCACCGGCCCACCGCCTCCTCCCCCGGCTCAAGGGGGGAAGCGAAAAGGCGGAAACTCAACGCCAAAATGTAAGGGTACAGCGGTGGCTTATCCACCGGCTCCTCGTCAAGCATGGGGTCCGCGCCGGTGGCGATCTTGAGGCCCCAATCGGCGTAGAGGGCTTCATCTTCCAAAAAACGGTTTTGTCCCCACGGGGCCAGGCGCAAGGCCATCCCCAGGAGCAGGATGGTGAGGGCGGTTACCCTATAGAACGGCTTCCCCACAGGATCGTCCCCGAAAATGTCCGGTCGGAGGTCGGCGCAATGCGGCACTGCCCGCGGCTTGGATGCGAACGTCGGTCACCCGGCACACCCGCGGGCGACCGATGCCCGGCATCGTCACCTTTGACGCACCGTCACCCTCTCACCGGCTGCGCGGCTCCACACTTCCGGCTCGTACATGAGGGCAACCCGGGTGGGCAGGGCGGTAAAGTCGCCGGGGACGACGGCCCGCGCCAGGTAGGTCAGCGTCCGGCGGCCCGCCGTCAGGTGGGTGATGAAAAAGACCACCCGGTCGTCATGCACCTCCTTGCGGTTATAGCCGTACTCCTCCCAGCCGTAGCGCGGCTCTCCATAGGCCGCGGCGTGGGGTGTCGCCCCCAACCTTTCGTTGATCGCCTCCAAACCGGCGGGCAACGGGTCCTCCACGATGACGTACCAGCCCTCCTCCGGCGCATCCAGGGTCAGGCGCACCTCCACCAGATCGCCCCGGCGGAAGGTGGTGCGCGGCTCCTCCTCCCCCGCCGGGCGGTACTCGCGGACGACGGTGATGCTCCGGGGGTGCGGCGTCAAGGCGGAGAACCCTCCCTCCCCCGCCGGACGCCAGGCTTCCAGTAAGGCGGAAAGGTACAGGCGGCCACCCTCCGCCACCACGACGACAGAATTCCGGCCGGGTTGGAGGTTGACGGGCCGGGTGTTGGTGAGTTGGGTGATGGTGGGTTGGGACGCGGTCAACACCAGGGTCTGGCTCCCCTGGGCGCCCGCCAACTCGCCGCTCTGCCACAGCCCGCCGTTGAGGTAAACCCGGTAGGAGACGGCGGCGGCCTGTTCCTGCACGGCCAGCAGGTAGTCGGTCAGGGCGATGAGGGCAAAGCCGGTTTTCTGAGTATCGCCCCAGCCCTGCCCGCGCCGTTGTTCCATCAGCCAGCGGACCGCTTTGGGCAGCAGAGGATCGTTCGGGTCCAGGCGGGCCAGGGCGTCGGCGACCAGGGCCGTAGTCCGCACCGCCGAATCCAGGACGGCCCGGCTGCGGAGGGCGTCATCCTCCGCGCCCCAGTGGGCCGTGGTCTCATCCAGGATGGCTCCTTCGCGGAGGCTATCCAACAGGGCAACGGTCATGGTCGGGCGGCCCGCAGCATCCAGGGCGATGGCCAACGCCGCCTGGGAAAAGGCATCCAACGCCAGGGCGTCGCTCAGGGTCAGGGTGAGGCTGACCGGCTGCCCGGCCATCGCCAGGGCGTAGGCGCCGTACGCCTGGGCATCGGGGGGCGCGGCGGGCATCATCCGTTCCAGGGCGGCAGCTCCCCGCCCGACGACGCCCGCATCCACCGCAAACCCGGCCTGCTCGGTCAGGCCCAGGCCCAGGAGCACGTAGGCGGTCTGGTAGATGTCGGTCCGGTCGTCGTACCACCAGCCCCAGCCGCCGTCCTCGTGCTGAAAGCCGTAGAGCCGCTGCAAGCCTGCCTCAACCATAGGCGGCAGGTCGCTTTCCAACGTCTCGTTGCGGAGGCCCAGCTCGCGGAAGGCGCGGGCGATCACGGCGTTGGGCAGCACCTTGCTCATGGTCTGTTCCACGCAGCCGTAAGGGTAGCCGATCAAGGCTTCCAGGCCGTCCAGCAGGGTAGGGGCCAAGGAGGAGGCCAGACGCAGCTCCAGACGGCTCCGGTCGGGCAGGGCGTCGCCGGGCAGGGTGAGGGTCAGGGTCGCCGTGGGCCGGACGCCGTCCAGCACGGCGGCCTGGGTGGTGACCTGGGGTGCGGCCAGGGGATGGACCGGCAAACGCACCTCCACCCCGTCGCGGCCCACCAACCGCGTACCCCGTACCGCCGTCGCCCGCATCGAGACGGTGGCCTCCGGCCCTTCGCCGACCACGACGGGCCAGGCCGCCACCGCCGATCCGCCCGCCGGGATGTGGACCACTCGTTCCGGCGCATCCCACCCCAACAGTTCTACCGTGGCCGAAACCGCCTGGGCCGTAAAGTTGTGGACCTCCGCCGTCAGTGTGAGCGTATCGCCCTGGACCAAAAAGCGGGGCAGGCCCGGACGGAGGACGATCTGCTGTTCCACGGTGACGCGGGTCACGGCCTGACCGACCAGGGTATCGGTGGTCACGGCGCGGGCCAGGACGCGCCAAGCGGTCAGGTTGTCGGGCAGGGCAAAGGTAACCGTCGCCCGGCCCTCGGCGTCGGTGACGACGGCGGGCGCCCAAAAGGCGGTGTCGAGAAAGGTGCGCCGGGGTCGGCTGCCGCCTTCCGCCTCGCCCTCCTTCGCCGCCGCTTCGCCGCCGCCCAACCCCGGCGGCAGGAGCCAGCGACGGGGGCGCATTGAATCAAAGGTGCGCACCAGGTTGGGCCGGGGGCCGTAGAAAAAGTCAAAGGGGTCTGCCGTGGCATCTTCGGCCAGGGCGTAGAGGGCTTCATCCACCACGCCCAGGCTCACCTCGGCTACGACGGGGCGGCCCTGGGCATCGGTGACGTGCAGGTGGAAGGTGGCTTCCTCGCCGGGGGCGTAGGTTTCGGCATCGGCGGTCAGGGTCACGGTCAACCGCCGCCCATGGGGAGGCAGGAGCAGTTGGGTCTCGGCGGTGTGCAGCTCGGCTTCGGGCCGGGTCTGGTCCTCGCCCCAGTATGTGCCCGGCGGGCCAAAGCGGTTGACGACGGCGTAGATGTTGGGCGCAAAGGCGGCGGGCAGGGACAGGGTGAGGGGGTTGGCCCCCACGCCGAGGGTGACGGGCCGGGTGCCGTGGATGCGGCCCCGCTCAAAGGTCAGCAGGGCCGGGCCGGGCGTCTGGGTGTAGATGACCAGGCGGGCCTCGTCGCCGACGGCGTATTCGGGAGCATCGGCGATCAGGCGCAGGTCTTCTTCGGCTCCCCAGACATCCCGCCAGGGGGCTTGTCCCGTGGGGTCATAGATCCACAACCACTCCTGCGCCGCCGGGGGCAGGTCCTCTTGGCCCACGACCGAGAGCCGATACCACCCCTGCTCGGTCAGGGCGACGGAAAAGTGGGCCTGCCCCGCCTCATCGCTGACGGCCGTCGCGGAGGCGACTTCCCGCTCGGTCCAATCGGACACCCGGACGGTGAGGGGCCTCTCGGCCAGGGGGCGTCCTTCCAGGTCGCGCACCTGAACGGTGAACGAGATCGTCTCGCCCGGTTCGTAGCGGTGTTTGCGCAAAAAGAGGGCGACGTTTTGGTCCGAACGGTGCACCAGGACGGTTTGGAACGCGCCGACCGGCGGGCCGACTTCGGTGCGGACGGTCGCTTCCAGCCCCAGGGCCACCCGGCGGGCCGAGTTCGGCCCGGCAAAGAGGGCATCGGTAGGGATAAAGGTCTGCCAACGGCCCTGCTCGTCGGTGCGGCCTTCCAGGGTCAGGAGGGGAGGGCCAAAGGAAGGGCCGATCTCATCCCCCCACAGGTCGTCGGGGTAGAGGGCCAGGATGTCCAGGGCGACCTCGGCTCCGGCCACCGGCTGCCCGAAATAGTAGGCCGCTTCCAGGCTGAGGGTGATCGGCTCGCCGACGACATAGATCTTGCGCGGGGTGCGGAGCGCGACGGAAAATTCGGGCTTGCGGTACTCTTCTACCTGGAAGGAATGGCGGCTGCGCTCGCCGCCTACCTCGGTCTCCAGGCTCCATGTTCCCGGCATGGCGCCGGGGGCCAGGGCGAAACGGCCGAAGACCGTGCCAAAGGCCGTCGGCGTGAGTACCCGGCGGGCGACGACGTTATCGCGGGCGTCGCGCAGCCGGACGGCAACGGGCTGCTCCGGACCGGGCAGGGTGTAGGTCACGTCGTCGTCGGCGCGGATCCAATCCTTGAAATAGAGGGTCTGGCCGGGGCGATACAAAGGCCGGTCGGTGTAGGCGTAGGTCCGGTAAAGGGGGCGGCGGGGCTGGGGCGGCTGCCACCAGGCCCACCATCCGCCCTCGCTCCATGCGTCATCCAACAGGCAGAGGGTCAAGTCCCCGTCCCGCTCCGCCGTGACCAGCCAGGGAGCAGGATCGCCGGGCAGGTCCAGGGTCAGGAGGCCGTCGGCATCGGTTTGGCCCTGGGCCAGGGCGATTCCTTCCCGGTCGTAAAGGCGCACCGTTGCGCCGACTACCGGCGCGCCGCTGCCCAGTTCGGTATCCCAGGCGACGACCTGGACGCGGCGGCTTTCGCCCTGCCCGGCCAGCGACCGCTTGAGCACCAGGGCATGGCGGGTGAGGACGACGAGCAGGTAGCCCTCCTGTTCCGCAGGGGGGTCGGTGGAAAGGAGATAGAGGCCCGGCGGTACGTCGGCGGGGAGGGAGGCTTGGGCCAACCAAGAATCGTCCCACCGGCCCTCGGTCAGGGGGTCCAGGGGGCCGCGCCAGGCGATGGCGGGTGTCACGGGCAAGGTGACGGAAAGGGGCGGTTCCGCCCAGGAACCGGTGCGGTACAGGTCCAGGAAGCGGGTCAAGGTGATGGGGTAAAGGAGGAAATCGGCCACGTCCGCGCCCTGGGCGATGACCTGGAAGGTCCGCTCCCCGGCGGCGTCCATCACCTGGACGTTGGGGCCGCTGCCGAACCAGACGCGGGCAACGGCGGTGGCAAAGGTCAAGGTTCGGTCGCGGCCCAGGGTCTGTGCGCCGTCGGCGGTGCGGGCCGCGCCGGAGAGGACAACCTTGTATTCCACTCCGTCCTCCCAGGCGGGATCGGGCCAGAAGGCCACGGTGCGGTTGCCGTTGCTCCATTCGGCCCGCAGGGGGATGGCGGGCGAGACGGTCAAAGCCGCCTCGACGCTGGCCCGGTCCATGGGCAGGGCAAAGGTGAACTCAACCGGTTGCCGAAGTCGGGTCAGGGCCATCTCTGCCTCCGGCGCGGCGTCCAGGAGGAAAGGTTGGGTGCGGAAGCTCCAGACCAGAGGCCGGGCCAGGGGCGCGCCGCCGGCGTCGCGGATCTCCGCGCTCAGGGAGACCCGGTACTCGGTTTCGGCGGCGAATCCGCCCGCCGGGGTGAAAATCAGGGTGTTTTCCTCCCAGGTAAACGCGCCGTCCAAAGGAGGCTCAACGGTCAACCCCGCCTCAACGCCGGCCCGATCCATGGGCCGGGTGAAGGCGATGCGGATTTCGCCGTCCAGGGGAACCTGCCGGGCGTCAGGGAGCGGCTCCACCTCGCCGACCATCGGCCCGGTGACATAAACCCGCTCCACCCCCTCGGCAGTGGTAAAGCCCAGCGCATCCTGCACGCCGGGGCGGAGGGTGAGGCGGTAGCGGCTGGCCGGGATGAGGGCCGGGTCCGGCCGGAATGTGAACAGGCTGCCGCCGTTCTCGACGGTGAGCAGGCCGGGGACGGGGGAACCGTCTTCGGCGGTCAGGGCGAAACGGTCGGCCACAGAATCGGGCAGGACGGGCCGATTGAAGGTAATGCGAATCGGCGTCCGGAGATCGCACCAGGGGACATCGGGCGGGGGCGAAACGTCCAGCACGGTCAGGGGCGGGGCGGTGGTGAAGGTCCAATAGACGCCGTCGCGAGGGGTGGGATCGTCTTTGATAAAGACGTGGGCCAGGCCGCCGTGATAGGTGGTTCCCGCTTGCAGCGAGGCCGTCGGGGTAAAGACGACCGTGCTTTCGTAGCAGCGCAGCTCGCCCTTGACCGCCGGTTGGAGGGCAAAGGTGGAAAGGGTGGAGGCGCAATCCAACGGGTAGTTGAAGGTCGCCCGCAGAGGGGTATAGGCCGCCTGATCGGCAGCTCCCCGCTCCGGCGATTGGGCAGCCAGGAGGGGAGCAAGTTGGATGGTCCATTCTTTGCTCTGCCGGGTGGTGCGGGGGATGGTCCCGGCTTTGGCCCCTGCCGCCAGGCGGACGGTGTAGGTTGCACCCGGCTCATAGCCCGGCGGATCGGGGGTGAACACGACCTGACGGCGGTCGTCGCGCCAGCGGAAGGTCCCCGGCACGGGCGGTTCAACGGAAAAGGCGGCCTGGACGGAAGCGGTGTCCATCGGCTGGTCGAAGGTCAGGGTCAGGGGGGTGGTGGGGCGGAAGGCAAAGGGCGGGTCGGGTTGGAAGCGGATCAGGCGCGGTTCGTAGAGGGGAACTTCGCCGGTCCAGATCATGCCGCCGATCAAGGCGGCAAAGACGGCCAGGACGATCAGCATCAGCAGGCAGCCGGAGGCCGCCAGCCCACAGCCTCGTCGTGCGCTCATCTATGACCTCCTCATAGCACGCCGATAGTCTCCGTGCTACATTTTGACACAACCCACGATCCGGCCCGTGTTGGCGATCTCGGCGCCGACATCAAGGAGGGGCATGGGGAGCACCGGCCCGCCGACGGCAACTTTGCAGGTGATGCCTTCCCGTTCCGGGCAGTGACGGCAATGGTTGTGGAGCCAGAGGGCGGCCCGGCTCATGCGGGAATAGGTCTGTGATTTGGTCTCTTCATCAATCGCTTCACTGCCGTACAGAGGGTCTTTGGCTCCCATCTGGGCCAGAAGGTGGGCCAGTTGGGCCTGGGCAAAGAGGGATTCGGCCTCGCCTTCGCCCTCCTCGGTGACGGCGGGGGTATCGGGCAGATCCTCCCACTCTTGCAGCACCTGATCGTACATCTCCGGGGCGATGATTTGGGGGATGGGCATCTCTTCGGCCCGTTCAGGCCAGCGGACAAGGGTCAGGGCGAGGACCATGCTCAGGCCGGTCAGGGCCGGGGGCAGGTCGGGCGAAAAGAGCCGCTCGGCCAGATCTGCCTTTTCCTGTTTCTCTCTCGCCAACGAGAACAAGACCTGGCGGTGGATATTGGCCCATGCTCGGACCGCCGCCTGGGCCTCCGGAGGCCACAGCTGCAACAGTGAGACCATGATGCGGGCGATCTTGACCAGTTTGCGGCTGCTTACCCGCCGCCCCGAAGGCTCGGGGGGCAAGAGACCCTGTAGGCACTTGTCCAGAAAGGCAAAGGGATATTCCAAGACCTCAACGGGAAGACCGTCCAGGCCGAGGAGGTCATCCAGCTCATGACATAGATCAACAATCTGGTCCAACAGGGCTATCTCATCCAGTTGCAGGACCAGGCTCCACCAGACAGGAGGGGAGAGCAACCCCAGGTCATACCGCTCTCTATCCACGAAGCTGGCCGTGTTCTCGCTGATGAAAAAGAGATCGGCCAATTCCTCGGTCAGGGCGGCCAGTTCTTCTATATATTTGTCCTCACCCCAAGCGAGGTCGTCCACAGAGCACCTCCACTTTGGGATGGGCGGAAGAAGGCTCCCGCCCATCCCGATCGGCAAATCTAGCCATAGTCGTAGAACCCCTTGCCACTCTTGCGGCCCAGATGCCCGGCCAAGACCATGCGTCGCAGCAACGGCGGCGCAGCAAAGCGAGGGTCTTTGTATTCTTCATACATGGCATCGGCGATAAAGAGACAGGTGTCCAAGCCGATGAAATCCAGGAGGGTCAACGGCCCCATAGGATGATGAAGGCCCAGTTTGATGGCGGTGTCAATGTCCTCGCGGGAGGCCAAGCCGTTCTCATAAAGCCGCACGGCATCCAACAGGTAGGGGATGAGCAAACGGTTGACGATAAAGCCGGGGGTGTCTTTGGCCGTCACCATGGTCTTGCCCAGGGATTCCCCAAAGCGGCGGGCGATCTCCATGGTTTCGTCGCTGGTGAGGATGGTTCGCACGAATTCAATGAGGGGCATGACCGGGACGGGGTTGAAAAAGTGGATGCCCAAGACTTTGTCGCCGCGCCGGGTTACGGCGGCCATTTCGGTCACGCACAGGGAGGATGTGTTGCTGGCCAAAACGGCATGGGGAGGGAGGATGCCGTCCAGTTCGGCAAAGATCGCCTTTTTGACCTCCATTTTTTCCACGGCAGCTTCGATGACCAGGTCGCAGTCGGCCATGTCCGCCAGGCTCACCGTGCCGTGCAGGCGGGCCAACGCCGCGTCCATCTCCGCTTGGGTCACCTTGCCCCGTTCCACCGCCCGCGAGAGCGATTTCCGAATCCGGTCCAGGCCCTTTTGCAGCAGGTCGTCGTTCACCTCGCCGACAACGACCCGGTAGCCGGCGCGGGCGCACACTTCGGCAATGCCGGACCCCATCAGCCCACAACCGACGACGCCAACCTGTTTGATCTCCATAGAAACACCTCCTCTATTTGCGACGATAGCGACCGGGGCGGGGCCAATAGGTCTCCTGCACCCCACCCCAAGAGGGCCGCCTGACTTCTTCGATCAGGTGAGGCCGCCAGCCCCGATCTGGGCTTTGATCGCGGCGGGAGTATTGCTCTTCCCATTCTTTGGGTTTGGGTTTGGTAGGGATGCGCAGGATGCCCATGATAACTTTGGTACGCCACAGTTTGGCCGCATCTATCTCGCCCAACTCAATGAGCAAATCGTACAGTTCGGGGTCGCTGGTCATCTGCCGATCCAGCAGCTGCATCTTGTACCAACCCACGGCCCGCTTCAGGCCATCGTAGATGAACTGCAGCCGAGAACGCAGGCTGGTGCGTTCTTGGGCGTGCTCCAGGAGTTTCTGATTGAGCTCCAGGTCCTGCACGTTGACCTCCAGCTTCCGCAAGTAGCGGGAAAGGGGCTGGATGGCCGTCTGCTGGGCCTCAATCAACACTTTGAGCAGGTCCACAACGCGGGGATCGGTTTCTTCCTGCATGTAGGTTTCAAAAATGTGAATATAGGTTAATTTGTACCGCAAATTCCGGGTCAGGCGGATCACCTGAATCGATTCAGCCATCACAACTCCTTTCTACCGTAGGGTAAACGTATAGTTTGCGTCCAGCACAATCACCTCATTTGTGGTAGGATAAGGGTGAGCAACCGGCATGGTTCATGGCGGGCGAGCGTCATCCTGAGCGGCAGGCCCGCGAGGGCGGGTACGGAGCCGACAGGTCATTCGTGAGCCATGCCGCAGTATCAAACTCTTCTCCTCCTTTTGTATGAGAGCTAAGGGTTGGGCCGCCCTTAGCTCTCATTGTTTTCCCTCCGCTCATCGTTTGAACCAGTACATCAGGTTCATCACCTGACCCACATTGCCGGAGACCTTGATCTTGCCCCCCATGAAAGCCTGGATCGGGTTCAAAGTCCCCCGGTACATGGCTACAAAGTCATCGGCAGACATGGTCAGCGTGACATCAGGCTTGGGAACTTGGCCCTCCACCACGTTACACTTGCCCTCGGCGATGTCCAGTGCCCATTTGCCGCCCCCCTCGCCTGTCAGATCAAGCTGGATGAGGGCTTTGGCATTGCCGGCCTTTTCCGGCAAGAACGCACCGGGCAACGCTTCGATCACCTGTTTCGCCTGAGATGACATGTTTCCTCCTCAATTCCCTTTTGCAGACGGTCGCCGCCAATTCTGAGACCAGACACGGCGCAAAACGCGCCAGGTGGGGGTGTCTTGTCCCTTACCAGAGCATTGACCCAATGTGCGCTCAGTATAGCACAGGCGGTTCCATCCGTCAAATGATCATAGTTGCTCCCCCAGGGTTGGGATCTGGGAGCGGGCGTCCGCCCGCGCAGACGCACCTCACCTCCGCGCCGAGCAGCGCAGCACCAAGCCGGAGGCCCGCACAAAAGGGAGCGGCGACTCGGATCGCGTCTCCGGGACCTGCGGCCGGGCACATTCGCGCTTCGTGCCCAACCTGTGAAAGACTCACGACCTTTAAGATGAGAGGGCACAGCATAACCTAGGGGTGTGACGCCCTCTGCCGAACGGCTCAAACGGATGTTGCAAGACCGGTCGTTTGTTGGTACAATAGGTTACGGGGAAGGAACGATGCCTGCATTCAAAGTTGTCTCCGATTTTCAACCGACGGGGGATCAGCCCCAAGCCATTGAGAAGCTGGTGGAAGGGCTGCGCAAAGGATACAAACATCAGACGCTGCTAGGCGCGACGGGAACGGGCAAGACCTACACCATTGCCAAAGTCATTGAACGCGTCCAGCGTCCGACGCTGGTGATGGCCCACAACAAGACGCTGGCAGCTCAGCTTTATGCCGAGTTCCGCGAATTCTTTCCCCACAACGCCGTTGAATATTTCGTTTCCTACTATGACTATTACCAGCCCGAAGCGTACATCCCTCGGACCGACACCTACATAGAAAAGGATGCCGACATCAACGAAGAGATCCAAAAACTGCGGCTGGCGGCCACAGAAGCGGTGCTGACCCGCCGCGACGTGGTCATCGTCGCCAGCGTCTCCTGCATCTACAGCTTGGGTTCGCCCGAAGAGTACGGCCGGGACATCGTGCAGCTGCGCGTCGGCGAAACGCGCCGACGCGCCTCGGTCCTGCGTCATCTGGTCGCCATCTTTTACGAACGCAACGATGTTGCATTCAAGCGGGGAACCTTCCGCGTGCGGGGCGATACGGTGGACATCTTTCCCGCCTACAAGGACACCGCCCTGCGCGTTGAGTTTTGGGGCGATACGGTGGATCGCATTACCGAGATCAACCCCCTCACCGGAGAGGTCCTGGCAGAGCGACAGGAGTTGACCATCTACCCTGCCAGGCATTTCATCACCCCGGCCGAGCAAATGGTGGAAGGGATCAAGGACATTGAAAAGGAGTTGGAAGAACGGCTGGCCGAGTTGCGGGCGCAAGGTAAGCTGGTGGAAGCCCAGCGTCTGGAACAGCGCACACTGTACGATATTGAGATGATGCGCGAAATCGGTTATTGCTCCGGCATTGAGAACTATTCCCGACACCTGGGCCGCCGCAAGCCGGGCGATCCCCCCTGGACCTTGATGGATTACTTCCCCGACGACTATTTGCTGGTCGTAGATGAGAGCCACATGACCATCCCCCAAGTGCGCGGCATGTACAAAGGCGACCGCTCCCGTAAGGAGGTGTTGGTGGAATACGGCTTTCGCCTGCCCTCCGCCCTGGATAACAGGCCCCTCATGTTCCACGAATTTGAGGAACGGATCAACCAGGTGATCTACACTTCGGCTACGCCCGGCCCTTATGAGCGCGAACACTCGGCCCAGATCGTGGAACAGATCATCCGCCCTACCGGCCTGTTGGACCCGGAAGTGATCGTCCGGCCCACCAAAGGCCAGATTGACGACCTTATCGCCGAAATACGCAAGCGTGTCCGACGGGGGGAACGGGCGTTGGTGACGACCCTGACCAAGCGTATGGCAGAGGACCTGGCCGATTACTTGGCCGAGTTGGGCATCAAGGTCCACTATTTGCACAGCGAGGTCCACACCCTGGAACGGGTGGAGATTTTGCGCGACTTGCGCCTGGGGGCCTACGATGTCGTGGTAGGCATCAACCTGCTACGCGAAGGGCTGGATCTGCCGGAAGTCTCGCTGGTAGCCATCCTGGACGCCGATAAGGAAGGGTTCCTGCGTTCCGAGACGGCCCTCATTCAGACCATCGGCCGTGCCGCCCGCCACGTCAACGGCCGGGTGATCATGTATGCCGATACGATCACCGATTCAATGCGCCGGGCCATTGACGAAACCAACCGCCGCCGCGCAATCCAGCAACGATACAACGAGGAACACGGCATAGAGCCACAAAGTATCGTCAAAGAGGTGCACGATCTGACCGACCGGGTGCGCGCAGCAGCCGAGGAGCAGGCCGAACACCGCCTGGGACCGCTGCCCCAGGCCGAAGTCCGCTACCTCATCACCGAGTTGGAAAAGCAGATGAAAGAAGCCGCCGCCAACCTGGAGTTTGAGAAGGCGGCGTTGCTCCGCGATCAGATCTTGGAACTACGCAAGCAGCTAGAAGATCTCTAGAAGCGGACCGATCCCCGGCGGCTCGCGCCGGGGGCGGTGGCGACTCAAGTCGCTCCTTTCGGGCCTGCAGCCGGGCGTATTCGTGCATTCGTGTATTCGCGCCCGCTTCGTGGACGGCCCGCATTATTTTCAAGGAAATCCGCTAGGGACCGACGGTTATCGTCCCCAGGGTGACACCGTCGCCCAGGTCTTCGCCGTGGGGGCCGGTTGCGGGCAGTCGTTCGCCCGTTTCGGGAAGGTAGACACCCAGGCGCAAGGTGTACTCCCCCGGAGGCAAGTCATCGGGCAGGAAAAGGCCGCGCCGCTCGGCGACGATCTCTCCTTCACTCCAGCCGCCCGCCGGAGGCACATGGCCCCCCGGCGCCACGTCGTTTTGTGTTACCAACCGACCGGTCCCATCCAGCAAATGGGTGAAGGCCGTTTCCCCCTGCCGGAGAGGGCCGATCTTTCGCCAAAAAAGGCTCAGCCGGACCACATCACCCGGCTGCCAAGTCCCCTCCGGTAGATCGTAGCCCGTCAACTCCACCCTCCCTCCGAACGTCGTGCCTGCCGTCGTCGTCGGTGTTTCGGGCAAAGGTCCCTGCGCCGTACCGTAGAGGATTAGCTGCAGACTACCGGACCACGTATGGCTCGCCCGAAAGGCATGACGATCCAGCCATCTTTCGGCCCAATCCTGCACCGTCCCGGCGGCCGGGTCGCCCATTACCAGAAAGATGCGGTCGTAGTCGGCGGCGATCCCGGCCAGGGCTTCTTCCGACTCCGGGATCAGGAACACCTCTGCCGGACCTTCGTAATGGCCGACAAACGGCCCCACCAGTTCCGGCGGCGTCAGAAGAACGGCATCGCCCGCTTGCGTTTGCCCGGTCAGATCCCCGGCCAAGCCGATCACATACTCTACCGGATAGTCGGCAGGCAAGCGATACCGCTGCCGGTAGAGATAGACCGTGTCACCGTCGGGCAGGGGGTAGGTTGTCTCCAGCTCAAAAGTTTGGGCAAAAAGAGGTGGCGGATCCTCCAAAATGGCATCAATGACCTCCTGCTGTGTCGGACCGGCCCCACCGTTCACTTTCTTGACGGCGATATAGTCATGAGCAAAGATGCGACGATACGGCGAACGTTCATCAAAGCGGTTGATGAGGCTTTCTACGCGCAGATGGGGGTACTCCGTCAAGATGAGGTAGTTGATCGGTCCGGCGTTGATCTGGCTGGTGTTGACCAACAGACCTACGCTGGCCCGGTCCAACCCCCGTTCCCGGCGGTAGGATTCCATGCGGTCCAGCAGATCGTGATAAATGGCATAGCCGCTATCGGTTTCGCCCTCATCGGGGAGCTGAATGTAGACACCCTGGGCAAAAGTGGTGGTCGGTCCCCAACCCGGCAGATCAATCGTCAAGGGCGGCAACAGGCGGTACACCGATTCGTAGGACAGGACAAAGAATTGCACCAATCCAAAAGCCAGGACAAGGGCCAACACCCCCCGGCGCACCCATCGCCACGGGAGTTTGAGCAAAGCTGCACCGCAAAGCAAAGCCACGGCAGGCAACACCGGCGTAAAGGCCCGCGTCTCCTGATAGATGGATAGGGTGAGCAGGACGTATCCCCCTCCGATCCAAGCCAGCACCGCCCACCCCTCAGGCCGGATGCGCCGCAAGGCCGGTCCTATTCCACCCCGGCGTCGCACAAACAGGATGGCGGCAAGTACCAGAACGAAGAAGAACAGGGCGAAGAGGAAGAAAGACATGTGTTCGTTGCCCAGCTTGCGAATGTAGTAGAGGTAGGTGTTCAAACGGTCCAGGCGCAGCTGCCGTCCCCGCGGATCGTCTATGCCGTAGCCGTAAAGGGCTACCCGCTCCAAGAATTCAATGCGGGCCAAATACCAGGTGGAAGCCAGGGTGGCGGCCAGGAAAAAAGCAGCCAAAGCGTTGGACAGAGGCGCAGAAGGCAAAAGAGCAAAATACAGGGCCAGTGAGGCCAACGCCCACCACAGGGGAAAGAGGGCATCGCCCAGCACCAGGCCGCGGATCGCTTCGCGGTTGGGCAGATACCAAAGCGCGGTCAGGGCCAGGCCCCCCAGCAGTGCGATCAGCAGCGGCTTCCCGTGAAGACGAGGACGTCGCCTCAACCGCCGCCACAACATAGGCAACAGCCCCGCAGAGAGCACAATTGCCAAGATCGGCCCCGCAGCAAAAACGACAAAGGTCCGCTTGGTAAGCAAGCCCAACCCCAAACTCACACCAAAGGCCAAAGACGCTCCCTTTCGCCGAAACCCGTCGGTGGTCAGAAGCAGATAAATGGTCAAGGAGACCATGCCCGTCAGCGCAAATTCCAGGTAAAAGTAGCGCGACATGGCATAAAACATGGGAAAGATAGAGAGAAGAACCACCCCTACCAACCCCAGCGTCCGTCCTCCCCAGCGGCGACCGATGCCGTAGGTAGAGATCAGGGCGACGACCAGATAGACGATGTTGACCATCGTGGCCACATCCGCCGACCGACCGAACAGAGCGTACATGATTGAAGCCGAAGCGGGGAAGAAGGGAGGACGCACCGGATCGCCGGTCATCACATTGAACAGAGAACGGAGGCCCGGCGTGCGGAGCATTTGGGCATAATTCAGGCTCTGGGCCAAATGGCGAGGCTTATCCCAGCCGGTGGAAGTAACGTTTGTCTTGAGCCAAACCCAGTTATTGACGGTATAAAAGAGAACCAGCCCCCCGATCAGCAGCCAGGGGGCCAGCCGCACCGGCCAGGATGTTGTCCTGCGTTGCTCGGTCATGGTCGTTTTCTTGCCACGGTCTGCACCTTGTTTGATGCGCCCATTATACCTGTGACCCGGCAGGCTGTCAATTGCCGCTCTCCGCATCCCCAAGGCCCTGCCATGAAAACCCTCACAAAACACTGCACCCCTCCCATGTGGATTCGCCGATCATGTGCAGCAGAGGAGAGCGATCTTTTTGCGCGAATCCTCCCTCTGTGGCACAATGGAGTCGGGAGGTGAGACGATGACCGCAATGACCAAGCGGGAACGACTGGAAGCAACGATCCACGGCGAGGCAACCGACCGCCCGCCGGTGGCCCTGTGGCGACATTTTCCCGGCGACGACCAGGACCCGGAGGCGTTAGCCGCTTCGACGCTGGCCTTCCAGCGGCAGTACGATTTTGATTTCATCAAGGTCATGCCCGCCAGCAGTTCCTGCATCCGCGATTGGGGAGTAGAGGACGTCTGGGAAGGCAACCAGGAAGGAACACGTCGCTACATCCACCGCCCCGTGTGCGAGCCGGAGGATTGGCTGACCCTCCGGCCCCTTGACCCGGAGCGGGGAGCGTTGGGCGACCAACTCCGCTGCCTGGAACTGATCCGCAGAGCAGTGGGCGAAGAGACACCCTTCATCCACACCATCTTCAATCCCCTCTCCCAGGCTAAAAACCTTGCCGGCCCGGAGCGACTGATCGTCCACCTGCGCTACTACCCGGAGGCGGTTCTGGCCGGGCTGGAGACCATCGCCGTGACGACGGAACGATTCATCGCCGCCGCCCGCAAGCGGGGCATCAGCGGCATCTTTTTGGCGGTGCAACACGCCACGGTGGAGATTCTCGGCGAAGAAGAGTACCGACGGTTCGGCGTGCCTTTTGACCGCCGTCTCCTGGCCGCTGCCGAGGGGTTGTGGCTCAACGTGCTACACATCCACGGCAGCCACATCATGTTCGGTCTGCTGGCCGACTATCCGGTGCAGGTGGTCAATTGGCACGACAGGGAGACCCCGCCAAGCCTGCGGGAAGGGCAGGAACGGTTCGGCGGGGCAGTTCTGGGCGGCCTGAGCCGTTGGGAGACAATGTTGCGCGGCACGCCTGCCGACGTGCGCCGCGAGGCCCAAGATGCCTTTGCCCAGACCGGCGGGCGGCGGTTCATCCTGGGGACGGGTTGCGTGACACCTATCACTGCACCCTGGGCCAACCTGCGGGCAGCACGGCAGGCGGTGGAAACAGGCTAACGGCCCGTCTCTGCCGTTGCAACCTCTTCCGATAGGACGATGCGGACCTCCGGCTTCCGCCCAACGCTTCGACCACGCAGCGAAGGAGGGAGGGACGTGTCCCGCCTTGCCGCCTTCCGACCCGGTGCCGACCGGTTCGGCCAAATGCTCCCGGCTCAACCGCGCATGAGGGGTAAGCAGGTCGGTTCGGAATGCGTGGACCGGATCTATCGTGCCATGGCGACACGGCCGGCGTCCGCGTTTTCCCCACGACCGACTGCGCGGGGAGTACTGCTCATCAGACGCCGGTCAGGAGAAAAGGTACGGGAGGTGTGAAGTCATGGCTCGGATGTTTCCTGCGGCTTTGGACCCCGATACCCAATCGGCCGCCGAGCGGAGGCTTTACGAAATTTTTGCCCGCGAATTGGACGATGAGTGGACCGTCTTCCACCACGTCAAGTGGATCGGCAATGACGACCGGGGCCGCCCCCGCGACGGCGAGACCGACTTTGTTGTCGCCCATCCCCACCTGGGCGTCCTGGTCATCGAAGCAAAGGGAGGGCGTATCCGTTTCGACGAAACCGGCGGTCGTTATATCAGCACCGACCGCCACGGCGTGGATCACGACATCGGCGATCCGTTCGAAAAGGCCACCGGGGACAAACACACCCTTATCGCCAAGCTGCGCTCCATGCCCGGCTGGCCCCGGCGACGGGTGGTGTTCGGCCATGCGGTGGCCTTTCCCGACGCCGTCATCGAAGCCGATTGGCTGCGGCCCAACGCCCCCCGTGCGATCATCATAGACGCCCTGGACCTGATGTCGTTGGAGGAGCGGTTGCGGGGGGCATTGGCCTTCTGGCGGGGCCGGTATCCCGGCGATACACCGCCCGGCCGCGACGGCGTCGAGGTGCTGGCGCGCTTGCTGGGCCAATCGCGTCACATCCGCCACCCCTTGCTCTCGGAGCAAGCCCGCGCCGATCAACAGGCCATCGTCCGCCTGACCGAGCGGCAATATCGCTACCTGCGCTTCCTCAGCGGGCAAAGACGGGCGGCCATTGCCGGGTGCGCCGGGTCGGGCAAGACCTTTCTGGCCGTAGCCAAGGCCCGTCAACTGGCCGACGAAGGGCTGAAGGTGCTCCTGACCTGCTACAACCGTGCCCTGGCCGATCACCTGGGCGACGCACTGGGCTACCGGCAGCAGTTTGATGTCCTAAACTTTCATCAGCTCTGTTTCCATTGGGCCAGGCGGGCGGGGAAACCGATCTCGTACCGGGAGAACCCACCACCCGATTATTTCACCCACGAGCTGCCCAACGCCCTGTTGGAAGCGGTCGCGGAACTGGGGCCGCAATACGACGCCATCGTTGTAGACGAAGGGCAGGACTTTCGGGCCGAGTGGTGGGAGGTGTTGCCCTGGTTGCTGCACGACCCTGTCGACGGCATCTTGTACATCTTTTACGACGACAATCAGCGGCTGTATCGTGACCGGGGCGCGATCCCCATCGAAACCGCGCCCTATGTGCTGAACGAGAACTGCCGCAACACCAAGCGTGTGTTTGACGTGGTGAGCTGCTTCTACCGGGGGGAGGAACCGCCCATCGTGCTCGGTCCGGAGGGCCTGCCGGTTGAGATCATTGAATACGCCGGTGAGCAGGAGGGCCTAACCCGGCTCCGCAAGGTGCTGCACCGCCTGCTGAACGAAAACCGTTTTGCCCCCGACGAAATCGCCGTACTCACGGCCAGGGGGACCCGGTCCAGCCGCATCCTGGGCCGGCGTCTGGGCAACGTTCAGCTGACCGACCGGTTGCCCCTGGAACCGGGGGAGGTCTTTGCCACCACCGTCCGGCGCTTCAAAGGGTTGGAGCGCCCGGCCATCGTCCTCTGCGAAGTAGACGGCGGGGTACCGCCCCAGGAGGCCGAAAGGCTGCTTTACGTCGGCACGTCGCGGGCCAGGGCCTACCTGGTGGTCTTGCTGGGCCGGGACGCGCCGGACATGGTGTACCGCGCCCTAGCCACGCAACTTTCAAAGAACCCCACAAAATGACATAGGCAAAGGTGGTTCCCAAAACTGCGCACCCACTACCCGGTCGGTCGGCGGTCCCGCAGGATGGCGATCTCTTGCTGAAAGATGCGGCGCAGGATGGCGATAGAGACGGCGTAGGTGGCGTCCACACCAAAGTAGGACAGGCTTTTGGAGAGTAAGCTCTGCCGCCGACTGTAGGGCGTGTCGGAAGCATAGTGGATGATGCCGATGTCATAGGGAGCGTTGATGAACAGGTTGACGATCTCGTTGACCGGATAACGCTTGGGATAGATGTTTTCGTACACACCGCTGAGGTACGGCCCGGCCTCCATCTCAATATCGGTGTAGCCTTCTTTGTAAAAGACGCTCACAAAGTCTTTGTTTTGCAAGAATGTGCCCCGTACCGTCACCGCCTTTTGGTTGTCAAAGACACTGCCCTGGGAGAGATAAGGAGCGACATCACTGGCCACAAAGCAATTCTTGAACAGAAAAGTGTTTTGGGAGTGCTCGTCATAGACCACGTTGGGGATCATCACATCGCCGACCTGCCCGTTGAGGGTGGCCGCCTTGCCCATGAAATAGACCCCCTGCAGTTCACCCAGGTTGGCCGCCACCTGGCTGAAAATTTGATAGGCAGCCATACCCAACGGATAGTCTACGTTGAAAATAACGGCGTTGCTTTCCTGCAGCAGCTCCATGCCGTCCACGTGCACCCGTCGATCGAACCGGTCAGGGCAGAGAGATTTGATTTCAATAACCTGGGCCACCACATCCAGGTAGAGAGGGTTTTCCACCTGGAACAGTCCGCAGCGGCGGTGGAATTCCTGCATGGCAGCCTGTTTGGCCGTTTGCGCCTCGGCGTCGCCATAACGCAGATACTTGCCCAGGGCATAATAGAGCAAATTTTCCAACCGCTCGTCGCTCTGCCCCGATTTGATGCGCCGATAGCGATACCACAGGTTCTCCGGGTTGGCTGCCTCCAAGAAAGCGGCCAGTTCCGGCTCAATGGCTTGCGCATAGCCGCTCAACAGGTTCACCAGGCTGTGGGTGTTGGAGGAGACGAAATAGACGGGCCGGTAAAAGAGATCGCTTTGCAAATAGCGGTTCACCTCTTGGGAGATGGTGTACCACCAGCCGTCGGTGGCGCGGCGATAGTCGGTCAGGGAACCGGCCAGCAGGCGGAGGGCCATGTCCTTGCGCTTCCGCCCCACCTGAAGCAGATTATCCCAGAGGGACATCCCCCATGCCGCCTGTAACTTGACAAAGTCATCGGCGGAAATCCCCAACGTCTCGGTCACCCGCCCCACTTCTTCCGGCGAAAGGGGCTGTCCTCCGGAGACATGGGTCTCGATGCGGGCCAAGATCGGTGTGCCGACCAACCGCGCATGGAGCTTGTTCCACTCAATCTGGTAGGCGGTCAGCATGGGGATCAGGTCGTCAATGTCCGAGACGCTGGCGATAAAGGCAGCCAGGGTGCTTTCGCCATCAAAGAACATCTTGCGGCGGCGCGAATGGGCCGTCACCGGCTGCCATTTCTCCACATGGGGGTACCCCCGCCGTTTGAACACCTCATCCGACTGCCCCATGAGCACCAGGCGCACCTGGGGCATACATTGGGGCAATCGCATGACGCTGTAGACAAAGGCCGAAATGTCGGGCGTGGGGTCATCCGCCCCGACGTGCAGGCTGGAATTCATGGCCGAGTGGGTTTCTTCCAGGGAGCGCACACGGATGTCGCTGCTGGAACGCAACAGCGAATAGTAGGTGCGCATGTACAATTCAATCTCTTCGTTGCCACGGGAGGGAACGTCTCGGATCATTCACATACCCCCCAAAAGATCCTCTGGGGCCTCCGGCATCTCCAGGCGCACTACTTCGCCATGATAGTTGATGATCACCCGAAATCCCAGCATCCCCAGCCACATGCGAGCATCGTCGGGCATCCCCTGCTCAATCAGCCGGTCCATATTCCTGATAGAAGCATCGATCATCGCTTTGGTGAACAGGTCATCCTTGCCTATGAATTGGAGCATGGCTTCGGTAGCAATCTCTTTGTGGGCCATGAACTGGGCACGTAGCATGTCAATCACCTGTCGGTCTACCGTCTCCGACTCAATATGGCGCAAAAAGCCATCGTCATCCACAACATAGTGAGGCGTTCCCCCTACCATGACAACGTCCACCGGTTTGTCTTCCTCATCACGGACCAACCCGGCGAAAAGGGCCGAGTGTGGCGTCGTACGAGTCATGGGCACCTCCTCTGTAGGGAGAAGGGCAGCGCAAATCCGAACGCTGCCCTTCCCAAAACTGTTTTTCTGGTGGACCCGGCCGGATTCGAACCGGCGATCTTCTGCGTGCAAAGCAGACGCCTTCCCACTAGGCCACGGGCCCATAGTGCCGACGAGAGGATTTGAACCTCCACACCCCGCAGGGTAACAGATCCTAAGTCTGTCGCGTCTGCCAATTCCGCCACGTCGGCATCACCGATGGCAGATGGGATCATACCCCCGATTCTGTCCCCGCCCTGATGGACGGGTGCCGTCATCTGTCTCATCCCACGGAGGATGGCGGTTCCTGGCTTGCCGGGTGTGACCCGACTTTGCCGTCACCGCTGCGGCGAGACCGAACCCTGCGGTGCAGGACCCGGCCCCCTCGCCTTGCTCCCGGTCGCACGCTCGCCCAGCCGGCCGTGTTACCACGACCGCTGGTAGGCTCTTACCCTACCGGTTCGCCCCTTACCACCGGTGCCTCCCGCCCCTCCCCAGGGGGGATAGGGGGAGCACACCGGGGCGGGAATGCTTTCTGTTGCGGTTGTAGTCAGGACGCGGCTTTCGCCGGCCTGCCCCCACTTACTGTTTCGTGGGGCGACCTTGCCCTTCCCCATGAGAAGGGCCGGGAGTCGGGAAGTTCCTCTGGGCGGCAGTTTGCCGCCCAGCGACGGCTCACCCATCTGCCCGGCCACAATTATACCACGAGATGAAATGGGGTTCAAGTATGACCGGTCACATGTCGGGCCCCGCTTGCCCTTCCTTCTCAGTTCGGTTATAATACCCGCCGCAAGCGCAACCGATTGCCAGGAGGAGAGATTGACACAATCGCCTACCCCGGATTCCAAAGGCACACAGGAGATCAAAACCGGCGGCCCTCAACGCACCCCCACCGGCCCACAGCCCGGCAGACCGGAAGCAAAAGACGATCCGCGGGAAAAGCCGCTGAAACTATCTATCCTCATGCCGGTTTACAATGAAAAAGCCACACTGCGCGAGATCCTGCGTCAAGTGCGGGCGGTGGAGCTGCCCGGCATTGAAAAAGAAATCATCGTGGTAGACGACGGCTCAACCGACGGCAGTCGCGACATCCTGGCCGAAGAAGCCAAAGCAGGTGACCTGCGAGTCTTTTACCATGATGAAAACCGAGGCAAAGGAGCCGCCATCCGCACCGCCATCAAGCACGCCGGCGGCGACATCCTCCTCATCCAAGACGCCGACCTGGAATACGATCCACGAGATTATGTAAAACTCATTCGCCCCATCGTTGAAGGCCGGGTGGACGTTGTGTACGGCAGTCGTTTCTTGGGGCCGCGCAAAGCTATGCTTTTCTGGCACATGCTGGGCAACAAACTCCTCACCCTGACGACCAACATCCTCTACAACGCCATCCTCAGCGATATGGAAACCTGCTACAAATGCTTCCGCGCAGAAGTGATCAAAGACATCCCCCTCCGTTCCCGCCGCTTTGAGTTTGAACCGGAGATCACGGCCAAAGTGCTCAAACGGGGCTACCGCATCTTTGAAGTGCCCATTGCCTACTATGGCCGCGAATACCATGAAGGCAAAAAGATCAGCTGGCGAGATGCTCCCATCGCTTTCTGGACACTGCTCAAGTACCGCTTCGTCGATTGAACCCATCCCCGGCGGAAAACGAAACGGGTGCGATACGCCGGTCGGCATATCGCACCCGTCTTTTTTCTGCGAACGATCTGCTACTGCACCGGGACACCGGGCTGAGTCGTATCGCCCAACGGGACCGGTGTCAGGCTGATGGCCGAGACCTGGCTGGCCTGCTTGACCCCCAAGCGGACCTGGCGTTCGGCGGCGGTCAGCGTGTTACGCATGAGCATAGCATTGGTCATCGGACCGGTTCCGCCGGGGACCGGTGTAATGGCTCCGGCCACCTCTTTGGCCGCCTCAAAGTCCACGTCCCCGACCCATTTATCTCCGAGCCGGGCGAACCCAAAGTCCAGGACGGTGGCACCGGGCTTGATCATATCGGCGGTGATGAGGTGGGCAACGCCGGTCACGCTGACCAAAATATCGGCCTGGCGGGTCATTTCGGCCAAGGGCTTGGTGCGCATATCGCAAATCGTGACCGTTGCCCAATGGCGGGTGAGGAGCAACGACATCGGCTTGCCGATGAGATTGCTGGCCCCAACGATGACGGCCCGGCGGCCTTCTACCTCAATGTTATACCGCTTGAGCAATTCCAAGCCCCCCAACGGCGTCGCAGGCACAAAGTAGGGGCCAACATTCTGGGGGCGATCCACAAAAGCGGCGCGGGCCAAGCGTCCGGCATTCAGCGGATGTGCACCGTCTACGTCTTTGGCCGGGTCCATCGCCTCAATGACCACCTCCGGGCGAATGCCTTCGGGCAGCGGCTGCTGGATGATGATCCCATGGACAGCGGCGTCACCGTTGAGCTTGCGCAGCAAGCGGACAACCTCATCCTCCTCGGCATCGGCGGGCAGCACATGGGCCTGGAAATTGATGCCCACCTTGTTGCAAGTCCTCTCGATCATCCCGGCGTAGCTAACCGAAGCGGGGTCATTGCCCACACGCAACAGGGCCAACGTCGGCGTCGTCTTCCACTCGGATTCAAACCGGGCCGTTTGCTCCTTGATCTCGGCCAGAATCTGCTTAGAAACCTCACGTCCGTTCAAAATCTTGGCGGTCATTTCTCTCCCTCCTTTGGCTTGATCGCACCTCCATCTCATTGCGCCCCCATTGTAACAGAAAGCCTTCCCCCTGTCATCGGCCAAAGCAACCATTTTTCCCCTAGAACTTTGCCCTACGACAAAGAAGCGGGGCCGGGAGAAAGACAATACGCAATCCGGCGGAAACCATCTGCGCATTTTGGCGTAAGCGTTTCGGCGGTTTGTATATCCCGCCGTCCGGTGATATAATGCCCCCAGAGCCGTGGTACACCGAGCAGCACGGCGCAAGCTGCCGGTCGCGCACCACATCCGAGGTAGGTCGGCGTGAAGACCATTCGCATCCTTTTGGCCGAAGACCATGCCGTAGTACGTCAGGGCACGCGGGAGCTGCTGGAACGGCAACCGGACCTGGAAGTCGTAGCCGAAGCCAGCGACGGCCAGGAAGCCGTACAACTGGCCCTCAAAGAACGGCCCGACGTAGTCATCATGGATTTTGCCATGCCCAAACTCAACGGCATCGAAGCCACACGGCATATCAAGGCCGTCGCGCCGGGGATCGCCATCTTGGTCCTCACCGCCTACGACAGCGAACAATATGTCTTTGCCTTCCTAGAAGCAGGAGCCGCCGGATACCTCCTCAAAGACGTGAGCGTAGACAAACTGGTAGAAGCGATCCGCGCCGTTCACGCCGGAGAATCGGTGCTCCATCCGGCCATCACCCGCAAGGTCATCGACCGCCTGGCCCATAACCGAGACCCCCGCAGCCCCAAAAACGACATGGAACAACTCACCGAGCGCGAACTCCAGGTCTTGCAACTGGCAGCCAAAGGCATGTCCAACCGCGACATCGCCCGCGAACTTTCTATCAGCGTGCGCACCGTCCAAACCCACTTGAGCAACGTGTTCAACAAAATGGGCGTCGGCTCACGCACCGAGGCGGTCATGTACGGCCTGCGGAAAGGGCTGATCACCCTGGAAGAAACCGTGTAAAAAGAGGAAAAACAGCATGGGAAGTTTGGTCAACCAGGGTCGGGAATCGTATGAGCGCGTCCTTTCGCGCCTGAACATGATCAACAACGTCACCACGGCCCTGACTCAATCCTTTGACCTGGACAAAACCCTGGATGACATCCTGGACAGCGTGATAGAAGTACTGGGGATGGAGCTGGGGGCGGTCTTTCTCCTGGCGCCGGAGGAGCAAGGCCTCAACCTGGTCGCCCACCGCAACCTCCCCGCCGAGATCGTAGAATGCCGAGACGGCCTCAAAGCCTCTCGAATGCTGGCCCGCCACCCGGACCTGCTCTGCAAACTGGCCGGGCGGCTGCGTGCAAAGGGACAGGTCAACGGTCTGCTCTTTGTCGGCGCAAGGAACGCCTGTCCCCTCCTCCGCCAAGAAGAGGAACTGCTAAACACCATCTGCAACATCATCGGAACCTTTGTGGAAAACGTCCGGCTCTACCAGGAACGGGTGCGTGACCTCCAAATCGAACGGGCCATGAACCAGATCGCCGAAGAGATCACCTCCGAATTGGAGTTGGACCGCGCTCTGCCCAAAGTGATGCGGATCGCGGTGGACATGATGCACGCCGACGGCGGCGTGATCGCCCTCTGGGATGAAGCACGGAACCAAATCACCTACCCTTACCTCCACCAACTTCCCCCGGAACTGAGCCAGGTCACGGTGGCAAGGGATCAAAGCCTTTCGGGCGAAGTCATCAGCAGCGGGAAACCCACCGTCATTGACGACTATCGGACCTACCCCCGCGCCGTGCCCGAATTTGTCGAAGCAGGATTGACCAGCGTCGCCGTCGTGCCCATTGTGCGTGGAGGGCGCACCTTTGGTGCCCTAAGCGTCCTCTCACTGCACAAAACCAAATGCTTCTCCCAACGCGACATCGCCATCCTGACCGCCATCGGGCGTCAGGCAGGAATCGCCATTGAAAACGCCTACCTTTACGAAAACATGCGTTTCTACGCCCGCAAAATCACCCAAGCCCAGGAAAACGAACGCAAACGGATCGCCCGCGAATTGCACGACGACACCATCCAATCGCTCATTGCCCTGAAACGGCACATGGAGGCCCTCACCGCCGCCGGTGACCTGCCGGAAAAAGCCGTTGACCGCATCCGCCGTCTGCAGCAAGAGACGGGCGACATGATCCAACGGGTACGGCGGTTCAGCCAGGCCCTCCGCCCTTCCATCTTGGATGACCTGGGGCTGCTGCCCACCCTGGAAGAAATGATGACCGACCTACGGAGGGAAGGACTGCACACCGAATTCTACCTGATCGGCACGGAACGCCGCCTTTCCTCCGAAGCAGAACTGATCCTGTTCCGTATCGCCCAGGAAGCGATCAGCAACGTGCGCAAACACGCCCAAGCCAACCGGGTCACCATGACCGTAGAAATGAGCGACAGTGCCGTCAAACTTACCGTCCAGGATGACGGCAAAGGGTTTCACCCCCCGGCCCTGACCGATCACCCCTCCAATAGCGGCGGCTTGGGCCTGATCGGAATGCATGAGCGGGCCAAACTGCTGGGCGGCACACTTGTTGTGGATTCGGCCCCCGGCCAGGGGACGCGAATTTATGTCAATGTTCCGGTCTAGGGAGGCAAGAATTGGATGTAGAGCAGATCATAGAGGAAAGCATTAAACCCCAGTTGATCGCAGACTTTGGCCGTCAAACCGCCAACGCCCTGATCACCAAAGCGACGTTGGCCTATGTCAGCACCGACGGCACAGAAGAGGAGAAATTTGAAGAATTTGTCCGAGCCATCGGCACAGACCCCCGCGTCTTGGAGGTGTGGGGACAACAAGGCGCCGCCGAACGGATCGAGGACTGGCACCTTGATCTGGAGGACACTCTGCTACAACTCAGGAAAGGAGGAAACATGACCGCGAAAATCCTTGACGGGCGAGCTATGGCCAAAGAGGTGCGCAAAGAGATCATCGCCCAGGTCGCCGAATTCAAAGAAAAATACGGCATCGTCCCCACCATCGCCGTCGTCCGAGTCGGGAACGATCCGGCGTCGGTGAGCTACGCCAAAATGATCAAACGCTCCTTTGAAGGGGCAGGCATGGGCTTTGTCCTCCACACCTTGCCCGAAACCGCAACCCAGGAAGAAATCATTGACCTGATCGCCACCCTCAACGCCGACGGCAACATCCACGGCATCATGGTCCAAGAACCGCTCCCCAAAGGTCTGGACGAAGACGAGATCAAGGCCGCCATCCGGGCCTCCAAAGATGCCGATGGCGTCAACCCTATCAACGCCGGGCGATTGGCCCAAGCCCCGCCCATCCGCAGCGGTGAACCTCCCGTGCAGGATTACATCGTTCCGGCCACCCCCCTGGGCGGCCTGGAGATGCTGTTGCGGGCCGGTGTTGAGATCGCCGGCAAGCGGGCCGTCGTCGTAGGCCGCTCCAACATCGTGGGCCGCCCTATGGCCTTTTTGCTGATGCAGCACCACGCCACGGTGAGCATGTGCCATTCGCGCACCCGTCCCCTGGGGGATGTCACCCGCGAGGCAGACATCCTCTGCACCGCCGTCGGCGTGCCCAAACTGATCAAAGCCGACATGGTCAAACCGGGCGTCGTCGTCATTGACTTTGGCTTCAACCGACTGGGTGACCAATGGGTCGGCGACGTGGACTTTGACCAGGTCAAAGAAGTAGCCAGCATGATCACACCCGTCCCCGGCGGGACCGGCTCCATGACCAACGTGATGCTCATGCGCAACGTATTGCAGGCCGCGCAGCGGCAAATGGAGAAGCGGTAAAGCACCCCGTTTTCCCGCGGCGGGATATAGGAGAAGGGCCGGGACGGGGAGAGAAGGGCTGCGGCCCGGGCCGGGCAGTAGCGCAAGCCCCCGGCCTCCGAGACCCGCCCCGTACCGGGATTGAGAATGACTGGGAGTCAGCCCTGTTTGACAATCACCCAAGCCTATGGTAGACTAAACATCGTGGATTCTATCACAAAAGCCCATGCGCACTTTTAGTAGAATGGCACAGATGCCGAAAAACACAAACAAGGAGGTAAACAAATGCTAGTCGAAATCAAACGCCCCGTGCCCAGTGACATCGAGATCGCCCAGGAAGCCAAGATACGCCCCATTCTGGAAGTCGCCGCCGACCTGGGACTGACCGAAGACGATCTGGACCTATACGGCAAGTACAAAGCCAAAGTCCACCTGGACGTACTTGAAAAGTTCAAAGATCGTCCTAACGGCAAGTACATTGATGTCACGGCCATCACTCCCACCCCTCTGGGCGAAGGCAAGACCGTAACCACCATCGGCCTCAGCCAGGGCCTGCACTACATCGGCAAGAAGGTGATGACCTGCATCCGCCAACCTTCCCAGGGGCCGACCTTTGGCATCAAAGGTGGTGCAGCAGGAGGAGGCTACGCCCAGGTGATCCCCATGGAGGATTTCAACCTGCACCTGACCGGCGACATCCATGCCGTCGGTGCGGCCCACAACCTCTTGGCCGCGGCCATTGACAACCGCATGGCCAAAGAAGCCCGGTGGAGCACCGACTACCTGGTCAAAGCCCTCTGCCCCAACGACGAATACACCCCCTCCATGCGCAAGAGACTGGAGAAACTGGGGATTGAGTCGGAACGGCCCTCCGACCTAAGCGAAGAAGACAAAGAACGCATGTTCCGCCTGAACATTGACCCCTACTCCATCCAGTGGCGGCGGGTAGTTGACGTTTCCGACGCCTCCTTGCGCAACATCGTTATCGGCTTGGGGACCAGGACCGACGGCTTTCCCCGCCAATCGGGTTACGACATCACCGTTGCCTCCGAAATCATGGCAGCCTTGGCCATGTGCAGCGACCTGGCCGACCTGCGGGAGCGCATGGGGCGCATCATCATCGGCACAAGCAAATCGGGCGGCCTGCGCCACAAGGGCGTAGTCGAACCGATCACCGCCGAAGACCTGAACGTAGCCGGGGCCATGACCGTCCTGCTCAAGGACGCCATCATGCCCAACCTAATGCAAACCCTCATCGGCAGCCCGGCCTTTGTCCACTGCGGCCCCTTTGCCAACATTGCCCAGGGCAACAGCTCCATCATCGCCGACAAGATCGCCCTCAAACTGGTGGGGCCGGATGGCTACGTCGTTACCGAATCGGGCTTTGGCGCAGACTGCGGCATGGAGAAATTCATGAACCTCAAATGCCGCTACAGCGGCCTCAAACCCGATGCCGTCGTCCTGGTCTGCACCGTCCGCGCCCTCAAGATGCACGGTGGCGGTCCCAAAGTCGTTCCCGGCAAACCGCTGGACAAAGCCTACACCGAAGAGAACCTGGAGCTGCTGGAAAAGGGCCTGCCCAACCTGCTGCAGCACATTGAAAACGCCCTCAAATTCGGCGTACCCGTTGTCGTAGCCATCAACCGCTTCAAGTACGACACCGATGCCGAGGTTGAACTGATCCGCAGCCGGGCCAAAGAGACCGGTGCAGAAGATGCCGTGGTCAGCACCGTCTGGGCCGACGGTGGAGCCGGAGGCGCAGCCCTGGCCGAAGCGGTGGTCAAAGCCTGCGAAAAGCCCAACAACTTCCACTTCCTCTACCCGCTGGAAGCATCCATCAAAGAAAAGATTGAGATCATCGCCAAAGAGATCTACCGCGCCGACGGCGTGACCTACTCCGCCGAGGCCGAAGCCAAGATCAAACTTTTTGAAAGCATGGGCTTGGGCAACCTACCGCTTTGCATCGCCAAGACCCACCTTTCCTTCAGCCACGACCCCAACCTGAAGGGCGCACCACGGGGCTTTGTCATGCCCGTTACCGACGTGCGGGCCAGCGTCGGTGCAGGATTCATCTACCCTCTGTTCGGCACAATGCGCACCATGCCCGGCCTGCCCACCCGCCCGGCCTTCACCGACGTAGACATTGATGTAGAAACCGGGCGCGTCATCGGCCTATTCTAACCACCGACCGACGAGAAGGGGAGGGGATCATCTCCTCCCCTTCTTGACAACCGGCATTTACAACTTTGATGGGTAGCCAAGTTGCAATGTACTTGCTTTGTGCTATAATACCGAAACACTCCATCCGGTTGTTTGGCAAGCGTGTGGACCGTCAGATAGAGAGGAGAGTTTCATGGAAAAAGTGACATTCAGCATCCCGTCCATGTGGGCCGACCACCACGTATTGGCCGTGCGGGAAGCATTGAGCCGTGTGAGCGGCGTAGAAGACATCCTCGCCAGCGCCATGTACAAGGACGTAGTCATCCAGTACGACCCAACAACCACCAACCCCGACGCTTTGGCCCAAGTCCTGCGCGAAGCAGGCTACGACATCGCCAAAGCCCCCGAACTCCCCACCTACCCTGAGCGCATCGACGACTCGTCCGATTGGTTCCAATTCCAGGAACGGATCACCGAAACCGACATGCGTGACCTGATCATGTCCGGCGATTACCGGCAATACTAACAGCCTACGTCCACCGGCCATGGTCCGGTAGATCGCAAGCGGATCACCCGGAGCACGGAAGCCGGGCCGAGAGCGAAGAGGCATTTTGGAGAATCATCGGAGAATCAATGGGAACTAGAAAGAGGGAAAAAGAATGGCTCAAGTAGGAACAGCAGATCCTGCTGCCCAGGAAATGCTCGAAGTCGCCCACCAGTTGGGCATTGAAACATCCTTTGACCGGGCAGAAAAGGTCAAACCCTGTCCCATCGGGGCGGATGGCTCATGCTGTAAGATCTGTGCCATGGGGCCTTGCCGCCTGGTGGGTAAAGTCACACGGGGCATCTGTGGCGCGACCCTGGATACGGTAGTCGCCCGCAACCTGGCACGCCAAATTGCCGCCGGCTCCGCAGCCCACTCGGACCACGGGCGCGACATGGCCCTGGCCTTGCTGGCCGTCGCCAAAGGCGAAGCCCCCGACTATCGCATCCGTGACGTCGGCAAACTGGTGGAAGTAGCCAAATACCTAGATGTCCCGGTTGAAGGCCGCGAGGCCAACGAGATCGCCAAAGACGTGGCCGAAGCAGCTTTGGCCGAATTCGGCAACCAGTTAGGCACACTCAAATACCTGAAACGCGCCCCCCAAAAGCGGCAAAAGATCTGGCACGAATTGGACATTGAACCGCGAGGGATCGACCGCGAAGTAGTTGAGACCTTCCACCGCACCCACATCGGCAACGACCAGGATGCCGAACACATCCTGGACCATGCCCTGCGGACGGCCCTGGCCGACGGCTGGGGCGGCTCCATGCTCTCCACCGACATCACCGACATCCTCTTCGGCACACCGGTTCCCCTGAGCAGCGAAGTCAACATGGGCGCGCTCAGCGAAGACGAAGTCAACATCGTCATCCACGGCCACGAGCCGGTCCTTTCCGAGATGATCCTGATGGCCTGCCAGGACCCGGAAATGATCGAATACGCCAAGAGCAAAGGGGCCAAAGGTATCAACCTGACCGGCATCTGCTGCACGGCCAACGAGACGCTCATGCGTCAGGGCGTGCGCACCATCGGCAACTTTCTCAGCCAGGAGCTGGCCTTGGCCACCGGCGCGGTGGAAGCGATGGTCGTGGACATCCAGTGCATCATGCAGGCACTGGCCCCCATCGCCGAGCAATTCCACACCACCTTGATCACCACCTCCCGCAAGGCCCGGATCAAAGGGGCCATGCACATTGAATTCCACGAGCACAACGCATTGGAGACCGCCAAAAAGATCGTCAAAGTGGGCATTGACAACTTTCCTAAGCGGGGCAAGCACCAGATCGTCCACATCCCCAACGTCACAGCCCCCTTGGTCGCCGGGTTCTCCCACGAATACCTGCGTTACATGCAAGGCGGCTACTACCGCGGCTCCTTCCGCCCGCTGAACGACGCCATCATCGCCGGGCGTATCCGGGGCGTGGCCGGAGTCGTCGGCTGCAACAACGCCCGGACCCCCCAGGATTCAACCCACAACTATATCGTCCGCAAATTCATTGAAAACGACGTACTGGTAGTCCAAACCGGGTGCAGCGCGATCTCGGCAGCAAAAGCGGGCCTATTAGGACCGGAAGCGATCAAGATGGCCGGGCCGGGCCTGCGCGAAGTGTGCGAGGCCATCGGCATCCCGCCGGTGCTCCACCTGGGTTCCTGCGTAGACAACACCCGTATCCTGACCGTCCTTTCCCAGATGGCAACCGAAGGGGGCCTGGGCGAAGACATCGCCGACATACCGGGTGTGGGCTTTGCACCGGAGTGGATGAGCGAAAAAGCCCTATCCATCGGCGTCTACTTTGTCGCTTCCGGCGTATACACCATCTTTGGCACCCGCAACCCCATTTCGGCCAGCGAAGACGTGCAGCGCATCATCAGCGAAGGATGGGAAGCCAAAGTGGGCGGCAAACTGGAGTTCATCCTTGACCCCGATGAGATGATCGCAAAAGCGTTGGAGCACATTGACAAAAAGCGAGCGGCCTTGGGGCTGGTCGAATACGACCCCAACCGCTACGGCCAAAGTGGGGACATCCCATTGGAAGACTTTTTCGCCACGCCGCCGGAAGAGCGCAACATCTATAGCCGTAAGGCTTACGCAATGGCCGCCGACTAGAGAAAGGAGAAGGTTCCATGTCCCGATACATTGCCACCCGCGCTCTGCGTGGAGCGAACCTGATCGTCAAAGAATTTGAAGAACTGTTGAACAAAGCACTCGCCGAGCTTGGCCCCGACGCCAAAATTGAATTCACCAACACCGCCTACTACCTGCCCGTCATTTTGGGCTATACCGGCATTGAAGTTGAAACCGTTGGCGATCTGAAACAGGTGCTGGACCATTGCCGCTACCTGCTGCACAGCCCACCGGGCGACAAACTATGGCTGCCCTACCTGGGTGAAACATTGGACGCCGGTGTGGCCACCCTTCTGGCCGAAGAAGCCATTGAAGGCATCCGCTTTGCCTACGGACAGGAACCGGCCCCCATGCCCGGTCTGCGGCTGACCGGCAGCAGCGCACCGGGAGACGGCTACCTGAACGGCCCCATTGACGACATCCAGCTCCGCAGCTGGGGTATCCAACTGGTGGACGGACGGATGCCCGGCTTTGCGGCCATCATCGGCGCGGCCAAGACCAACGAAGCCGCCGTAGAGATCGTCCGTCAGCTCCAACAGCGCAACATCCTCATCTTCCTGAGCGGCAACGTCAACGGGCGGAGCATCATCCATCAGCTCATGGAAGAGGGCGTGGAGATGGGCTACGACACCTACATCGTGCCCTTTGGCATCGACACCATCTCTACCGTCTACCCCATGGGCTTTGCCACCCGCTCGGCCCTAACCTTCGGCGGTCTGAAAGGCGGCCAAGCCCGCGACATCCTCCTTTACAACAAATACCGCGTCTTTGCCTTTGCCCTGGCCCTGGGCGAAGTAGACGACCTGAAATACGCCACGGCAGCGGGAGCCATCACCTACGGCTTCCCCGTCTTGGCCGATACGGTCATCCCCGAAATCCGACCGACCGGCATCACCCAGTACGAGCACGTGATCTCCATGCCGTGGGACGACATTGAAGGGGCGACCGACGCAGAAAAAGCCGCCCGCTTTGTGCAAAAAGCCATAGAAGTCCGCGGCGTCAAGATCAAAATCACCGAGGTCCCGGTCCCCGTACCCTACGGCTCTGCCTTTGAGGGCGAGCGGGTGCGCCGGGCCGACATGCGCGTCGAATTCGGCGGCAAATACTCCCGCGCCTTCGAATACCTGCGCATGGTGGACCTGGATCAGGTTGAAGATCACAAAATCGAAGTCATCGGCCCCGGCTTTGAAGACGTGCCCGTCGGCGGACACATGGACCTGGGCATCATCATTGAGGTCGCCGGGCGCAAGATGCAAGAGGACTTTGAGCCGGTGTTGGAACGCCAAGTCCACTACTTTATCAACGGCGCCAGCGGCATCCAGCACATCGGCCAGCGCGACATCGCCTGGTTGCGCATCAGCAAAGCAGCCGCCGACAAAGGCTTTGACCTGAAGCACTTTGGCGAAATCCTCTACGCCCGCTTCCACTCCGACTTTGGAGCCATCGTGGACAAAGTGCAGGTCAAAATCATCACCGATCCCGATCTCCATGCCGAATGGCTGGAAAAAGCCCGTGCCGCCTACAACTACCGCAACCAACGACTGGCGGCCATGACCGACGAATCGGTAGACGAATTTTACTCCTGCACCCTGTGCCAAAGCTTCGCCCCCGACCACGTGTGCGTTGTCAGCCCGGAGCGACTGGGCCTGTGCGGAGCCTACAACTGGCTGGACTGCAAAGCCAGCTACCAGATCAACCCCACCGGCCCCAACCAACCCATCCCCAAAGGCAACGCCATCGACGAATGGACCGGCATCTTTGACAACGTCAACGAATTCGTCAAGCAACACTCCCACGGCACGGTGGAGACGGTCACGATGTACTCCATCATGGAGTACCCCATGACCTCCTGCGGCTGCTTTGAATGCATCATGATGATTCTGCCTTTGTGCAACGGCTTTATGATCGTCAGCCGCGAAGACCCCAGCATGACACCGGCAGGCATGACCTTTTCCACCCTGGCCGGAATGGCCGGAGGTGGCTTGCAGACCCCCGGCGTGCTGGGTATCGGCAAATACTTTATCATCAGCGACAAATTCATCCGCGCCGACGGCGGCCTGAAACGCATCGTCTGGATGTCCAGCTTCCTCAAAGAGACAATGGCCGCCGAGCTAAAGGAAGCCGCCATCCGCGCCGGAGACCCCGACCTCATCGAAAAGATCGCCGACGAACGGATCGCCACCACCGAGGAAGAAGTCCTGGCCTGGATGGAAAAAGTGGGCCATCCCGCCCTGACAATGGAGCCGCTGATGTAAGATGCAACAAGCAGGGATCGGGGCAATCCCGATCCCTGCTGCTCGGTCAAAGGCACGATAGCTGAGCAACCCTCCCGCCTGCGACGAAGGGCAGAGGGAGGACGCGGGCTGCGGTCCGCGCCGCGCAAGAGAAGGCTGTTTTTGAAACAACCTTTCAGCATCGACCACGAAGCGTGCACCGCCGCACAGATCCGGGAACGGCATCCGCCGCCGAGCAACATGTTGTGCAAGTCAGGTCCCTGTAAGACCGATATAAACCGGAGAGCACAGGGCAGCTACCTTACTCAGCAGCAAGGGAATTCCCTTGCTGCTCAACACGTTGGGAGCCGATCTGACAAATATCGTTGAAATATTTAAGGTCAAGCACTCTATTCAGATCTATCGGACCCGATAAGATCCGGGTTCTACCAAGCAAGAGGAGGTCCTATGCCAGTCACAGTGGAGATTCCCAAAGAAAAATGGACCGGTAAGGTACGGGAAGTGACCATCGGCGCAACGGCAGCCGAAGGCGGAACCCGCACCAAGACGGTCACGGTGGGCGGGCAAAACACATTGCCCTTCTTGCATTTTGAGGGTGAAACACCCAACCCACCGGTCATCGGCATTGAGATTCAAAATAGCTACCCCGCCGATTGGTCACCGTTGCTGTTGGAAGCCTGGGGGGACGTGGTCAACGACCCGGCAGCCTGGGCCAAGAAAGCGGAGGAAATGGGCGCAGATCTGATCTTGCTCAACCTGCGGGGCAGCGACGCCGACGGCAACCCCACCACCGGCGAGCAAGCCGCCGCCGCCGTCAAAGCGGTACTGGGCGCCACCGGCCTCCCGGTCCTGGTCAAAGGGCCGGGCCAAGCCGAACTTGACAACGAACTGCTGGTCGCCGTGGCCGAGGCCGCGTCGGGCGAGCGGCTGGCCCTGGGGCTATGTGAGGATAAAAACTACCGAACCATCGTCGCCGGTGCGCTGGCCCACGGCCACCTGGTCATGGCCAGCTCCCCCATTGACGTCAACCTGGCCAAGCAGCTCAACATCCTCATCAGCGATATGCGTATGCCCCTGGAACGGGTGCTGATGGACCCGACCACCGGCGCCCTGGGCTACGGCTTGGAATACACCTACTCGGTCATGGAGCGATTGCGCATTGCCGCCCTTTCCGGCGATAGCATGACCCAACAGCCGATGATCTGCTTCATCGGCGAGGAAAGCTGGCGGCAAAAAGAATCCAAAGTGTCCGAAGGCGTGCCCGACGAGTGGGGAGACTTTGAAAAGCGGAGCATCACCTGGGAGATCATCACCGCCACCACCCTGCTGGAAGCAGGAGCGGACATTGTGGTGCTGCGCCACCCCAAAACCATCGAGGTCATCCGCGACACCATCAACCAACTCATGAGCAAGTAGACAAGCAGCCTTCGTCCGTCTGCTTGAAAGGAGAAGAACAAAATGGCAATGTCAGGATTGCAAATCTACAAACTATTGCCCAAGACCAACTGCAAAGATTGCGGGTTCCCGACCTGCCTGGCCTTTGCCATGAAACTGGCAGCCAAACAGGCCAAACTTGACGCCTGCCCTCACGTCTCAGAAGAAGCCAAAGAAGCCCTCTCCGCCGCTTCCGCACCGCCCATCCGCCTGGTCAAGTTGGGCAAGGGAGCCAAAGAGTTTGGGGTGGGCAACGAAACGGTCATGTTCCGCCATGACAAGACCTTTTACAACCCACCGGGCCTGGCCCTGCGCGTCAAGGATACCGAGGACGACGAAACCATCACCGAAAAGGTCCGCAACGTCCACGAATATTCGGTAGAGCGCGTGGGGATTGACATGACCTTTGACGCCATCGCCATCGAGAACGCCTCCGGCGACGCGGCAGCCTTTGCCACGGCGGTCAAAACAGCGCGGGCCATCACCGACCTGCCCTTTGTGCTGATCTCGGAGAGCGCAGACAACCTCAAAGCCGCTCTGGCCGAGGAAGGGGGTTACAAACCGCTGCTCTACGCCGCCACGGTGGACAACTGGCAGGCAATGGCCGCCGTCGCCAAGGAGCACGGTGCCTCGTTGGCAGTGCGCAGCAACAACGGCCTGGACGAACTGGCCGACCTGACCGGCAAAGTCAAGAGCGCAGGCGTCGAGGACATCTTCCTAGACCCCGGCAGCCGTGACCTACCCAACTCCCTGGCCCAATTCACCCAGATCCGCCGCCTGGCCCTGAAAAAGCAATTCCGCGCCCTGGGTTACCCCCTCATCGCCTTCCCCGGCGAGGTCGCAGACACCGAAGAAGGGGAAATCGTCGCCGCCAGCCAGTACATCGCCAAATATGCGGGCGTCATCGTGCTGGACCACTTTGACCCGGCTACCGCCTACCCCTTGCTGACCCTGCGACTCAACATCTACACCGACCCGCAAAAACCGATCTCGGTTGATCCGGGCATCTACGAATTCAACAACCCGACGCCCGATTCGCCCTTGCTGACCACGACCAACTTCTCCCTGACCTACTTTAGCGTTGCCGGGGAGCTGGACGGCAGCGGCCTGCCCGCCTGGTTGCTGGTCTGCGACGCGGAAGGGATGAGCGTCCTCACCGCCTGGGCAGCCGGCAAATACGATGCCGAGACCATCGCCAAAGCGGTCAAAACCTTCAACGCAGCGGACAAACTCTCCCGCAAGCAGATCACCCTACCCGGTCACGTAGCCGTCCTCTCCGGCGAACTGGAAGAGGAGCTTCCCGGCTGGGAGATCCGCGTCGGTCCCCGCGAAGCGGTAGACATCCCGGCCTACCTGAAAGCATGGAAATAGCAACGGACAGGTCCACGGGTAGACAAGGGAGCATCTCCCTTTGTCTACCCCCACCCTGCCCACCAGACTGGCAACAAACATGACCAAACAACAACACAAAAAAGCCATCGTTGTTTTCAAACCGTCCGGTACGGTTATAGAAGTTGAACCGGGGACACTGCTTTCCGATGCAGCACTGGAAGCAGGGATCGTCCTCAACCTGCCGTGTGGCGGACAAGGACGCTGCGGTCGCTGCCGGGTCAAAGTAGAACATGGAGCCATCAGTCACCGAAGCGGCGTGCGCCTGAACTCGGTAGAGATCGCAGAAGGTTGGGCCTTAGCCTGCCAGGCGGTGATCAAGGGAGATGCCGTCGTCTTTGTCCCCGAACAGGAAAAGGTTGAAGTTGAATTCATCACCAAAACCGTCGGCGCAGAACGGATCGCCTTGGCCGCCGACTTTGCCGGTACGGTAGACCCCAGCCTGCGCCGCGCCCACATCACCATTGAACCGCCTAGCTTGGAAGACCAGACCACCGATTGGGACCGCCTGCTGCGGACCCTTTCCCAGCAACACGACATCCACAACGTCACCACCAGCCTGTCCGGCCTGCGCGCCCTGGCCCGCGACCTGCGCGACGCCGACTGGAACGTCACCGCCGTCCTGGATATGGGCGATCCAGAAGCCGACACATGCGCCCGTCCCCGTCTGATTGACCTGCTGCCCGGAGACCAAAGCGACCGCTGCTACGGCGTAGCCATAGACATCGGCACGACCTCCAACGTCATCTACCTGGTGGACATGATCAAAGGCAAAGTCATTGACCGCGCCTCCGCCTACAACGCCCAGATCCAGGCCGGAGAGGACGTCATCTCGCGCATCATCTTTGCCGGTAAACGGGACGGCCTGCGGCGGTTGCAGAAACTGGTGCTCAAAACCCTCAACGGCTTGCTGGAGGAACTGACCGCCCGCAACCAGATCCCGCCCCGCCAGATCGGCAAAGCCGTGGTAGCAGGCAACACCACCATGATCCAACTCTTCCTGGCCCTGGACCCGCGTACCATCCGCGAAATGCCCTTCATCCCCACCATCGGCCAGCCGCTGCCGGTGACGGCGGAAGAGATCGGCCTGAACATCAACCCCCAGGCCACGGTAGACTGCCTGCCGGTGGTCGGAGCCTACGTAGGAGCGGACATCACCGCCGGGGTAGTCGCCTCCGGGATGCACGATACCGACGCCCTGACCCTGTTCATTGACGTTGGCACCAACGGCGAGATCGTACTGGGCAACCGCGATTGGCTGATCACCTGCGCCTGTTCGGCCGGGCCGGCCTTTGAAGGAGCCGGCGTGCGCCACGGCATGAGGGCCACCGCCGGAGCCATTGAAGAGATATGGATTGACGCCCGCACCTACGAACCGACGATCCAAACCATCGGCGGGATGCCGGCACGGGGCATTTGCGGATCGGGCATGATCGGCTTGCTGGCCGAAATGTTCATCACCGGCATCTTGGACAAAGGAGGCAAGATCAGACGCGATCTGCCCACCCCCCGCGTGCGCGTGGGCGACCACGGCGCCGAGTACGTCGTCGTTTGGGCCAATCAGTCGGGTGTGGGCACAGACATCGTGATCAACGAAGTGGACATAGAAAACCTCCTACGCACCAAAGGGGCCATCTATGCCGGATTCTCGGTCCTGGTTCAGAGCGTCGGCCTGGAGCTCGCCGACGTGGAACAGGTCCTCATCGCCGGAGCCTTTGGGCAATACATCAACATAGAAAAGGCGATCCAGATCGGGCTGCTGCCCGACATGCCCTGGGACCGATTCCGCTACCTGGGCAACACCTCGGCCCTGGGAGCCTTCTATGCCCTTGTCTCCCGCGAAATGCGCCGCCAGATCAGCGAAGTCGCCAACAAGATGACCTACCTGGAGCTTTCCGCCGACAATTCGTTCTACGAGCAATTCATGTCGGCCTTGTTCCTGCCCCATACCGACATCACCGCCTTCCCATCGGTGATGCGCTTGTTGGAAGGCAGAACCTGATGCAGGTACCGACCGTTTTGAGGCAAAATTACTTGTGACACAAGGAGGAAAAAAAATGTATATCATCGGCGAAAATATCCAAATCATGGCCCCCAAGATCAAACGAGCCATCGCCGAACGCGATCCGACCTACATCCGCGAACTGGCCCGCAAGCAGGTAGAAGCCGGAGCCGACCGGCTTGACCTGAACATCGGACCACGCAAGCGGGATGGGGTGGAAGTCATGCAATGGATTATCGAAGAGGTGTACGACGAAGTCGGGCCGGTTCCCCTCTCCCTGGACACGACCAACGCCGCAGCCATAGAGGCCGGAATCAAAAAATGCCAAGAACTGGGCATTGATCCCATGATCAACTCCACCTCCGCCGACCCGGACCGCCTGAACACCACAATGCCGATGGCCGCCAAATACGGCTGCAAGATCATCGCCTTGGCCATGGACAAAAACATCCCGGCCACCGCCGACGGACGCATCGCCCTGGCCATGGAGGTCCTCATCCCCAAGGCGGAAGAGCTGGGGATTCCCATGGAAAACATCTACCTTGACCCCTTGGTACTGACGGTCAACGGAACCCAAGAACACGGCATGGAAACACTGAACTCAATCCGATCCTTCAAAATGCTCTGGGACCCTTCCCCCATGACCGTGGTGGGCCTTTCCAACATCTCCAACAGCGTACCCCACGAAAACCGCAGCCTGATCAACCGCACCTTCCTGGTGATGCTCATGGCCGCGGGCCTGGACGCAGCCATCTTGGATCCCCTGGATAAAGTGCAACGAGACGTGATCCGCATCGTAGAGGAAAGGGATGATAGCACCGGCGTCGGCCGCGCCTACCTGGCCCTTTACGACACCGTGGCCGCCATGGAAGAATTCACGCCCGACCACGTGGACATGAACGACCCGGAACAGGTGGCGATCTACAAAACGGTACGCATCATTGAAAACAAAGTCATCTATGCCCACGGCTATCTGACCACCTGATGGCCGGAGGCACAACCCACCGCAGATTCCCGTCCAAAGGGCAGATGCGGTCACCCATCGGGAGCAAAGGGGCTTGCGTGCAAGCAAGCCCTCTTTGTATCTTTATTTGAAGGAGAACAGAAAATGAGAAAACGGTTTTTATTGTCTACCCTATTGGTGATCCTGCTGATCACCGCCTGTGGAGGCTCCGAGCCAACCCAACCCCCTCCACCTCCCACAACACAACAGAGCGAATCGTCCGCCCCCGCCGCTACCGAACCGGCCGGCGATGCGGAGGAAACACTGGACACCACCAACCTGAACGATCCATCTAACCTGCAGAGCTACCGCTCCACCACCGACGTGGTCGTCACAGGCACGGTCAACGGACGGCAAGTGACAGAATCGTTCCATCTACTCCTGGAGCACACCAGCGACCCCCTGGCCCAACATATCGTCATGACCGGCACAGGAACCGACGGGGAACCAAGCGAAAACTCTATCGAGATGTACCTGATCGAAGGCACAATGTACATGAAAATGGGAGGGCAGTGGCTGAGCGTGCCCGCCAACGAAGGCGAAGCCCTGACCGAAGGGATGCTCGCCCCCAACGACCTCATTGAAAGCACCTGCGGTTGGAAAAAGGCGGGCAAAACCGAGATCAACGGCATCAAGGTTGTGCACTGGACGATCAACATGGCCGACATGCGCAAATGCACTCCCACCAACGAAGCCTTTGCCATGGACGAGATCAACGATGCAGGCGGCGATCTCTACGTAGCCGAAGACGGCGGCTACACGGTCCAGATGGACCTCTTTTTTGAAGGCAAAGACCTGGGATTGAACATCTCGGACGGGGCCGAGCCGGTCCAAGAAGGGCGCATGGAGATCCATTACAAACTAACCGACGTGAACCGGCCCCTCAACATAGAACTGCCCCCGGAGGCCAAAGCGAGCGGCGCCCCACCGGGAGACATCCCCATCCCCGACGACGCCCAAGAACTCAACAACATGATGGGCATGACCACCTTCCTCTCACCCGGCAGCCCCCAGGAGATGGCCGATTTCTACAAAGCCGAAATGCCCAAAAACGGTTGGACCGAAGTAAGCGTAGACGAGATGAACGGGATGTTCATGCTGGAATACAGCAAAGAGGGCCAAACCGCCAAGATGGTGATCCAAACGGACGAGGAGAAACAGATGACCTCGGTGTTCATCACCGTCGCCGCAGAAGAATAACCAACAAGCCGTCCACGAATCGGGCGCGGACACACGGCCCCGCATACCCCGTTCGTGGACGGCCTACCCCCTTACCCCCGGCAAACCCGCCAACCCCTCCGTTTTGACATTTTCTCCGAGTTGGGCTATCCTATGGCCCGCAATCCAGTCGGATCATTTCCCGTTTGGGCGGGACGGCAAAGGTGCGACGTCCCTGTTGTTGCCCGGTCGCTCCCGCCTGACAAGCGGGAGCCTTTGGTTTGACCAGCAAAGGAAGGGGGACGAACCGTGAGTGTCAAAGTGCTCGTGACCAACGACGAACTGTGCATCGGCTGCCACCTCTGCGAAGATGTCTGCTCCCAGGCATGGTACAAAGAAATCAACGTCGGCAAATCATCCATCCGCATCACCAGCCTGGGCAACGCCGAATGGGCCATCGCCGCCTGCAACCAATGCGGCGAGTGCATCGCCGTTTGTCCCACCGGCGCCCTGAAACGGGACAAGGCCGGCGTGGTCCGGCTCAACAAGAAGCTGTGCGTCGGTTGCCTTTCGTGCGTGGGGTTCTGCCCCACCCTGACCATGTACTACCACCCAGACCACACCGAGCCGATCAAGTGCATCTCGTGCGGCTTGTGCGTCAAACAATGCCCAACCGGTGCTCTCAGCATCGAGACATTGCCAGATTAGGAGGCGAAGGAGATGGGAACAATCAGCAAGGAACGAATCGAAGCGATCCGGGCCGGGCACAAGGTCCTGGCCGAATTCCGCTACGAGCCGCAGCCGGTAGAGCGAGGCTACGCCGGACAAACCCTATACGTCAACGTCGGCGATAACACCATCCACACCAAACCGGTGGACGAAAAGATGAAAAATACCTTCATCGGAGGGCGTGGCTTTGACCTGTGGCTCCTGTGGAACGCCGTCAGCAGCGAGACCAAATGGGACAGCCCGGAAAACGAAATCGTCATCTCCACCGGCCCCATCGGCGGCATCACCCAGTACCCCGGCACGGGTAAATCTATCGCCGTGACCATCTCACCCCTGACCGGCATCCCCATTGACAGCAACGTAGGCGGCTACTACGGCCCCCTGCTCAAATTCGCCGGGTTTGATGCCATTGAGGTCCAGGGCATCGCCGAAGAAGAGGTTATCGTCTTTGTGGACGGCAACAAGGGCCTGGTGCAGATCATCGCCGCGCCGGAAGAGGAGATCAACAGCCACCTGATCGCCGAGGAACTGACCGAACTATTCGCCGACAAGGCAAGCGACAAACCGGGGATCGCCGTCGTCTCATCGGGCATCGGTGCGGAGCATGTCCTGATGGGCTGCCTCAACTTTAGCTTCTACGATAGCCGCCGCCAGGTTGTCCGCCTCAAGCAAGCCGGGCGAGGCGGCATCGGTACGGTGATGCGCCACAAAAAGGTCAAGGCCCTGGTAGTCAAATACGTCGGCCTGGCCGGTGATAGCAACCATCCCGCCGACCTAGACCTCATTCAAAAGACCGGGGCCAAGATGCACCGCGAGATTTACGAGCGCGACCCCATCATGTTTGAAATGCGCAAAGATGGAACCAACCACTTGACCAAGATCATGAACGACTATGACATCCTGCCGGTCCACAACTTCCGCTACGGCTCCCACCCCGAAGCCCACAAGATCTACTCGCCCCATTTCCAAAAATACTTCCGCTACGACGCCCCCGACGGCTGCTGGTACGGCTGCACCCTGGCCTGTGCCAAATTCGCCGCCGGATTGGAACTGCGCACCGGCCCCTACAAAGGCCAAACCGTCACCGTAGACGGCCCCGAATATGAAACGGTGGCCGGGATCGGAGCCAATTGCGGCATCTGGGACCCCCACGCCGTGCTGGAAGCAAACTTCTATTGCGATACCTACGGCATTGACACCATCTCCTTTGCGACGGCAATGGCCTTTGCCATGGAATGCTACGAAGAAGGCATCCTGAACAAAGAGATCACCGGCGGTCTGGAGCTGAATTGGGGCAACGCCGAAGCCATGCTGGAAGCCCTGCACCAAATGGCCAGGGGCGAAGGCTTTGGCGTCATCATCGGCCAAGGCGTCCGCCGCATGAAAAAACTCTTTGCCGAGAAATACGGCGCGGACCCCCAATTCCTGCAAGATATCGGCATGGAGGTCAAGGGGCTGGAATACAGCGAGTATGTGACCAAAGAATCGCTGGCCCAGCAAGGCGGCTACGGCTTGGCCAACAAAGGCCCCCAACACGACGAGGCCTGGCTGATCTTTATGGACGCCGTCAACAACCAGATCCCCACCTTTGAGGACAAAGCCGAAGCGCTCCACTACTTCCCCATGTGGCGCACCTGGTTCGGGCTGAACGGCCTGTGCAAACTGCCCTGGAACGACGTTGAACCGGCGACCAACCGCGAACTGTACAGCGGCATCGAAGCCGCCAAAGTGCCGGAACACGTCCAGAACTACGTCAACCTATTCCGGGGCGTCACCGGGCGCGATGACGTGCAAAGCGGCGAGGACCTGATTCGCATGTCGGAAGTAGTCTACAACTTTCAGCGAATCTTTAACCTGAAGATGGGCCAGGGGACCCGCGAACACGACCGCGTACCCTATCGCTCCGTCGGCCCCGTCACCGACGACGAGTACGAAAGCCGCGCCGAACGTTACGACAAGCAACTGCAAGAACTGGTGGGGCTGGACCCGACGGGCATGAGCACGGCGGAAAAGCGGGAAGCTCTGCGCCGCTACCGGGAGGAACAGTACGAAAGACTGATGGATGCCGTCTACCAACGGCGAGGTTGGGACAAGAACGGTATCCCCACCCTGGAGACGGTGCGGGCGCTGGGCATTGACTTCCCGGAGGTGGTGGACCTGATCCAGGCCCATGCCGGTTAGGCGGCAGCCGAGGGACTCACCGCAAAGACGCCAAGAGCGCAAAGCCCTTCTTTTCCCTTCGCGCCCTTTGCGTCTTTGCGGTTCAAGCTTCCGAATGCGTTTTTGCGATAGAGGTACGATGCACCCACACAAGACCGATTCTGTACGCGTCAATGACAAATGGGACATCCCCTGGCGTGAGGGGATGACCGTCAACGATGTGCTCCAAGCCTGCAACTTTACCCATCATCACATCGTCGTCTCGGTCAACGGGACACTGGTCCCACCGGACACATACGATACCCACACCGTCGCCGGAGGCGATCAGGTCAAAGTGGTCCACATCATCGGCGGCGGATGACGACAAGGAGGTGCAATGAGCGAAATCGAACTGGCCGTCATCGGCGGATCGGGCGTTTACGACATGGAGGCCCTGACCGACATTGAGGAGCGATTCATCCCCACCCCCTTTGGCGATCCATCAGACCATATCGTCATCGGCACATTGGCCGGTAAGCGGATCGCCTTCCTGCCCCGCCACGGGCGGGGCCACCGGCTGACCCCCACAGAAGTCCCCTATCGGGCCAACATCTGGGCACTCAAGAGCCTGGGGGTGGAGCGCATCATCTCCATCAGTGCCTGCGGCAGCATGAAAGAAAAATACGCCCCACGCCATATCGTCATCCCCGACCAGATTTATGACAACACAAAGAAACGCGACTATTCTTTTTTCGGCGACGGCCTGGTGGCCCACATCGGCATCGCCGAGCCGTTCTGCCCTCACCTACGCGGCTTGCTCTACCGGGCAGTGCAAAAGGCCGGGGGAACGGTTCACGATGGTGGGACCTTTATCGTCATCGAAGGCCCCCGCTTCAGCACGCGGGGCGAAAGCAACATCTACCGCTCTTGGGGAGTGGACATTATCGGCATGACCGCCGTCCCGGAAGCACAACTGGCCCGCGAAGCCGAAATCTGCTATGCGACGATGGCCCACGTGACCGACTATGACGTTTGGCATGAGGAAGAAGAAGCGGTCAACGTGGAAATGCTCATCGCCAACCTACAAGCCAACGCCGCCCTGAGCAAACGGGCCATCATGGAGCTGGTGCCCATGTTGGACGATGAGCGACCCTGCGACTGCGGCCAAGCCCTGGCAACGGCCATGATCACCCAACGCGATCTCATCCCCCAGGAAAAAATCAAACAGCTCGGCCCCATCGTCGCCAAGTATTTTTAGACAGAATAAACCATACCCGCCCATCAGCCCTTTATGGAGGCATGACGGACAAGCCACCGGCTTGGTTCGCTTGACGCGGCCCTGCGCCGGTGGCTTCACCCGCCGGTCGGCGGATGGCCGGGGCGCAGCAAGATCGCGAACGCCCGCTCGGCCGTCAACGATTCCTCCACTTATCCCGGTATTTCGGAGAGAACATCGGTTGCTTCCAACAGATGCACGCCTTCCCGCCCAAACAACTGCTTGCGCAACCAATATGCATGTTCAACCCCTACCAACACCAGCATTTTACAATCCGGATTCCGCGCCGCGCCCGCAAGAATCTGATCCAAAAAATGTTGATTCCAACGCTCCCATCCTTCCTTTTCATCTTTCCCAAAGACCTCACTTTGATACTTGTGTTTGATCTCAAAGTGACGGTCCGTTTCGGCAGAATTCACATCCATCGGCGAACTCCACCAACCCAAAAGCACCTCATATAGAGCGTTCACATATAGCCCGAATTGCTCCACCGCAGCCGGAGTCCGCTTCTCCAACTCGTCTACGGCTTTTTGCCCTAACCGGACCAATTCGGAATATAGCGGTTCGGCGGGTTCCAACGGGATCACTTCACATTGCAGGTGATCCAACAAAGGATAGATGCTATGCTGGTATTCTTGTTTGACCCGTTGTGCCTTCCGGTCCCTTAGGTCAGATGGCGTCAACTCAACGGCCAGAACATCAGGGGAAAAATGTTCTACTATTCTGGATAAATGAGCATAAGTGTAGTAATCGACCTCGCCGTGAAGATGGTGTAACGTTGAGAGTACCAGAATCTTTGCCATCGCAATCCTCCCGCCCAACGGCGCGGGCACGTGACCTCCGCGCCGACGATCAAAGTCACCAGCCGACAAGTCGGCTTTATCCGCAGATCAGAGTAGGAAACACAGGAGCGGCGGACCGAGAGGGACACCAACACTCCGCCGGGGAGTTCGCCTCCTGAACGCGCCAAGTACCGCCCAGTAAGCTCATCCTAACATGAACTGTTGAAAAAGTCAAACCCCGCCAACCCCAACCCACCATCTCCAGAGTTGGCAAAAACCCCGCCCTCTGCTATACTGCCCCCGTGGATGCCAATGCGACGACCACAATCCAACTGCGGCACCGCCGGCTGTGGATCGCCGTGGCCGTGCCGCTCATCCTGCAACTGATCGTCCCCAGCCGGGCCTGGATCGCCCTCCTGATCGCTTTGGGTGGGGCCGTGGGCTTGGGCTACCTCTGGGCCTGGCAGGCCGCCCACCGCCTCAGCGTCCACCGTGAGCAGCATTACGGCTGGGCGCATGTGGGCGACCTGTTGGAAGAGCGGTTCAGCCTGCACAACGACGGCCCCCTGCCCCTCCTATGGGTAGAGATTGACGACCATTCGGACCTGCCCGGCTACAACGCCCGCTCCGTCCGCAGCGTGGATGGGCGGCAGAGCCTCCAATGGCGGACCGAGGGCTTTTGCCGTCGGAGAGGATTGTTCCACCTCGGCCCCTGGCAGGTCCGCAGCGGCGACCCTTTGGGCCTCTTTCGGGTGACGATCCACCACCCGCAGCGGCGTTCCATCCTGGTCTATCCGCCCGTCGTCCACCTGCCCCACCTGCGCCTGCCGCGCGGAGCCTCCACCGGCGCGGGGCGCACCAGCCGCCGCGCCCTGGAAGTAACAACCAACGCCGCCGGCGTGCGCCCTTACGCCCCCGGTGACAGCCTCAACCGGGTGCACTGGAAGAGCACCGCCCGCCAGGGCCGCCTCATGGTCAAAACCTTCGACCTGGAACCCTCCGGCGACCTGTGGATCGTCCTGGACCTGGACGCCGCCGTGCAAGCCGGGCAGGGGGAAGAATCCACCGAAGAGTACGGCGTCATCCTGGCCGCCTCCCTGGCCGACCGGATGCTCCGCCAGAACCGAGCGGTGGGGCTGGTCGCCTACGGCACGACCGTTTCCCCCGGTTCGTCCCGGCCCCGGCCCCTGCCGACCCTGGTACTGCCCCAAAAGGGCCAGGCCCAGCAGTGGCGCATCCTCCGCGCCCTGGCCACCGTGCGGGCCGGCGGCCTCTGGCCCCTGGCCCGCGTCCTGGCCGAGATGGACCGCAACCTGGGCCGGGGTATGACCCTGGCCGTCATCACCCCCTCCTGCGACCCCGCCTGGGTAGCCGGGTTGCTGCCGCCCATGCGCCGGGGCGTCGCCCCGGTCGTCCTCCTCTTGGATGCGGACACCTTCCGGCAAGAGCCGTCCCGCGACGGCCCCCATTCGGTCGAGGCCATGACCGGCCTCCTGGCCGACCTGGGCATCGTCAGCCACCGCATCACCAAAGGGATGCCTTTCCAACCCGTCGTCCCCCACAAGCCCCAGGGCCGCCCGGCCTTCAAAGTGCTGCCCGGCACGGGGCGCGTCATCCGGTTGGAGGAGTGATCCGCCGTGTACGAACTCCTCGCCTGGCTGCTCCGCCGCTTTCGCCCCCGCGAAGGATGGGCCGCCCTGCTCCTGACCCTGGCGGCGGCCCTGAGCCTGCCCGCCATCCTGCTGGAAGACAGCGATGCTCTGTCTCCCGGCCCGCTGCTGACCATCACCCTGCTGGCGGCCCTGACGGGCCTGCGGCTGAGCCGCACCCGCCTGACGGCCCAGTGGGCGGGCGTCATCGGGGCGGCGTTGGGCCTGGCCGTGACGCTGATCGCCGTCGGGCGGATGTTGCCTCCCCTGGACCTGCCGGGCCGGGATGCAAGCCATCTGATCGCCTGGCTGCGCCGGGGCCGGCCGCCCTTCACCCCACCGCCCCCCTCTCTGACGCTGGGCTTTTTCCGGCAACGCGCCTACGATCTGGCGTTGCGGCTGTGGTGGTGGGGCCAGACCGCCGCCGGGGGAGCCACCGCCCAGGACCCCATCGCCTGGCAGATCATCGCCGCCTGGGGCTGCTGGGCGCTGACCTTTTTCGCCGTGTGGCAACTCTACCGCCGCCGACGGCCCCTGGTCGGCCTGATCCCCCTGGGCCTGGCCGTGGCGACGGCGGCCTTTTTCCACGGCGGAGCGGCCTCTTTCTACCTGCTGCTCTTTCTCTTCAGCGGCCTGTGGCTCACCGCCCTGGGCGACCTCTGGGCGCAGCAGGACCGTTGGGAAGCCGACGGCACCGACTACCCCGGCCAGCTGGGACAGGAGCTGGTCATCGCCCTGGCCCCGTGGCTACTGGCGTTGCTGGCCCTGGCCGCCTTCTTTCCCGTCATCCACCCCAACCAGGTGCGCGAAGCCTTTTGGCGGACGATGAGCGGCCCCTGGTCCCGCGTCGAACGGGCTGCCGAGCGGGTATTCGGCCCTCTGGAAGGGGGCTACCCCGGCCCCGGCGGCACAGCCGATGGACAACTGCCCCAGGCGCACCTTTTGGGCGGCGGGCCGGAGCTGGCCGAAACGGTCGTGCTCTATGTCGTCACCGGCGACCCGCCGCCGGATGACAGGGCCGCGCCGGAAACCCCGCGTCGCTACTGGCGCAGCCTCACCTACGACACCTACACCGGCCGCGGCTGGCAAAACGGCCCCCTGGAAGTTGCCCCCCTCCCGCCCGGCGGGATGCTGGACCCCGCCGCGCCGCCCGGCCCCCGCCTGTTGCAACAGTTTGAACTGCTGACCGGCGGTGAGGGAGAGCAACCGCTGCCCCTGGTCAACGCGCCGCTACAAGTGAACCAAACGGTCACCCTCTACCGGCGCGGGGAGGGCGACCTGGCCCAGGTGGCAGGCCGGGCGCGGCGCTACACCGCCCTTTCCCGCCCGCCCCAACCGACCATCGCCGAGCTGCAGGCCGCGCCCTCAGACCTGCCGCCCGGCCCGGCCGAACGCTATCTGGCCCTGCCGCCGGGCATCCCCCGGCGGGTGTCGGACCTGGCCCGGCAGGTTGTCGCCGGGGCCGAAACCCGCTACGACCAGGCCCACGCCCTGGAACGCTTCCTGCGGACCTATCCCTACACCCTGGATCTGCCCCCGCCGCCGTCCAATCGGGATGTGGTGGACTATTTTCTCTATGACCTGCAAGAGGGGTACTGCGATTACTATGCCTCGGCCATGGTGGTCATGGCCCGGAGTGTGGGCATCCCGGCCCGGCTGGCCTCCGGTTACGCCCAGGGGACTTTTGACGCCGAAAGGGGGCGTTGGGTCGTCACCGAAAAGGACGGACATTCCTGGGTGGAGGTCTATTTTGCGGGCATCGGCTGGGTGGAATTTGAGCCGACGGCGGGTCTGCCGGCCTTGACACGCCCCGGCGGCGCGCCGGAGGAAGAAACCGCGCCGCCGCCCAAGCCGCCCCGCGCCGGGGGGAGATGGTCTGCCCGGCGTGGGCTGCTGTCGGCAACGGCCCTCCTCGCCGGAGGGATTATCGCCGTCGGGCTGTGGCGTCTCCGCCGCCGCGCCAACCTGCCGCCGGAGGCCCTGCTCCGCGACCGGCAGAGACGCCTGCTGCACTGGGGGGCGCGGCTGGGCCGACCTTTGCGCGATGGGCAAACGCTCAATGAATATACCCGCGCCCTGGGCGACGCCCTCCGCCGCCGGGGAGCCGCCTCCCGCTGGTCGGCGGTGCGCCGGGCCGGGGAAACCGCCCCGGCGGAGGTCCGCGAACTGGGCCAGGTCCTCACCCAGGCCCGCTACCGTCCCCGCCCACCCGATGGACAAGACGCCGCCCGCGTGCGCTCCCTCTGGGCGCAGCTGCGCCGACGGCTGTGGCCGCTGTGGCTGGGAGGAAAAAAGGAGAAACCACCCCCAGGCTCAAGCAAGCCGTAGGCCCAGCGGTCCACGGGAGACCAGCATACCCCTGCCATGCCGGGCCATGGCCTGTGCCAAGCGGACGCCCGGCCACAGGCCCGAAAGGAGCGACCTGAGTCGCCCCCTCGGCCCAAGCCCGGAAACTCACACCAAGAAAGCGGATCGGCCTCACCTACGGACCAGGGGCAGATAGGTTGCATACACCGGCCCGAAGTAAGGTTGCACCCTTGTAGCAGGGTCGCCCAGTAGCACATAGGTATCCACCAGATCGCGGTTGACCGGCGCGTTGTTGTAAAGCCGCACCTTGCCTACCCAGGTCGCCGCCCCCAGCGTGCTCCCTCCTTCTTGTAGAACCGTATCGAAGAAACCCTGGGCCAGATAGCGATGGCCGGTTGCAATGCCCGCGCCGGTGGCTCCCCAAGCAGCGACCGCCCCTCCCTCCGCCTCCACCGCCAACCGCTCGTCCAAAGGGGCATAAGGTGGATAATGAAAAGATCCGGTGTAGCAGGTCAGCGAGAGCACCACCGGCAGCCGCCCGGCGGTCCGCAGATCGGGCACATTGTCGCGGTGCAGGAGCTTCTCCTCGGCCCATTGGGAATGGGAACTGTGCCCCATGAAGGTTGCCAGTAGCTGCCCTTGTTCCAAGTTGTCCTTGAGGGCGGCTTTGGCCGCCGTCAGGGCGTCCGGGTCGGTAGGGTCGTACTCATGGGCTTCTTCGGCGGGGATGGCCAGATACACCCGCTCCCCTCGAATCGGCGACGGCAAACTATCGTACAACCGGTCGCTGTATTGGGCGAAAACATCTAGACTGTCGTTATCGGCTGTCAGCAGCACCCGCCGACGCACAAGGGCCGGAGGCGGAGAGGTTTCATAGGCCACGATCTTGGCGACCACCGCTTCCGTTTCGGCAACGCTGCCCACCGGCAGCCGCCCGATGTGCAGATCGGGCAGGTTATCATCCCCGGCGACGCAGGCCAAACGGTTGTCACTGGCAGTTTCGCCCAGGTAAGGGTCTACATCGGCCACATAGGCCGGGATGAAATTGCGCCACTCCCCTCCTAGGTAGCCTAAATAGTCCACCGTACCGTCACCCACCAGCAACACATAGTCCGGCGGTTTCTGCCACTGCGCCAGAGCATAGGCCAGGAAATCGTGAATGGCCTGGGGGTCCAGCCGCCCGCCGCCGAACTCGTCGTACACATCCTGCACATCCACGGCCATCGTCGTCAGGCCCTGGGCCGCCCGCAGAGCGAGAAGGGGTTGCGTTGCCGCCAAGAACGGGCCGTAGCCGATAAGCAGATAATCGGCTTGATTGTCCGTCGCCGTCAAGCGGGAAGGGGTATCGCGGTACACCGCTGCCGGAGAAAGGAAAGCGTCTTCGGCCAGGGCCAGGTAGCGGCGGGGCGAGGGAGCATCGTCCCGGAAAGTGAACCGCCCATCGGCCTCCGTCTGTCCGCCGGTCAGGCGGACGGGCCGGGTTGGATCGGTAATGTCGAACAGGGAAGGGTTGCCGCCCAGCCCGCCAAGCCTGTATTGCCGGGCCCCGCTTTCTCCCCGGAAGGCCAAAACGCCACCCTGGGCCTCATAGGCGGCCCAATGGCCCACCGAAAAATGGTTGAAAGCCATGCCGTTGGGCGGCGGCGAAGGGGGTGGAGGCGGCGGGCAATCACCGTTTTCCAGGCGCAGCACATTGTTGGTCAGCCGGAACCATCCGGGGTTGAAGGTGAAGATTTCCTCCGCCCCCTGCTCGCCGCTCCATTGGATGTCGCCCAGGAGGTGACCGTTGAGCCGGGCGATCAAATGATGCGATCCTCCGGTATAGCCCTGTACGGCAACCGTCAAAGTGGCCGTGGGGGAACTGCCCTGCAACAGGGGCAGATCGAATGTGTAGGTTTGGACGGCGAGAGGGCAGCCGGTTTGGAGAAAAGCCAGGTCGGTCCAGTACCAGTGGTCGCCGTCAATGCCGGCATGTTTTGAATCGTAAAGGTGATTTTCCTCAAAGCGGCGGCTGAGCCAATGGGCCGTGGAGGAAGGAACACCGCCTGTAGGCGTGACGGCCCGCTCTGCCATGCGCAGGCCGGGCGTATCCTCCACGGTGAGCCAGTAGACGTTGCGGCGGGTGTAGCGGCTCTGCACGGCCTGGCCGTAGAACACCACCCTGTCGCCGGAATCCCAGTGACCGTCCCCTTCCCCCGGCAGCCAAACGGCAATCTCTTGTCCGTCCACGGTTACATGCAGGTTGCGGGGATCGGTGTCCAGGGGAAACCCGGCTCCTTGCAGGGCGGCGTAGGTGATCTGGTACAGGCCGTCGGCTTCCACTTCGGCTTTGAAGCTGCCGCCGGTCGCCGCCGGGTTCAGGGTCAGGTTTTTGGGGATCGGGTGCACTCCGCGCCAAGCGCGGGCCTGATCATAGTTGAGCACCACCTGGGCCAGTAAGGGGTCCCAGTCATCCGGCGGGGAAGAAGGACGGCGGCGTCCCACCTCCCCCCGAAACTGCACCCGAATCGTCACCCGTCGGATCTGCTCCCACATGCCCCGGTCGGCATCGTAATACAGGGGGTACAGATGTAAAGGTAGCACCCGCAGGTCGCGGAGGATGGCCGGTTCTTCCACGGCAAGGGGGACGGTTGGGAAGGACTCGGTCTGCACAGGGGGCGGCACCAAGCCAAAGGGTGGTGGGGGAAGGTCGGCGGCAGGGGCCGTTTCCGGCGGGAAAGGCAGGGCGACGCTTTCCCGCTCCACGTCAAGCACCCGAATCGACCAACGGCCACGGGGAGGCAGGCCGATGAGAAAGCCCAGGTGGGGCAAGAGAGGTTGGCCCGGTGCGGCAGCACTTTCCACACCCGGCAGCGTGAGACGCGCCCGTTTCTTCCCCTCCGTTTCCACCGTTCCGATTTGGACGGGGGGAAAGCGCAGCTCAACGATTACCTGCTCGGCGGTGGAAACCAGCAGCCGGGGTTGGATCGGCCCCACCTCTTGGGCACAAACGGGTGGCGGCCACAGCAAACTTGCCAAGAACAGCAAAACAGCTCCCGCACGGGCTTGCAGAATCCCGTGAAAAAGCCCCGGAGATCGTCGAGACCTCCGAGGCTGGGGCTGCCTTGCCGAGCCGCCGGGTCCGTTCATGGGCGGCGGCGTGCCCGCCATTGCAACCCGGCGTAGCCGATCAAAGCAGAGGCCGCGCTCCCCAACAGGATGAGAGTGGAAGCTTCGGGGACCACAGGCGGCGGCTGAGGACCGGGAGGGACGGTCGCGGTGGGCGTCGGTGTGTCGGTGATCCCGACCGGTGCTTGTGCCTGGGTGTGCATCGTTACCGGCGAAAACAGGCCCACGAGCAAGACAAACGCAAACAATAAAACCATCCCCAGAAGAACCATCAGTTTCAGCCTGTGCATCAAGAACCCTCCCTTGTGAAGATTAGAGAATGTGTTGTTCTATCGGAGCCTCCCGCAGGTCCATGGGCCTACGGGAGGCTCCGGAAGTTTTTACCTGGTGACGACCGGCAGGTAGATCCAGTAACGGCTGACGCTCATAACCGCCGTCTCGTATTGGATCGTGTTGCCTGCCATGTCAATATCCATCAGCCAGTAGTAGTAGGTCTGACCGGGTTCTACATCGCCGTCGAGGTAGGTGTACTCCTGGCCCTCAAACTGCCCCCAGCCCCGCGCCTGCTCAAAGTGGAGCCATTGTGCCGTGGCAAAGTCAGGCATCTGGCTGCGATAGAGGTCAAAGCCCCAGTTATCCCGTTCCCAAGCCGTGGCCCATTCTACCACAACCTGCCGCCCCTGCCAAGAAGCGCGGAAGTAAAGCAGTTCAATGGCCGTGGGGATGTCTGTGACCGGTTCCTCGTCGCCAACCCAGGAGACGGGAACGTCGTGGACATCTTGTGCGCCGCTGATGACGGCGGTGTTGTACGTGGTTGTGATGTCGTTGACAACCTGGAAGACGGTGGTGACGACAAAGGTCTCACCGGGATCCAGCACGCGGCCAAAGCCGTAAGGCGCAGGCCCGGTCAGGTCGTACCAGGTCAGCCGTCCGTCATCGGCCCCTTCCTGGGGAGTCGGCGTCGCCCACCGGAAGCTGAGGTAGTAAGGATCGTAGACATCCTCCAGCGGAATCTGGTCAATGGGGGTCTCGCCGACGTTGGTGATGACGATGGTGAAGGTGATGTAGTTGGGAGCCTGTTCATCGCGGTCCATGCCGACCAGCCGCTTATCCAGGGCCAGAGCCGGTAGCGACGGGGTGACCGTGTCGTCATCGCGGTTGTTGTCGTTGTTGCTATCGTAGGTGCTTGTGGTCACAACCACGGTGTTGGTGAAGCTCTGCGTCACCCACGATTGCACCCGGACGGTCAACGTCAGCGCCCGGCTTGCCCCGGTGGGCAGAGTACCCAGTTGCCAGACCACCGGGTTGGGGCTGCTATCCGGTGTGGGTTGCGCCCGGACAAACTGGACCTCTGCCGGCAAGCTGTCGGTCACGACCACATCTACCGCATCGGCAGGACCGCTATTGGAGACGATCAGCGTGTAGGTCAGCAGCTGACCGGGGATGATCAGGTCGGTCACGTGGCCCTTGCCGATCGAGACATCCAGCACCTGGTAGATACCGGCATCCCAGGTAGGATCGTACTCATTCGCACCCAGCGTCGTCACGTCGGCGATGCCGGTCGTCGGATCGGCGTCGCTGTCCAGCGCGTCGTCGCCACCCTGGTCCTGCGGGCTGAACTGATAGCCGGTCGGCAACTCAAAGGTGACAAAGTAGTCACCGGGCAGCAACTGGGTGAAGGTGTAGTAACCGGGGTTGCCCCAGGCGTTATCGGCGGTGACGGTGGTGCTGATGGGCGCACCGTCATCGCCACCCGGTTCGGGCAGGCCGTCGCCGTCCGCGTCACGGTAGAGATGGACGGTCACGCCGTTGATGCCGGTGTTCCCGTCGTTCTGGATGCCGTCGCGGTTCAGGTCCATCCAGACATAGTTGCCTATCCCTGCCGGGTCTACGAAGCCAAAGTCCAGGGTCAGGTTCGAGTTGGCGTCGCCGTCCTCGGCCGTCGGCTCGCCGCCCGGTGTGAGGGTGATGGGACCGCTGGCGATGCCGTTGTGCCACGGCGCGGTCTCGTCCAAGCCGTTTTCATCTACATCCTGATCCAGGTCGGCATCGGGCAGGCCGCTCCCCGTCGAGGATACCAGCCCCTCCAGCGGGCCGCCGGTGGCAAAGGCATCGGCCGGGATGTAGACGATGTAGGTACCGGACAGCAAGCCGGTGAAGGTGTAGTAGCCGTTGGCGTTGGTGGTCGTCGTGGCCAGCGGCCTATCCACCCCCGGCGTCTGGCCGTAGCGGTACAGTTCCAGCGGCACGTTGCCGATACCGGCCTCGCCACCGTTCAACGCCCCGTCGTTGGGTGTGCCGCCGCCCGCGCCCATGTCAAACCAGACCAGGTTGCCCAGACTCAGCAGGACATAGTCCTCCACCTCACCGTCGGTCGCCAGACCGGTGGGCGTCAGGTTACCCTCGCTGTTGAAGCGGAAGCGGCTGTAGATGCTGGTGCCCACCGTCGGCGGCACGGTGAAGGTAATCTGGACGCTGGTTCCGGCGGAGATGGGCAGGTTGACGGCGATCTGCTCGCCTGCGTCGGTCAGGCTGCCGTTGTTGTCAAAGTCGATCCAGGCGTTGAGCACACCGTCGGCGCCTGAGGCAGAAACCGTCACCGTGGCCACCTGCCCCGGCATCAGGACGGTGTCGAAGGTCACGCCGTCTTCGTCGTCAGGCGTGCCGTTGGTGTCGTCCCCGTCGGCCCCTACCGAAGGCTGACCGTCGGTCTCGGCATCCACCGTCGCCCCCAACGTCGGGTTGTTCACCGGCCGGATGACATGCCGCGCTCCATCAACGGCATAGGTCGTCGGGTACGGGTCCTCCGGCAGGTCGCCCAGATCCAACTCCAGGATGTTCACCACATAGTCTTCAACCTCGCCGTCCGTCGCCAACCCCGTCGGCGAAAGGTCACCGTCGCTGTTGAACCGGAACCGCGCGTAGGTGTCACCACGCTCCGCCGTGATGGGCACCGTGAAACTGATCTGCACGCTCGTCCCGGCGGTGATGAACAGGTTGGCGGCGATCTGCTCCCCTGTGTCGTTCCAGTCCCCGTCGCCGTTGAAGTCAAGCCAAGCGTTGAGGAGACCGCCTGTGGCCGTCGGCGTGGGTGCCGCCGAGACGGTGATCGTCGCCACCTCACCCGGTATCAGGTCGGTGTCAAAGGTCACCCCATCCTCGTCGTCGCCCTGGGCATCCGTGTCGTCGCCGTCGGCACCCACGGAAGGCTGACCGTCGGCGTCGGCATCCACGACAGTACCCAGGGTGGGATTGCCCATGCTCAGGATGATGTGCCGCGCCCCGTCACTGGCATAGAGGGTCGGGTAGTCCGGATCAGGCGCGTCACCCAGGTCCAGCTCCAGAATGCGGACGGCGTAATCCTCCACCTCACCGTTCTCCGCCAACCCCGTCGGCGAAAGATCACTCTGCGTGCTGAACCGGAACCGCGCATAGGTGGTGATACCCTGCGTCGCGCTGATGGGCACGTTCACCAACAGGTCCACGCTCCCACCCGCCGTGATGGGTACATTGACGGCGATCTGCTCGCCTGCATCGGTCAGGCTGCCGTTGCCGTTGAAGTCTATCCAGGCATTGAGGATACCGTCCGTGCCCGTCGGCGCATCCGCCGCCGTGACGGTGACCGTCACCACCTCTC
>Ga0256914_1000061_pt1 | contig 101664 bp, 105 predicted proteins | sample HulkmetaG_FD_191571 | JGI IMG/M metagenome (GOLD analysis project Ga0256914, IMG submission 191571) | Hydrothermal chimney microbial communities from Main Endeavour vent field at the Juan de Fuca Ridge, Pacific Ocean - Hulk | ecosystem: Environmental > Aquatic > Marine > Hydrothermal vents ...
TTCTCTTCGATTTTGATTATTTTGCAACACCTCTAATAAAGAGAGAGAAACTAAGTACCGTGTCATGAATCGCCATTTTTTAACCCATCAACCAATTCTCATACTTCAAACGAGAGTCAATTTCAGATAGTGAAACAATTATTATTCATTTTTCATTTTTAATTATTCATTTCTCCCCTATTTGTCTCTAAAATCTCACAAACTCTATCAAAAACATCATTAGCAAACTCATAAAACTCTTTGGCATCATTAATGGTTGGTTTGCCATAAGGTAATAGACCAAAAGCTGATGGGTATCTCGATTCTATATATAGTCCATCTAATGTAATCAAAATAGATTCATCAAGATTATCTATTTTGAAAGAGACTTTCTTATATAGCTTTAATAGTTTATGTATTTTGGGGATATTAATCTCTTCTTCTTCAATAATAGCTTTCATAGATTTCTCTATACACTGTTGTGCATGAAATGCTACAATATTTGTTAAAAAAGAGTTGTCTATAATCTCTTCAATGGTAATTAAATCATCATAAGCGGCTCTTAACCACTCTTTTGTAAATTTTTTCATAAAATCACCACACCATTATTTAATACATTTTGGCTAAATAGGCTGTCCATCTCTTTAAATTTTTTATACATAGCTTGTGTGTGTATAATTAAATCTGTAGGATACTCTTGCATAATCTCTTTTATAGCTGTAGAAAATTTTAAATATATGTCATTCTTTTCTCTCCAACTCTGTGGCATAAAATCATCATTAGTAACTACATACAAATCAATATCACTATCTCTATCAGGAGTTCCATAAGCATAAGAGCCAAAAAGTATAATCTTATTTGGATTTAGAGGTTTCAATCTCTCTATAATCTCCAATTTAATCTGTTCTATATCTAACACAATCTACCTTTTATAGTTAATGGTTTAGTATATCAAAAAAATATAAAATTAATAGATAGTGAAACAATCATTATTCACTAAAATCAAGCTCCCCAAACACCAACCACACGCCCCTCATAACTCATCTCCTTATACCAAATCTTATTATCCCATTTCACACTTTTATCTCTATTAAAAATAGTCAAATGAGACTCATCAGCCCCCACACTATCAGCATATTCTAATGTTTGCTCTAATCCCTTTTGTATAGTCTGTTCCAAGTTACTATATAGTATTTTGGTCTCAATTACTACTCTTTGAATCTTTTTACCAAAAAAGCCTTTTTCTTGGTCTAATGGGTACTCTATAAAAATATCTGTTCTCTTTCTGCCAAGTCCATACTCTCTATTACTCTACACCCTTGCCGTTGAATCTCCACTTTTTTAAATCATCCCCACTGTAATTTAGGTTCAACTCTCTTCATGACACAGTCAGTTAAATAAGAGTTAATTAAATTTTGATAAGGTATTCCAATTTTTTTTGCCAATAGCTTAAAATAGGCTATTGTATCCATCTCTATATTGATAGAAATTTGTTTTTTCTCCTTTTGTGCATAAGGATTTTTTATAGATTTACTAAAATCGTACTCTTTTCTCATTATATAAACTCCTTATATTGGTTCTCTTCGATTTTGATTATTTTGCAACACCTCTAATCTAATAAAGAGAGAGAAACTAAGTACCGTATCATGAATCGCCATTTTTTAACCCATCAACCAATTCTCATACTTCAAACGAGAGTCAATTTCAGAGAGCGTTTTAAAAATCCTATCATTACTAACAAGTGTAGCATCCAAAGCTATAGCAGTAGATGCAATCAGTAAATCTATATCATTTTTCTTGGCATCTTTTTTTGAAATACCTGTATGATTCTTATAAGCAATCTTCAAATCAGCATAAATCTCTATCTCTTTTATATCAAAGTGCAGATATTATATTGGTATCTAGTATATAGTTCGACATATTACAAACTTCTCAATTCAAATCCATCTCTAATCTCTTTTGAACACTCTTGTAGATATTTCACATCTTCACTATTAAGTGTTCCTCTTATCTTATCAGCGACTATAGCCCACTTGCCTTTCTTTTGAACTCTCTCTTTTTTTAGAAACTCCTCTTCTAAAAATTTTTTGACAGAATCTCTAATTTCAGTTATTGAGAAGTTAAGTATTTGACTATTATCAATCGTCAATCTTCCTAAATCTACAGTAGTCATATTTAACCTTTTAAGCTAATTTTTTCATTTAGAAATATTATATCTTATCATTCTCTAACAATCCCTTAACCTATCTTTGCTTTTAGTCTCTAATTATACCTAAATATTGGGGTTAAAGCCATTAAAATAACACCCTTGTTCAAGATATAGCTTAGTGCTTTTTCATTGGATTGAGGCTTAGCTTAATGGCATTAGATCCCTCCTCTCCTCCTCTTTGACCCCTCCTCTCATTCCACCTGTCCTCAGATAGAATGTATAGACAATCCAAGCGTTGATTTCTGTTGTTTTTATCTATCGAATTCCTTAAAGAGTATGGAACTAGAGGTGTTGCGAGTAAAAGTTTAGCGTTAGCGACTCAATGAAGCAGTAACAAATGCAATTATGATATAATTTTTAAGTTGAAACCTATCTTTTGCTAGGTTTTGATGAGTTTTTATGGACGGAAAAAAATGAATATCAAAGAACAATTTGAAAAACTATTTAATAATGAATTACCAATCAATAGGGCAAGAGAGCTTTTGATAGAACTACATAAAAAAGGCGAAACCTCTCAAGATATAGCTACTATAGCTTCTATTATGCGTGAATACTCTATCAAATTACCAATATCTTCAGAGTTACAAAAACAAGCTATAGATATAGTAGGCACAGGAGGAGACAAGAGTGGTAGCTTTAATATCTCTACAACTGTATCACTACTCTTAGCCTCATTAGGCTCAATAGTAGCCAAGCATGGTAATAGAAGTATTACAAGTAATTCAGGCTCTGCTGATGTCTTGGAGAGACTAGGAATTAATCTAAACCTAACTCCACAACAACAAGTCAAAATGCTAGAAGAGACAGGTTTTTGTTTTATATTTGCAATGAACCATCACCCTACTATGAAACATATTATGCCGATACGAAAATCAATAGAGCATAGAACTATATTTAATATCTTAGGACCTTTAACCAATCCAGCAGGAGCAAAGAAGTATCTATTAGGAGTTTTTAGCCCAGATTATATAGAGAGAATGGCAAAAGCATTGGTAGAACTAAAAGCCACTAGAGCATTTGTAGTAAGTAGTAATGATGGAATGGATGAGATTTCTCTAGCCACTACAACTCCATTTGCATATATAGAGAATGGTGTAGTATCTAGGGGAGTTATAGACCCCCAAGAGTTTGGATTTGACTTAACACCCAAAGAGGCAATATTGGGAGGAAATGCAAAAGATAATGCAAAAATAACTAGAGATATATTTACTAATAGAGCTACAGATGCACAAAGAGATATAATTATTTTAAATGCTGGTTATGCTCTGTTTGTGGAGGGCAAGGCTAGGGATATGCAAGAGGCTTTTGAGATTGCTCGAAGTGGGATTGAGAGTAGCAAGGCTAAGAAACATTTGGAGTTGATTAGTCAGGTTTCAAATAAACTTTAGTATGGGGATTATATGAATAAAAAAGAGATAATAGTATCGTTGAAAGATATAAAAAAAGTAGTAAACTATCTAAATGAAATAGTCCCAAAAAATGCAATAATCTTCTTAGTCGGCAATCTAGCATCAGGCAAAACAACACTTACAGCACAGATAGCCAAATCAAAAGGGATAGAGAGTGAAGTTACCTCTCCTACATTTTCACTACAGCAGTGCTATGATAAAAATCTATACCATTATGATTTATATCGGATAGAAAATCATGAATTTATGGAACTAGGACTATTTGAAGAGTTTGATAAAGATGGTTGGCATATGGTAGAGTGGGGAAGTAATGAACTTAGAGATTTTTTGATAAATGCTCAATATAATGTTTTTAGTATTACTATTACACCCATTGAAGAGCAAAGAAAATATGAAATAGAGAAAAATTAGATGCGACATTTATTAGAAGCCCAACACCTATCCAAAACAATCAAAAAAACAAAAATCATTCATGATATATCACTCAAAGTATATTCTCGTGAGATTGTAGGACTGCTTGGACCAAATGGAGCAGGAAAGAGTACATCTTTTTATATGATTTGTGGGATTACAGATGTAAGTAGTGGTAAAGTTTATCTAAATGGTGAAGATATTACCCAACTTCCTCTAAGCGAGAGAGCCAAAAAAGGGATAGGTTATCTACCCCAAGAGTCAAGTATATTCAAAGATTTAACTGTGGAAGAGAATTTATTGATGGCAGCCAAAGCTATGAAATTAGATAAAGAATTAACTCGAACAAGGATAGAAAACCTACTTAATCTATTTAATATTGAACCAATTCGTAAAAGATATGGAATTCAACTAAGTGGTGGAGAGAGGAGGAGAGTAGAGATAGCTAGAGCCTTGGTAGCACAACCTAAGTTTCTATTATTAGATGAACCATTTGCAGGAGTTGACCCAATTTCAGTTGAGGATATTCAAGATATTATTAAACAACTTATAGAGCTTGATATGGGTGTATTAATTACCGATCATAATGTTCGAGAGACATTAGGAATTTGTGATAGAGCATTTGTCATGAGAAATGGTGAGATGTTGGCAACTGGGACAAGTGAAGAGATAATGAATAACCAAAGTGTCAGGAAATATTATCTTGGTGAAAATTTTCATTTTTGATGTAACTAAAATACACAATTAATCATTCTCTTATCTCTATTGAATAGTTAATGTTTATTTATATATAGTATAACGAGATACTAAGCCACTCTAAGATATAATCACCAAAATTATTGACAATAGGATGAATATATGGAAGGTGTTTTTACTTTTTTAGGTGCATTTACTGGGCATGGCACAGGTATGGTCATGGCTCACTTAATCTTGGTTATAGGGTTAGCTATTCTTTTAGCTAAATATGCAACAGCTCAATTTAAAGCAGTACCAACAGGTACTCAAAATGTTATGGAGGCTTATCTCGGAGGTGTTATCTCTATGGGTAAAGATGTAATTGGTGAGGAGTTAGCTAAAAAATATCTTCCATTGGTAGCAACTGTAGGTATTTTTGTATTTATCTCAAATGTTATAGGTATCATTCCTGGATTTGAATCTCCAACTTCAAATATCAATGTAACTTTACCATTAGCAATTGTGGTATTTGTTTATTATAATTATGAAGGTATTAGAACAAATGGTGTAGTAAATTACTTTGCACACTTTATGGGACCAGTTAAACTATTAGCTCCATTAATGTTCCCAATAGAGATAGTCTCTCATATTTCAAGAATTATTTCACTCTCATTCAGACTTTTTGGTAACATCAAAGGTGATGACCTATTTTTATGGGTACTATTAATGTTAGTTCCTTTTGTAGCACCATTACCTGCATATCTATTATTAACATTCTCTGCACTACTTCAAACATTTGTATTTATGATTTTGATTTATGTATATTTAGCAGGTGCAGTATTAATGGATGCTGAGCATTCGGAAGCACTATAACCATTTATTAACTTTCTCTTAGATACATCTTGGGTTTTGCCCTATTCAGATGTATCACTAATATATCTACTTTGAAATAAAATTTATAGGTTCAGGTTCTATATAAAGTATAAATTATTTATTTTTTTTATTTATCCAAATATAAAAAGCTGTTGATATAATGATAATTATCAAAGTAATTAAAATAATCTGATGTAAATACTCATTTATAAGTTCTTGATTTTGCCCAATCAGATAACCCAAAAGTGCCAAAATAATAACCCATATACCAGCACCAATTGTAGTATAAATCACAAATGCAGATATAGGCATTTTGGATAATCCAGCAGGAAGAGAGATAAACTGTCGAATACCAGGTATCAAACGGCTAGTTAAAGTTGAAAATGAGCCATGTTTATAAAAAAATCTCTCCATTTTTTCAAGTTTGGCTTCATCAAAAAAGAAATATCTACCAAATCGTATTACAACTCTTCGTCCATAGTGTTTGGCTAAATAATAATTAAATAATGCACCTGCCAATGAACCCGATACTCCTATTAAAATAACTATATATAAATTCATACTCCCTTGTGATGCTAAATATCCAGCAGGTATCATAGCTACCTCACTAGGAAAAGGGAAAAATGTACTCTCCAAAAACATCATAATAAATATACCTATATAACCCATCTGTCCTACTATCTCTACTATAGTATTTACTATCTCATGCACTCTTGTTCTTCCTTAAATTTATCTATTTTCTGCCTAGTAGTATAGATATTCCACTCTACACCATCATTTAAAAACTCTCGTTTTATATCTATAATTTCACACTTATTTAGTAGATATTCTGTCTTTTGAATATCACTATAAGTTGTTTTGAAACTATATTTTAACATTTTTTCATAAATAATAGCATTGGCTTCTGCAATTACCTCTTTAGTAGCATTACCATAAGCTCGAACCAAACCACCAATACCAAGTTTAATCCCTCCAAAATATCGTACTATTAATAGAGCTACATTTATCATCTCCTCCCCACGCAGAACATTTAGAGCAGGTTGAGCTGATGAGCCTTTTGGCTCTCCATCATCTGATAGATTTTCTACTATCTGGTCAAACTCATTTAAATAACGCAAAGCATAAACTACATGTCTAGCTTTTGGATGTTGGGCTTTTAATCTATCTTGTAGTCCTTCAAACTCTGATATAGGAACTAGATGAGTTATAAACTTTGATTTTTTTATCTCATAAATTGATATTATCTCTTTTTCTACTGTTTTCATCTTCTCTAAATCTTTATTTTTTTTGTAATTAAATCTACAAACGCATCATCACTATTAAAGCACTTAGCCACTCTATAATCCTCATATCTAAGCTTTTGAGCTATCTCTCTATGTTCTATATCCAACTCATAAAGAGTTTCTGAATTATCAATAGTAAATGCCAAAGGATAGATGATTACTTTTCTATGAGTGGGATTACGCAAAACATCAGCTAAATTTGGCTCTAACCATGTATTATTGCCCACTTTGGATTGATACGCTAACTTAATATTATTAAATTTGATATTTCGTTCATGTAAATAGATTTTTAGAGCAGATATAGTTGATACTATATGTTTCTCATAAGGGTCTCCTGCTTTGATAATACTCATAGGTAATCCATGGGCAGATAATAATAAATCATACTCCTGACTATCCTCTTTATCCAAAGCTTCAATAATTTTATTGGCTACTAATGATATATAATCATAATCATCATAATATGGCTCTATTATAGTTATTTTGGGATTATAGTCTAATTCTTGACATCTATCCTCAATATCTTCTATAGAAGATAGAGTAGTGGTAGTAGAGTATTGAGGATACATAGGAAATAAAATCAACTCTCTAATGCCATCTGATTTAAACTGCTTCAAAGCAGGAGTTGCAAATGGAGGAACATATCTCATTGCTGATACTATAGGTATATCTAATTTAGTTTTGAGCTTTTTAATAAGCTCATTTGTTATTTCTGATAAAGGAGACTTACCACCTAGATATTTACTAAAATTCTCTTTGACCTCATCTAATCTCTTATTGATTATAATATTGCCTATAAAACTTCTCAAATATCTATTCATAGGTAGTATATTTTTATCAGCAAACATATTTCTCAGAAACATCTCTACCTCATCTATATTGTTTGCTCCACCCATATTCAATAATATTAATGCTTTTTTCAATTTTGCTCCTTAAATCTATCTTTATAACTACACTTTTGACATAACTCTTCTATACAGATATTTTTATGAAATCCATCTCTTATATCAATAGCTCGTTTGTCAAAAAGTATCTCTTGGAGACTCTTGTTCTTTATATCTCCTAATGGCATAACACCTTGGCTATCTAAACAACAAGGAACAACTACACCACTTGCTAAAATAGCAATATGAGAACTGAGCCCTTGACAAATTCCATGACCATAAATAGGGTTTTGTAAAGATGGCCACTCAAAATAGTTATCAAAATGTAACAGTACTTTATTATCTAATCTTATAGACTTAGTTTTATTAGGGTTAAAAGTATTTAAATCCAACTCTATATTAAAAAAAGATGATAGTTTATCAAAAACTTGTTGATTAAACTCTCTCTCACTCATTATCTCATCCAAATTCCATACTCTTAGATTTATAAATATCTCTTTTTTCTGTTTGACTTTTTTATAACAGAGATTTAAAATAGGCTCTATATACTGCTCAAAACTTATAGCTGTATCATTTTTATTAAACGCATTTAATGATATATTTATCTGTTTAACAGCAGGGTGAAAGAGTGTAGAGTAGCTATGTTTTTTCATAAAATAACCACTTGTTGTTAAAACTGCTTTCATATCATATTTATGAATTATATTTAAATACTCTTCTAAATTTAATAAAATCAAAGGGTCACCAAAGACATGACAAGCTATCTCTTTAGTAAAATTTCGTGCTTGTTGAACTATAGTCTCAAAAAAATCTAAATCCATAGTACTCTTTGGTAAATTTTTGGTTGGACAAAAAGAACATCTAAGTCCACAAATATTTGTCAACTCTATATATATACGATAAAATTTCACGCTATATAGAAATCTCTTTTATATCAGCTATCTCTTTAAATGATTTATATATAGAAGCTACTGTATTCTTACGATTTTCTTTTATATTATCATCATCTACATTGACCATTACACTATCAAAATATCTATCCAATTTTGGTTTGAGTCCAAATAGTGCTTTTAGCTTATCATCATAATTATTATAATCACCCTCTCTTACAGATAGATACTCACTATATAAATCTCGTTCTATATCTTCAATAAATAGTTCAGGGTTTATAGTTAGCTCTTGTTCTAAATTAACCTCTTTGGAGATATTTGCAACCCTTTTAAAAGTAGAAAATTGCTCTTTAAAACTTGATTGAGAGACTATTTTATTTAGTGCTTCAACCTTTTTAGCTATCTCATTTATATCTTTTTCACCTGAACTTAAAACTGCACTAATTACAGAACTATTAGCATCAAGAGATTTATTTATTCTATCTAATATAAAATCAACCAATTTTTCTTTGTTATATTTACCATAAAGCTCATCTAATAATTCTATAATATTATCTATATCAAAGGGCAAATCATACTCCATTACCATTCGTATAATACCATTAACAGCACGACGCAGTGCAAATGGGTCTTTAGACCCTGTTGGGATTTTACCTATACTAAATAGTCCTATGATTGTATCAATCTTAATAGCCATGGATACAATAGATGAAAATATTGAAGAGGGAAGTTCTGCACCATCTCCTAATGGGAAATACTGCTCTTTGATTGCCATTGATACCAAATCATCTTTGCCTAATGCTTTAGCATAATAGTATCCCATTAACCCTTGAAGTTCTGTAAACTCATATACCATCTCTGATGTTAAATCGGCTTTGGCTAAACTAATTGCCTCTTCCATTAACATAGTTAACTCTGATGAACTTTTACCCGTATTACTCTCTACCTTATCCATATATAAAGATAATAGTCGTATAGCTATAGCTTTTTCTCTATCTATTTTATCAGCTAAACTACCGAGTCCATCCATAAATGTAATCTTTTCTAATCCATCAATAATCAATCCTCGTTTGAGGTCATTTTTATAGAAAAACAGACCATCAGATAGTCTTGGTTTGAGAACTCTCTCATTTCCTTCAACTACTTTGGTATAATCATCAGTTACTGCATTTGATACTACTATAAATTTATTGCTCAATTTAGAATTTTCAAATACTGGAAAGTATCGTTGATGCTCTTTCATGGATGCGATAATCGCTTCTGGTGGGAGTTCCAAAAAGAGCTTATCAAATCTTCCTAATAAGGCTTTTGGATTTTCAGTAATAGCTACAATTTCATTAATAAGTGATTGGTCTCTTTCTATTTCTATATTATGTTCACTTTCAAGTTGATTAAATTCAGCCAATATTTTAGCTTCTCGCACTTTGGGATAGAGTATTACTTTACCATTAGATAAAATATTCTCATACTCCTCAATAGTGGCTACCTCTTGTGGTTTAAAATCAATCATACGGTGTATAAGTGTTTTATTATCCGATTTAACACCAAATAGTTCACACTCTATCACCTCATCACCCAATCTAACTTGCATCCAACGAACAGGACGAATAAACTCATCAGTCCGAGAACCCCAACGCATCATTTTTCCAAAACGCATAGAGGCTATCCATTTTTCTATCATCTCTTGAAGTAGTTTAGATGTCTCTTTTCCACTCTTCTCTTTTTTATAATATAAAATCTCTCTACCATTTTTCTCTGTTTTACCCAACTGCTCAAAAGATACAGCACATTTTCTAGCAAACCCCTCCCCTGCTTTTGTAGGATTACCATCTTTTATAGCTACCATTAGTGGTGGACCAAATAGTTCTGTAGTACTATCCTCTTGTTTAATTGGCATAGCCTCATGTCGTAATACCAAACGACGAGGTGTATATAAAAATTCAAACTTATTTATTAATCTATACTCTCTTAATATATTTTCCCAAGATTTTTCAATATTTTCTAGGATTTTTAGTAGTGGTATAGCTGGAAGTTCCTCTACACCTATCTCAATTAGAAGTGGTTTTGTCATATTTTCTTGTCCTATCTATCAATAATTATGGGATTTTACCAAAATCTTGATAAATGAGGGATTACAGTATAAATATAAATATTTAATTTATATTTTATTTTTAAGTATTCTTTAAATAATCTAATGATATAAGTGTAATATAAAAATATATTTAGTAAATAATATAAGGAGTAAAAAATGAGAAACTATTATATAATAATTATATTAATTGCATATATTATACTCGGTTGTAGTAAGATAGGCGAAAAAAATAATGAAAAAATCGGTTTTGTTGTCACACCCAGTAAAAATGATATATACTATAAATGTGGAAACAAAAAAGCAAACTTAGATAGAGATGGAAAATTTAGTTGTGACTCATTTCCTATTGCTTTTTATATGGATGGAAATGAGATGGGTACTATAACCACCATTCATAATGATGGTTTTGTATTTCCTCAGGATATGCAAAGTTTTACTATAGCTTCTCGTTAACTTTATATGCCAAAATATGATGAGCAAAATCAGGAACTAATAGCAAATCTAAATCATTTGAGTAGAATATATCTGCTGTATTAAACCCATCACCTAAAATCTGTTTGGTTTTACCACTATTATCAACAAAATAGATACCACCACTCCAAGTTGAGACTATATATCCCCTCTCTTTATATTTGGTAATTCCATCTATTGAGATACCTAAATCATTTGAAATAGTAGTTACTTTTTTAGTTTTTAGATTTAAAGATTTCAGTTTACCTACCTCTCCTTGCATTATTAGACTCTCTTTATCTATATATAAACCATTTTGTTCAGGATGTTTAACCTTTTCTTTATCATAAAGAAGAGTAAATTTACCACTTTTAGAGAGTTCAAAAATCTGTTTAGTGCCTGTATCAGATACGAAACATACCTCTTTTTGTTCATCACATGCTATATCATTTAACATTTTTATCCCTTTGGGTGCAAGAAATTTCTCTACTATTTTGCCTGTAGTGGTATTAATTTTAACTACCTGATTTAGGTCTGATACAAATAAATTATTCTTATATACTGCTAATCCTTTTGGTGATTGTAGTCCTGTTGCCCATTTTAGATTGATTACTTTTCCGTTTTTGTCTAGTTTGGATATATATCCATTATTGTTCGTCCATGGATTTGAGCTTTTGATGCTGTTTACATTTGAGACATATATAGCGTTTTGAGTTTTATCATATAGTGCTGATTCGGGAATAGATAAATTTTCTCCATGGCTTTTGTATTGCTCTTTTAGATTTGAACTATCTATACATCCTGTTAATAGTAATAGTATCATTAATGATAATGTTTTTTTCATGTTTTAATCCTTATAATTTATCAAATCTTTTTGTTTGGCTTTTGCAAAACCTTTTAATCTTAGTCTGCAACTATCACAAACACCACATGCTTCTATCTCGTTTTGATAACAACTCCATGTATATTGTAAGGGAACTCCCAAATCTAGTGATTTTTGGACTATTTGTTCTTTTTTCATATGAACTAGAGGCATTTTTATCTCTAGTTTGGTCTCATCTTTTGTTCCTAAATTTATCGCTTTTTGCATTGATAATATATACTCATCTCTACAATCTGGATACCCACTACTATCTTCTTCTACTACACCAACATATAGTGCTTGGGCTTTATGCTTCTCGGCAATGGCTGTAGCTATAGAGATAAATATACCATTTCTAAATGGTACATAGGTTATAGGGATACCATCTTCTATCCCACCTATTGGTACTTCCAAAGAGCTATCTGTAAGTGCTGATGCACCTATTTGTTTAAAAAAGTCTAAATCTATCTCATATTTTTCTACTACTTTTAAATAATTGGCTATTTTTCTGAATGATTTTAACTCTTTGGTTTGGGTTCTTTGCCCATAATTGAAGTGTAAAGCTATTATCTCAAAACCGTCTTGTTGGGCTATTTTGGCACTTAATGCACTATCCATACCACCAGAGATAATACAAACTGCTTTTTTACTCATATCCAAACCTTTTTTAAACATATTTTACCAATATTTAGATAAACTTCTCGCTATGTTAAATATTGAAAACATAACCAATACAGAGATAAATCTAAATTGTTTGGAAGAGATTGCAGATAAACTAACCCATAGAGAAATTGACCTGACTATTTGTGATAATACTCTAATACAAAAATATAATCAGCAATATAGAAATATTGACAAAGCTACAGATGTACTTAGTTTTCCTATTAATGGCGATTTTGATAATATGCCATTGGGTTCTATAGTTATATCTGCTGATTTTGTCAAAGAGAAATCTAATGAATTTGGACATAGTATCAAGGATGAGTTAACACTACTATTTATACATGGTCTTCTACATCTATTAGGTTATGACCATGAGATAGATAGTGGTCAAATGAGACTCAAAGAAGAGGAGATTATTAATCAATTTAATCTCCCAAAGAGTTTAATTATAAGAGTAGAGGAAAATTAATGGATTTTGTTATATTTATTTTAGCAATTGCAACACTAATATGGGGTGCTAATTTTATTATCCATCAAGGTGAAAAAATTGCGATTAAACTCAATATTCCAGAGTTTATAATAGGTGCTACACTTATAGCATTGGGGACTTCACTTCCTGAGATGGCTGCTACAGTTACTGCTACAATGAATGGCAAAACAGATATGGCTATATCTAATGTAATAGGAAGTAATATCCTAAATATCTCATTGGTACTTGCTGTTATTTTTATAATTACAACTAATATTAAACCAAATAGAGATTTTTTTGCAAAAAATAGTTCATGGACTTTAGCTCCTGTAATGCTATTTATACTAATGAGTATTGATGGTAAAATTGAGAAATTTGATGGTATTTTGCTACTTTTACTTATGTTTGCTTATATACTATTCCTAATCAAAAAAGCTCATAAAATAGAAATAGAAGAAATTGAAGAGATAAAAAAAGATAATAATTTTAGTTGGATTAAAACTATATCTCTACTTTTGATTGGATTTATTTTAGTTATAGCAGGAGCCCATTTTACAGTAGAGAGTGCTTCAGCCATTGCTAGAAGTTTTGGAGTTAGTGAGTGGATTATAGGCATAGTACTAATTAGTTTTGGCACATCAATGCCTGAACTTGTTATCTCTATTTCTGCAGTACTTAAAGGCAAAGCTGATATAGCTATAGGAAATATAATAGGTTCAAATATTGCCAATATTACTATAGTAATTGGTTTTTCTGCACTGATTAGAGATTTACCTATAGATTTAACAAATCAATTAGTTATATTTAATCTATCTACTATGGTAGTAGCTACTATTATGCTTATATATATTACAGCTAATAAACTTTATAACATATCAGCAGGAATTAGTCTGCTAATTCTTTTGGCTATTTTTATAAAAGAGACTATTGATAATATGTTTATTTAGTCTTTTTTTTCTCTTTCTTTGGCGTACTCTTGGTTTCATCTTTGAAATAACCCTTTTTAAACATCCATTTATAAATCTCTGCAGCAATTGGACCAGAAGTGCTTCCTCCATGACCACCATGTTCTACTAATACAGTTACAACAAATTTCGGATGATTAAATGGGGCATAAGAGGTAAATAGAGCATGAGAACGAGTATAATATTCCATTTGCGACTCTTTCATTCGTCTCCTCTCACTTTGAGGTATAGAGATAACTTGAGAGGTACCTGTTTTACCTGCTACTAATATCGGTAAATGAGACATAGTTCTTCTCGCTGTTCCTCTTGGAGTATTACACACATCATACATACCTTTACGGATAATATCCAAATAATGCTCATTTACATCTATATCCTTGTATTTTGGCTCAACTACTTTACCTGCAACTTTATGTGCTAAATGAGGGGTTGGTAATCTTTTTGTTGCCAAAAATGCCGTATATCTTGCTAACTGCATAGGACTTACAAGGTCATATCCTTGACCAATAGATGCAATAATAGTCTCACCTAAATACCAAGGCTGTTTATATCTTTTCATTTTCCATGCTTTGTTTGGAATAAGACCTGCTCTCTCTCTAGGTAAATCTATACCTGTTTTGACACCCAATCCAAACTCATTAAGATATTTGGACATATCATTTATACCCACTTTGAGACTTTTATTATAAAAATATACATCACAACTCTCTCTAATTGCTTTTCGTAAAGGTACAGTACCATGCCCCCATCTCGACCAACATCTAAACTTATGACTATTTTTACCTATTTTTATATAACCTCTACAGTGTTCTGACCTATCTAATGAGGCTTTGCCAGATTTAGAATAAGCTAATGCCATTCCCATTTTGATAGTTGAGCCTGGGGGATAGAGACCTGATACAATCTTATTGGTAAATGGATGATTAAAATCATCTATAAGTGCTTTCCAATCAGCTGAAGAGATACCTCCTACAAATAGATTTGGGTCATATGATGGATAACTCACTGCTGCCAAAACATCACCATTGACATTCATAACTACTGCAATCCCAGATTGGTCTTTGAACAGTTCATTTATCTTTTTTTGTAATCTTAAATCTATGTTTAGTATTAAATTTTGGTCTTCAACAGGCTCTTTTTTTTCAATTTGAGCAACCTCTTTATTGGTTGCACTCACTTTTACTATCCTATATCCTAATTGACCTTGTAATACAGTGTTATATTCTCTCTCTAAACCTGTTCTACCAACTACACCTACCTTTGCTACTACATCATCTTTTTCATTATCTCTTTTGTTGGAACGACCTACATAACCTACAATATGTGTAGCCATCTCTCCTGCTGGATAATATCTCTCTGTTTCTGACTCTATTTCTATTAATTTATTAATTGTTAATTTGGGATATGCACCAATCATATCTTCATAAGAGATAAAATCAATAATTCTAATAAATCTATGATTATACGCTGAGTTCTTTTTCTTATATCGTTTCAAAAGTTTAGTAATATTCTGTTCAGGAAACTCTTGTACTATACTATTAAGAGTGTCAACTAACTCTTTGCTTCCATTTTTGAGATGAGGTGCAATTTTAATAGAAAAACCTATCTTGTTTACAGCTAATAACTTACCATTCCTATCCAAAATTTCACCACGAACAGGTTTAATATAATATTTCCTCTCTATATTATTTTTGGCTAATCCTTCATAATAGTAATTAGATTTAATACTAATTTGATAAATCCTAGATATTAACATAATCCAAAATAACACAAAAACTGTAACCATAAATCCATATCTCATAGCCAAAATCCAATAATAAAGTCAGACAAAATATAATAAGTCAATATAGGGTCAGATATAATCGTTTTCGTATCCAAAATAATATCATATAAAAATAGATTGATATAATAAAAAGCATCTATCAATAAAATCAAAAATAGAGTCAAACAGACTTTACATCTTATCATAACCTTTACATTAGAATAGATAAATATTCTAATAAATATTATTGAAAATATAGACAACATAAAAGGTAGTGCCAAATTTAAATCCAAATGAATTAGATAAAGCATCCCTGCTAATGGATATATCACATTTTTATCCATATTGTAAATAATAACTAAACCTGCTATACCAATTAGTGGTGGCAGTAGTGGATATATAGATGTTAAGATAGGATAGAACCCCACAGCAAAGATTATGAATATCCACTCTAATAATTTTAAATTATATCTATCTCTATCAATACTATTCATCAAATTTACCTAATTTATAAACCAATGAAATCTCATTGCAGACTGGGAAATGGATACATTTAATACAATCAGCCCAAATCTTATGCTCAGGAATAGTCTCTTTTGGAATTTCTACAAAACCTATCTTTTTAAAAAAATCAGCTAGATAAGTTAATACTAATACCTCTTGACTAACTCCTAACTCTTTTGCTTCTGATAGTGAAAAATTTACAATATCTTTTCCAATATTTTGACCTCTATATTTACTATCAACAACTAAACTTCGTATCTCAGCTAAACGCATAGAGTGTATATGTAAAGCACCATATCCTACAATTTTATCTCCATATTTAGCTAAAACATAAGAACGAATATTGGTTGAGACCTCATCTTCACTTCTTTGTAATATAATACCATCTTGCACCTCTTGAATAACCAACTCTTGCATTGCAGGAATGTCAGATAGTTTAGCTTTAACTAATTGTACCATTCATCTATTCCAAATATATGCTCAAATATTTTTTGATGTACTCTATCATATCCATTTCGTTTAAGATTACTTATTGTAATAGCATTGGGATACTCTCTTTTTAGTGCATTTCTCTCTTTTTGATTAAGTTTATCTATCTTAGTAAAAACATTAAGATATAATTGATCTCCACGAATAAACTCTGATACATATTTCTGCACATCTTTATCTATCTGTGCAGAAGTATGTCGTGCATCTCGCAAGTGAATAAACACACGAATAGAGACTCTATGTTTGATAAAGTCAACTAAATTCCTCTGCCAAAGAGATTTCAAATCTTTGGATACTTTGGCATAACCAAACCCTGGCAAATCCACAAAACGAATATTCCAATCTCTATCATCATACTTATATCGTATATCAAAAAAATTAATCAGCTGTGTTTTTCCTGGTGTTGCTGAACTTTTAGCTAATTTTTTACGATTAGTTAATCCATTTATAGTTGAACTTTTCCCCACATTTGAACGACCCAAAAATACCACTTCACTTATGGTATCTTCTACACTATCCCCTAATGCCTGTGCAGATTTTATAAAATCTGCATTTACAATTCTTGGTATCACTATTTTCTATCCTCTATTTCAAATATAAATCGTACTGGTTTTTTCTTATCACCCTTAATATCAGCCAAACCTGTTTTCAAATCTAATGAGATACTTTGGGCTTCTATTTTTCTATTATTAGTTAAATCTTTTAAAATAACAGCACCCATAAAATAGTATTGTGAACTATTTGGTGAATAAGTTATTCGCTCTGCTTTACCTTTATAGTGTATCCCTTTCTCAGTTATATCAAATATAACACTACCAGATGCCTCATATTTAATTGCTTTCTTCTTATTATTAAAATGAACTACTATTTTAGAAGCATTAAAAAAGTTAGCACCTTGTTTGATTTTAGCATTACCCTCAAAATAAGCAACTTTGGATATATCATTAGCATAAAAATGGTCTGCTTGAATATCAACCTGCTCGGCATTTAAGAAAATCGTTAGATTTATAAAAATAAGTAAATATATCTTCTTCATAAACAGTTCCTAATATAGTTTCTGATTTTTTTGTTATTATACCTATTTTAACACAAATCCTTTATATATAAATTGATATATTTTTGCTATAATCGCCAAAAAAATAAAAAAAGGTTAAATATGAACGCAGATGCACAACTTATGAAGCATATGATGAATCCACAAAACTATGGTGAAATAGAAAATAGTGATGCAACAGGGATAGGGAAAAATCCACTCAATGGGGAAAAAGTAGCCATATATCTAAAAGTCAAAGAGGAAGATGAACCAATAATAGAAGATATTAAATTTCAAGCTATTGGATGTACTACTACTATTGTAGCTGGTTCTATTATCACCTCAGAAGCTAAAGGAGTTACATTTAGTAGAGCAGAAGAGTTAATATCTATCACTTTAGGAATGCTAGATAGCGTTCCACCTGAAGATGCTGCTTGTTCAGAAATGGTGGCTCTTGCACTTCAAGCATCTATAGATACTTATAAAGCTAGACAAAGAGATAGCGATTTCCCAATGATAAGCTATAAAATTTCAACAGACTGTACACCAAAAGAGGAGAAACAAAATGCATAAACTATTTCAAGAAGTTCATGAACTATTTTTAGCTACACAATTTACAGGATTTATGTCACAAACAAAAAGCAGAGAGAGTTTATATGAGTATGCCAATATCTTTTTCAGACATCTAACTTGGCTAGAGAATGATTTTATAAAAAGAGAGGAAGATTATACTTATAATGTAAATCAAATACCGATAAAAGTAACCCAAATATCTGATATGTATAATAATCTTATAGAGAGAATTAACTCTATAGAGAGTAAATTAGAAAAATGCACAGATACAAATATAACATTTAGAATGCTTAGTGATTTAATCTATATTAAATCTTCAATACAACAGTTACCCCAAGAGAATGTAGAAGGATCTTTTGATACCAATAGAGAGTATCCTAATGTTGAGTTGACCCAAGAAGCAAGAGATGCACTAACTATATTTTTATTTGAAGAGACATATAAAGAGTATGAATTAATTATGGTATATAACTACTCCAAAGCAAATAGTAGTAATGCTTTTTTAAACCGTATATTTCAAATCCTAATAGATGAGTCATTCTTTCACTTACGAAGTTTTGGACAGATGATGGCAGATATGGGAATTTTGGGAGTGCCTAGAGGATTAATGGAAGAGATTTATAAATTTGATAACTTAGAACAGTTCCTAAAAGATGGTATCCAAGAAGAGATAGGAGCAAAAGAGGAGTGTAAAAGATTAGCAGAGGCAGTGAGTAGTAGTTCTGAATATTTTGCATCATTTTTTACATTTATTAATAACCAAGAAAACTACCATATAGCTTTAATGGAAGAGGCATTAGAACATATTAGATAATTTATAATTTCCTAAAGGTGATAGCACTTTTGATAATAATAAAAAGTAAAAAAGAGGCTATCACCTCATATCCTATAGCCCAATAAACAGAATACTCATTAATATTTATTTCCCAAAAGGTATCTAAACTAGCTCTTGCAATGACAATAAATATAAAACTTATACCAACTATATATGGAACAACTAAAAATGCTATAAAAAATAGCATATTTGCTACTCCTTCTGGAAGTTGTATATAATCTGTTATCTCAAACTTCTTTTTCAAAAAATTATCCACTTGAGTTCTCTTCTTAACTTGTAACTCTTTATATTTCTTATCTTCTAAGCTTCTTTTGACAGTATTTAGATAAGGGTCATGTATTAGTGTTTCCATAATAGTTCTTTCTTTAATTAAAATAAATTTTAATTAATATTATATCATTTTAAAGTTAAATGAATAATTATACAGATTATAAAAAAGTATAGCTGTGATATAATACCCTAAATTAAAATCATATTAGAAAAGGGAATATCCATGCAAAAAGAACCAATGTTAAAAACAACATTTGATAGATTATCAAAAGAGTTAGAACTACTAAAAACTGTAGAGAGAGCTAAAATAGCAAAAGTAATTGATACTGCTAGAGAGTTAGGTGACCTAAAAGAGAATGCTGAATATCATGCTGCGAAAGATAAACAAGGTTTAATGGAAGCTAGAATTTTGGACTTAACCGATTTGGTTGCTAGAGCTCATGTGATTGACCCTGTTTGTTTACCTCACAAAAGAGTTAGTTTTGGTTCAAAAGTTGAACTAATTGACCAAGAAGATGATAGTGAAATATGTTATAGTATTGTGGGTTCTCAAGAGTCAAACCCAGAGAAAGGTCTAATCTCTATTGGTTCTCCTATGGGCAAGGCACTATTAGGCAAGGAAGAGGGTGATGAGGTTGAGATTAATCTTCCTAATGGTAAAAAGGTTTTTGATATAGAAAATATTTCGTGTATGGATAAGATATAATGATAAGTGTTGGTATAGTTGGAGCTAGTGGATATACTGGTTTGGAACTTATTAAAATGCTTATCAATCACCCAAGATTTATACTGAAATATTTAGCAACTACCACAGGGGATACGGTGATAGAGCAGATACACCCATCATTAGTAGATGTAATTAGCTATCCTGTTGAGAAAGCTACCGTCAAATCTGTAGTAGAAAAGTGTGAACTAGTTTTTTTAGCACTTCCACACAAAGCATCAATGGGATTTGCTAGAGATTTGATAAAACAAGGGGTCAAGGTAGTTGACCTATCGGCTGATTATCGTTTAGATTTAGATACTTATGAAAAGCACTACTGTAAACATGAAGATAAAGATAATTTGGGTAATGCTGTTTATGGTCTGATTGAGTATTATAGAGAAGAGTTAAAAACGGCTAAACTAGTAGCAGGTCCAGGATGTTATCCTACCGCTACACTTTTGGGAATATTACCTTTTATTCCATATATTGATACCTCTATACCTCTATTTGTAGATGCTAAATCAGGAGTAAGTGGTGCAGGTAAAAAGCTATCAGAGACTACACATTTTGTAAATATCAATGATAATATCTTCGCTTATAATCCTCTCAAACATAGACATGCTCCAGAGATAGCACAAAAAATAGAAAAAATTCATAATGTCAAAATGAGTGTTAATTTTGTACCTCATCTAATCCCTGCAACTAGAGGTGAATTGGTATCTATTTATGCTGTTCTAAAAGAGGATATTGAGCCACTTGAAATTCTGCAAAATCATTATAAAGATGACTCCTTTATTCGTATTAGAGAGAAACCTGTAGATATTAAGAGTACAGCAGGAACTCACTTTTGTGATATATTTGCATCTAAAAATGATAATGCACTTTTTGTTAGTTCTGCTATTGACAATCTATTGCGTGGGGCAAGTTCACAAGCTATGGTTGCAGCAAATTTAATGTGTGGATTTGATGAAGGAATGGGGATACCTACAATATCATATCTACCGTAGTATGGGTTATAAAACCCACACTATCACTCTTCTTCTATATCTTCTTCTTCATATTCTGTTCTTACAACTAAAGAGGATGGTTCTGCTCCCTCATCTGGAAGTCTTACAACAAATGTAGTCTTTTTATTTAAAATACTAAATGCCTCTATAGTTCCATGTACTCTATCTATCATATTTTTACTCATATAAAGTCCAAGTCCTGTACCTTTTGTTTTATGTTTAGTAGTAAAATATGGCTCAAAAATATTTTTTAAGATAGGTTTAGGGATACCACCTGCATTATCTTGAACCGTAATAATTAGTTCATCTTTTTCATGATATACACGGATACTGATTTTACCATTTTTTATCCCTTTCTCTTCAAATGCATCCCTAGCATTATTAATAAGGTTCATAACTGTATGTTTAATATCATTTTCATACCCTTTATAGGTAATATTTTTGTCACAATCTAATACAACTTGTATATTCAATTGTTTAAATGTATCTTCAATAATTTTAATTGTTGACTCTATGGTTGTCTTAAGATTAAATGTTTGAGCCATATCAGATTTATCAACAAATTTTCTAAAATCATCTACAGTATTAGATAAAAACTGTATAGAGTTATTAATTTTGGAAGCAACCTCCTCTATATCTATCTCATCTCTTTTGCCCAATTCTGATTTAAATCGTATATCATTGAGTATCCAAGATACAGAGTTGAGTGGTTGTCTCCATTGATGAGCAATATTTTCCAATATCTCCCCCATAGATGCTAATCTTGATTGCTGATTCATAATAGCTGTTTGTCTTTTTACTTCCCTAACAGCATCATCAATTCTAATTTGTAAGTCATCATTTAAATCTTTTAACTCTTTGGTTCTCTGCTCTACTCTAATCTCTAAATTTTCAGTCAAACGGTTAAGCTCATTGGCTGTTTTGTGCATAATAGAGTATAAATTTTTATTAGCTATTTCAAAAGGGGAGATATTATCATCTTTGTACTCTACCAAATCTATATATTTATCATTGGCTTCACTAATAGCAGCCATAACAAAAGTGTGATTATGAAAAGTATTAGGGTGGTTCTCCTCATTAAAATACTCTTGACTTGTAGTATATCCGAATATATGATTATTGGTTTTGATATTTGATATATAATGTTTGATAGGAATTCTAAAACCATACTCATAAGAGATACAAGCTCCAATCCATAAAGCTTGTGCAGGGGTATGAGACAAGAAATTATAAATCTCTTGAATTCTATTCATCATAGTGTTATAATTACCAATAGAGAGTTGAACAATATCCCCCTTTTGTAGTGGTTGAGATGTTAATATACTCTGCTTTTCAGTATCTGTATCCAAAATATGAACAGTATAAGAGATATTTCCTTTGGTAATATATAATGGAACTTGTAAAAATACCGACTTGGCTGTCTCAATATTTGGGAAATATTTTCTATATATATCTAATGCTGGATTATTTTCCATCATATATATATTAGAGTTATCTGCTTTGGTAATTTTTTTCTTTTTACTTATTGGTTTCCAATCAAATGCTTGATATAGTTCAACTGATAAGTTCTCTCCATGTAAAAATACTAATATTATAGCTTTGTCATATATCTTACCATTATGAAAAACAAATGTAGAGAGTGTAGTGTGTGCTTTACTAGTAGCCCCTCCACCAAAGATTTTAAGATGACCAAAATCTTCTCCTATAGTATTAATCAATGATGCTGTTTTAGAACTATTAAAACTAGACAAAATCTCAATAGCTTGTGTGTCAGATTGTAAAAATTTCTGTATATAATTTTTATCAATTTTATAATTATCTAACTCCTCTTCTAAATAATTTTTGCTAAAGTCTAAAATCATAGATGATATACTACTTGTTTTAAACTCCATAATAGAGATAATAGGGTCTCTATTCAAATCTGAGATTTGATGATTTTTGAAACTAGCAAAACTTTGCATTCCAATTATTGTTGCATCAGGAAAATTACTCTTTAACTCTTTCAAGAGAACTTTTAGTTTAAGATAATTATCATCTGGATAGTTTATCTCAATTAGTAGTTTATCAGAATTTTTTATATTGTGTTCTTCACACCAATCTCTAAACTTATTAAAATCTTTATAATAGTGTACAAGTTGTCTCATTGTTATCTCTTTCTAAATATTTTTGAACCGATACGAACGAGGTTAGAACCACATTTAATCGCCAATTCATAATCATTACTCATACCCATAGAACAGGTTGAAGCACCATTTTTTATTAATTTTTCATATATATTATATGTTAATTCAAAACTTTTTTGTATCTTTTTTATATCTTCTGTGTGTGCACCTATACTCATGACACCTTTTAGATTTATATTTGGACACTCTTGTCTAATTTGTAGATAAATATCTACTGCATTATCTATATTAACACCTGATTTACTCTCTTCATTAGCAGAGTTTATCTGTAATAGTGCATTCATAGTTTGATTTTTTTCAACTAATCTATTGTTTAAAGATTGAGCTAACTTTATAGAATTAAGTGATTGTAATAGAGTTGGTTTTAGCTCTATGAGTTTATTTATTTTGTTACTCTGTAGATGTCCTAACATATGCCACTCTATTGGGAAATCATCTAAATTTTGCATACGAATTGCTAACTGTTGAACTTGATTTTCACCAAAAGCTCTTTGACCTAATTCATAAAGTGTCTGAATACTCTGTTCATCACTATATTTACCCACTGCTACCAATTTAACTATATGATGTTGGCTAACCTGAACTCTAGCTTGTTCTATATTCCAAATAACTTCATCTAAATTTTTTCGTAATATCTCTTTTGTTTTTATCATCTTATTATCATCCTAATATCATTCTATATATATCATTGTATAATCCCAATAGCATAAGAGAGAGCAAAATCCCCCATCCTAGCAAGGTTAAACGGTACATTATCTCTTCACTTGGGGCTTTGCCTCGTATCATCTCATATATATTAAATGTAATATGTCCACCATCAAGTGCAGGTATTGGCAATAGGTTCAAAACTCCTAAGTTTACAGAGATAAGTGCAGTAAAAAATAGCAATGCCAAAATACCTGAGTGACTAGCTTTTGCTGTTATATCTACAATAGATATAACACCACCCAACTGATTGGCAGGAACTGCCCCTGTAATTAATTTTTGAACACTTTGAAAAATCATTGTAGAAGCATGAACTGTTTCATTCCAAGCAAATGATAATCCATCTAAAGGAGAAAAATATAACTTTTCATTAGAAACTTTAGGGGCTATTCCTATAAGTTTTCGCTTAACCAACTCTCCAAATCTATTTTTTTGCTCTTTTATAATTGGTTTAAGGTCAAAATCTACTAAAACACCATTCTCTCTTAATACAGTAAAGTGTAAACTATCTCCTTGTTTTTGGATATTTTTACCTATCTCTTCCCAAGTTTTTATTGGGGTATTATTAATTTTGAGTATCTTGTCACCCTCTTTTAATCCAGCTAATTTAGCAGGAGAGTCATCAGAAAAACCTCCAACAATAGGAGCTATATAGTGACTATAGTTAAATAGTGGTGAGAGAGGTGTACCTATCTGTGATGCACCAAAATAGAGTAGAAAAGCCATTAAAAAATTTGCAAAAGGTCCTGCTAAGAGTATTCCTATCTTTTGCAAAGGTGTTTTGCTACCATAGCTATCACTATCATAATTTACAGCAGTTGGGTCACTATCATCTTGACCTTTCATCTTAACATATCCACCTAATGGAATAAGAGATAAACTCCACTCAGTTTTGCCTATCTGTTTACTATAAACCTTTTTTCCAAATCCTATACTAAATACATCAACCTGAACACCAAAAAGTCTAGCCACTGTAAAGTGACCTAGTTCATGAAAAAATATTAAAAATGATAATATCAAAAATGCAATAAATATACCCATATATATCCTAAATTTTTTTTTAAGTATTATACCAAGCTATTTGTTAAATCTGCTTCTAATTAATCAAAATTATATATAGATATGTTAGAATAAAGAAAAAGTAAGGATGAAAAATGGAAAACAATAATCAGGTATCTGATTTAGATGGAAATAACACTCATAATATGGAGCAAGAGTTGAATAATGATATAGTGATAGAGAATAAGATACTCAAACCTATTAAAAAGAATGAACAGGCCAAAGAGTTGATAAAAAACTCTATAGAACTTATATCACAAGCAGATAGTGAAATAGAAGCTACCAAAGAGAGTATTGAAAAAGATGTAAGGCAATTTGAAGAGATTAAAAACACTCTGCTTAGTAGTACCATTACACAAAGTCAAATATTATTAGAAAAAGCATCATTTGTATATATAAAACCAGAGTCTGATGACCCATTTGAGATATCTCTTGGAAATACAAATAGTAATATAAAAGTTCGTAATATATCAGGTGGTGGAATTACTGCTTTTATTCTTGCTATTTTGGCAATGTTAGCTACAGCAGTAGGATGGATATTTGTTGCTAGTACCAAAGTAGGTGTAACAATTCAACCACCCGTTATTCCTGATGATGCATCTATAAATAAGATAATGAGTTGGATTGGTGGAGGTATGACAGGAGGAGAGGGTAATCCTCTATTTGGAATGATAACAGTTGGATTAACTGCACTTATTATTGGTTTTATGGTTTATAAGCTTTATGTATCTATTAAAGAGAATAAAAACCTCAAAGTTGCTAATGATACATTTGAAAAATCACATATATATGTAAATAAACAAAAAGAGTCAAAAACAGAGATGGAAAAGATAGATGAACATATTAAAAAGGTAGTTCCTCTCTTAGAAGATTATAAAGTTCTTTTGGATGAACAAAATGCGAAACTACAAAGAATAATACATGTAGAGGGTATATTAGAGGATAACAGTCAATACCATCAATCATCACTACAAGAGATGCAAGAGAGTGAAAGATTAATGGAAAAAGCAGAAGAGTTAATGACAATACCTATTACCAAAGAGGGGAAAATTAACGAAAAGTCTATAAATGCACTTAATGAAGCTAGAACTATTTATGAATATTATATCTCTAAGATATATGCATAATTATACAGTAGAGATAAACTCTCTACAATATAAAATTTATTTTTACTATCAACGCAATCTCTCTTTGAGTAACTCATTTACTTTTTGAGGATTAGCTGAGCCTTTTGATGCTTTCATACTCTGACCTACAAAAAAACCAAATAGTTTATCTTTGCCTGATTTATATTGCTCTACTTTATCTGGATTATTGGCTAATATAGTATCAATTATCTCCAATATAGCACTATCATCATTAACTTGTGCTAATCCCATAGAGTCAATAAGTTTATCTATATCTTTATCCTCTTCCATAAGCACATCTAAAATATCTTTTGCACCTTTTCCATTAATAGTTCCATTATCTATCTTGGAAACAAGTTCTCCTAATTTGGATGCTGATACAGGTGAGTTAGTAATATTATATCCTACCTTGTTTAAGCGTCCTAATAGCTCTGTATTCAACCAGTTCACTGAAGCTTTGGCACTTGCTCCACTCTTTAACATCTCTTCAAAAAAATATGCTGACTCTTTGGTTTGACACAATACTAATGCATCTATTTTCTTCACTCCAAGTTCTTCTACATATCTTTTGACTTTAGCATCTGGGAGTTCTGGCATTTTTTTTGCCTCTTCTATCATCTCCTTGGTTACTATAAGTGGACGCAAATCTGGGTCTGGGAAATATCTATAATCTGCTGCCTCTTCTTTACCTCTCATAGATTTGGTTATACCCTTATCTACATCCCAAAGTCTAGTCTCTTGGCAAACCTCTTGGTCATATACTCCATCTTCATATGCTTCACTCTGTCTTTGTACTTCATAAGAAATTGCAGAAGCTACAAATCGAAATGAGTTGATATTTTTTATCTCTACTCTAGTACCAAACTCCTTTTGACCTTTGGGTCTGATAGATACATTCACATCACATCTAAAACTACCCTCTTGCATATTTGCATCAGATATATCCAAATATCTTACAGTTGAGTGAAGTTTTTTTAGATAAGCAACAGCCTCATCAGCACTTCTCATATCAGGTTCACTTACTATCTCTAGCAGAGGTGTTCCCGAACGATTTAAATCGACTTTAGAGTGGTTACCCTCATGTATATTTTTACCTGCATCTGCTTCTAAATGAGCTTGGGTCATACCTATTCTCTTTTTTGTTCCATCTTTTAGGTCGATAAATAACTCACCCTTTTGCACAATAGCCTTATGTAGCTGTGTAATCTGATAAGCTGATGGACTATCAGGATAAAAGTAGCTTTTTCTATCAAAATTAGAACTATGATTTACGATAGCATTTATAGCATATCCCAATCTCATAGCTTTTACTGCTGCCTCTTTATTTACAACAGGCAAAGCACCAGGTAGTGCTAAACAAGTAGGACAAGTATTACTATTTTGATGCTCTGCAAAACTTGTAGGGCAAGAACAGAAAAGTTTTGTTTTGGTATTAAGTTGGACATGAACCTCAAGCCCAATAACTGTTTCAAACATTAGATAAACCTTTTTATAAGAAAATAAATCTCTTTTATATATACATTCAAAAAATTTCGCGTATTATACCTTTTCTTTGGTTTTAAGGGGTTGAAACAAAAATAGACTAAAAACTAATATAACCTTAATAATATTAAATTTTTATAGAAAACTCAATAAAAAGAGTATATAATCTCATAAAAAATGAAAATGCCAATGAATTTTATAAAAAAACTATTAAAACCAAAACGACCAACAATAGAGACGACCCTAACTATCACCTCATCTAATGGTTTTCATCTAAGACCTATTGGACAATTTACTAATGAGGTAAAGCAGTTTGACTCAACTATTATTACTATAGTTGCCAAAAATCAAGAAGTATCAGCAACGCAAGCATCTCAAATATTATCTCTTGCTTTAGAGAAAGGTGATAGTTTTATCTTGCGTTCTATAGGTAAAGATGCTAAAAAGGCCACAGAGTACCTAGAGTCATATTTCCTACAACTCATGATAAATGATAAAGAGATAAAAGAGGTAGAACAGGAAGAAGAGAGTTATGAATCAATAACTCTTAAAGGTAAAACCATAGGAAGAGGTGTAGCCATAGCTCCACTAATAGAGTATGAAACCTATGAGAGAGAAGATAATAAAAATGGATTATCTTTTAGAGATGCACTCAAAATTGCAAAAAAAGAGTTATATGAACTATATATAAAAAATAAAACAACAGATGAAGCTCAAATATTTTTAGCACAACAAGAGCTACTCTCTAGTGATATATTTAGATATGACTGTACCAATATCAAAATCTTTAGAAATATTATTAAAGATGAGATAAAAAAATTAGAAAATACACGATTTGAATCAAGAATATCTGATTATAAAGATGTAGAACAGAGAGTATTATCACATCTAGGGATAGATACTATCTTAGAACTACCAGATATTCCATATATATTAGTAGCAGAAGATTTATTACCAAGTGAAATTATGAGACTAGCAGATACCAAAGTAACAGGAGTAGTACTCAAAAAAAGTACACCAACCTCACACTCATCAATACTTCTTCGCTCTTTTGGAATAGCTTCTATGATTATAGATGATATTATCACTCCAAGTTCAGAAGCTATACTTGATGCTAATAGTGGTAATCTAGTTATAACTCCAACTTCAAATGATTTGGAAAAGGCATATAATAGACAAATAGCATTTAAAGCTTTTCAAGAGATAGGTTATCAAAAGAGATTTGAACCAGCAATTACCAAAGATGGCAAAAATATAAATATATTGGCAAATGCAACAGATGTTATATCAGCCCAAGAGGCGAAAGAGAAAGGAGCAGATGGTATAGGACTATTACGAACAGAGTTTCTATTTCAAGATAAAAAACCTACACTAGAAGAGCAAATATTAACTTATGCTGAAATAATGACTATATTTAATAATATAACTATTAGAACACTAGATGTAGGAGGAGACAAAGCTCTACCTTATGCTGCAATTCCCAAAGAACCAAATCCATTTTTGGGTGTCCGAGGTATCCGTTTTTCTCTACAAGAACAAACACTATTTAAAGAGCAATTATTAGGTATATTTCTGGCTCACAATCAAAAGCCACTCAAAGTTATGTTTCCAATGGTAAGTAGTGTTGCAGAGTTTAATCAGGCCAAAACCATAGCCCAAAAGGTAGCCCAAGAAAATAATGTTGATATTAGTAATATAAAATTTGGTATTATGCTAGAAGTTCCATGTGTAATATTTGCACTCAAAGAGTTTAATAAAGTAGTTGACTTCTATTCTATAGGTACAAATGATCTTACTCAATATCTCTTTGCAATAGAGAGAACCCACCCTACCCTACATGTAAATGTTAGTTCACCTATGCTTATGAGTGCTTTGAGAATAATAAAAGAGAATATAACCAAACCTATAAGTATATGTGGAGAGTTAGCTGGAATGGAAGAGGTAACAACAAAATTACTAGATATGGGATATGATACACTATCAGTTTCAGCTAAACTTATACCATCACTCAAAGAGAAAATACGGGATAGTTAAAACTATCCCAACTAAATATATATTTAATCAACAACCACTCTATGCCCTACAAACTTAGAATAGTTATCTAATATCAAACCACCTCGTCTAAATCCAAGTCCACAACCCTCATAAGCAAAAAATACTCCTGCTTGGTAGCTATCACCTTTACTATCTTTTGGTAGTTCAACATACTCTTGGAATATTGATGGAAATTCACCATATTCACCATCTCGCTCTTCTATTATCTTCTCATTTTTATCTACAATAATAGTATTTGCACCTTCTCGTCCAAATATCTTTTTCTCTACTTGTGCTATGCCTTTTAATGGTTCAAAAGAGGTCTCTAGCAGTAGAGGATGATTTGGATATAAATCCCATAATATTTTCATAAATGCTTTTGATTGAAACATCAAAGTATAAGCAGGATTAAGGAAAATTGCTTTTTGATTATCCATAATTTGAGTCATCAATCTAGCTAAATCACTCTCTTCTATGGCTATATCTTCCCATGGAAATAGTTTGAACCAGTATTCATAGTTAATATTATTATAGAATACTCCCTCATTTGCATCAAACTCTACATCTTCCATATATGCAAACTCTGTTACAAATCCTGCATCTTCGGCTATAGTTTGAAGAAGTTTAACAGTACTCTCTTCCTCTTCATTATCTTTTACTGATGAAAAAAGTATCTTCCAACCCTCATAATTTTGCTCAAAATCATTTATATCACCATCTAAGACTATAACTCTTTTGAAATTATCTCTAATAGCTTCATATACATCATTAAATTGATGCGTCTCTTCCATATTATTATATTTGAGTATTGCCCATTGTAATATAGCTGTCTCAAATAGTGCTGTTGGAGTATCTGCATTGAACTCTATTAATTTAATAGGTTTACCATCAACTCCACCTGCTAAATCAAATCGTCCATATAAGTGCCAATTAACATCATTATCCCAACTCATTTTGACTGCATCAATTAGATTAAATGGTATTCCAATCTCATGTAATAAATCATTCTCAATAACATATTCACCTGCTTCTACAAACATCTCATAGAGTTCATTTACAGCTTCATAATAAGCATCTGCTTCGTTTGGTGTTATATCTACAATTTCTGATGCTACATATGCAGTTTCATCAGGGTCTGTATGCCAAAAAAATCCAATCTGTTCCAAAAATTTATTATTAGGAACTTTTATAGGTGTTAACTTCATATATTAACCACCAAAACTTGAACGACTACTTGAACTTCTAGCTCTACCAAAACCCGAACTACGAGTTGATGAGGAGCTTGTAGCTCTTTTCCCTATTGCCGAATTTGTTGCTCTTGCTTTACTAAAACTACTTTGAGAACGAGAATATGTACTTGGTGAACGGTAACTTGTTCTTCTATTTTGTTGATAATTTTGATTATTTGAGAGTTTATTCATAAGTGCTGCACCAACCATACCTGCTGCCATACTTGCCATTAGAGTTCCAGCTAATCCCAATCCACCACTATCTTTTACCTCTTCAGGTTTTTTAGTCAAATCAGAAGTACCTGCATCTACTTTTGCTTCCTCTTCTTTTACTAGTTTATCTATCTCTGCTTGGCTAAGAATTCTCTCTGTACCATTTATATCTTTGAGAATAACTCTTGTCGATACGCTTGGAACTTCATCTATAATTTTATATGTACTCTTATTTGTATCTTTATTAAGAAACTCTTGAATAGTAACAGTTGCACCCTCTTTTTTAATGGCCGACACTGACTGTTCTGCCGCTTTATTGTCTTGTGGTGCATCTCCACAACCTTGCATTGTTGATAAAATCAACACACCCATGCTACCAATAATTGTAGCATTTGAAATCTTTTTAATATGTTTATTCATTCTTTTCCTTTTTTAGTGTGGACTTTCTAGTCCACGAAAAATAGTTTATAGTGCTTGTGTAGCTATTTTAGATACTCTATTTGCAAATGCAGATTTATCTTTAGGCTCTAATCCTTCTGAAAGTTTTGCACTATCAAGTAATATCCAAGCCATATCAGCAAAAATATCTTGGTTCTCTAACTTATCAAGCTTTTGAATCATAACATGTTCAGGATTTATCTCCAAGATAAGTGGTGTCTCTGGAATTGGCTGTCCCATTTGTGCGAACATTTGAGCCATTCCTGCCATTGGGTCGTTGGCATCTTTGACTACACATGATGGACTTGAAGTTAATCTTGAAGTTGTTTTAACCTCTTTTACCTCTTCACCCAAAACCTCTTTTATTTTATCAGTTAGAGATTTGAACTCTTTGCTGATTACCTCTTTCTCTTCTTCTGTCTTATTATCGGGTGCATCTATAGTTGTAATATCTTTTAATGCCCACTCTTTGAATATTCCAATAGCAGGGGTAACTATCTCATCTATCTCTTTATCATCTAAAATCAATACTTCAATATTAGCTTTTTTATAAGCTTCTAGTAGTGGTGAGTTTTTAAGTACTTTCTCATCTTCACCAATGATATAATATATCTCTTTTTTCTCACTATCTCCACGAGAGATGTAATCATCAAGTCCAATCATTCCCTCTTCTGTAGAAGATTTATATCTTACTATTTCTAATAGCAACTCTTTGTTTGTATAGTCTTGGAAGATACCCTCTTTAATAACTTTGTTATACTGTTCTGTAAAAATTTTAGCATCATCATCTTTTAACTTTTTGATAGCTTGTAAGATTTTCTTGGTTGAGTGCTGTTTGATATTTGCCAAAATTCTATTCTCTTGCAAAATCTCACGGCTCACATTTAAAGGTAAATCCTCACTATCTATAATACCTTTTATAAATCTCAAATATGTAGGCAATAGCTCTTTATCATCATCTGTAATAAATACTCTTTTGACATAAAGCTTCACACCACTTTGATAGTCTGCTCTATATAAATCCATAGGTGCAGTTTTTGGGATATAGAAAAGTGTTGTAAACTCATTAGCACCCTCTACTTTATTATGCAAATAGGTCAATGGTTCATTATCACCATGAGCTAATGATTTATAAAATTCCCAATAATCCTCTTTTTTCAAAGATGATTTAGGTAATGTCCAAAGTGCAGTTGCCGCATTAGCTTGTTCTGATTTTTTAACCTTTTTGGTTACTGCATCATCACCTTCACCTGTAGTCTCATCTTCAGTAAAATGTATCATAATAGGATATGCAATATGATTAGAGTATTTTTTGATAACCTCTTGAACTCTATATTTTGCCAAGAACTCTTTTTCTTCATCTTTTAGCTTAATATAAACAACTGTTCCATGCTCTTCTTTGGTTACTGGTTTAATCTCAAACTCACCAGTACCATCTGTACTAAACATATAAGCTTGACTTTCACCAGCTTTTTTGGTAATTACATCTACCCTACTAGCTACCATAAATACAGAATAAAAACCTACACCAAACTGACCAATCAAGTTACTATCTTTTTTAGCATCACCTGTTAGAGATTCTATAAAAGATTTAGTACCAGATTTTGCAATAGTTCCCAAATGATTAATTAAATCATCTTCATTCATACCTAAACCATTATCACCAATAGTTAAAGTTCCATCCTCCTCATCTAAATTTACATCGATTTTACCTGTCCAATTATCTTCTTTGAATTTATCATCTGTTAGTTGTATATAGTTAAATTTATCAATTGCATCACTAGAGTTTGAAATTAACTCTCTTATAAATATCTCTTTATTTGAATAAAGTGAATGTGTCATTAATTTTAAGAGTTGACCTATCTCTGTTTGAAACTGATGTTTTGCCATCGTATATAATCCTTATATATAATTTTTTTGCAATTGTAGTATATTTTTAATTATTTTTCAAGTAGTTTTAGTCATTTTTATCACTAAAGTTTAGTCATACTGACTAAATGACTATACTTCACACTTTTTTAAAAATGAAAAAGAAAATCACAATTTATTCTTTTTTAACAGTTTAAAATGCTATAATTTTGTTTTTATTTTAAAATAGGAGTTTCTATTGCATGATGTTAAATAATATTATGAAAAGACTTTTGATAGCTATATTTAGCTTATCTATCTTTGTAACATACTCAACTGCACAAGACCGAAATATCTTGGCATATATGGATAGAGGGATAAAATATTATCCACGATATGTTTCCAAAGGAGTTGTTAAAATAGGTAAAGCAAGTTGGTATGGTAAACAGTTTCATAGACGATTAACTGCATCAGGAGAGAGATACAATATGTATAGTATGACAGCAGCACATCGAACTTATGCTCTAAATACCATACTAAAAGTTACAAATCTAGCAAATCACAAATCTGTAAGAGTTAGAGTAAATGATAGAGGACCCTTTTATCGTTCAAGAGATATTGACCTATCATATGGAGCAGCTAAGAAAATTGGTTTAACCCATAAAGGTGTAGGTAGAGTCAAAATAGAAGTTCTCTCATCTAGTCACAAAAGAGGTAAAAAATACAAAAAGATACACAAACCTAAATATGAAAAGATATATAATGTACAAATAGCATCTTTTTTTGATAAAAAATATGCGTATAATTATAGAAAGAAACATAAACTAAAAAATGCTAAGATAGTCAAGAAATATATACCTAAAAGAAAGAAAACAGCTTATAAAGTAATAGTACAATGTAACAGATGGGAAGCAAATAAGCTTTTAAAATCCAAAAAATTTAATGGTGCTTATGTAGTTTCTTAATCAATCCAAACAATCCAATCCTCTTTTTCAAATAAAGCTTTAGCTTTAGAACATAGAGGTGCTTGGATGTAGATGTATTTTCTTTTGATTACACTATCATTATACTCTTCTAACTTTTTATGAAGCTCTATTAACTCTTTGGTCTCTTTTTGTAATATTGGACTCTTCTTATTTATATGAATAATACAACTATAATATCTTTTTAGGTCAACTCCTAAATATATATATATCTTTTTACGACTTCCTAATTCTCTAGGAGAGATAGGTTTTAGAGATTTAAATAGCAGTTTCTCAAATTGTAGTTTGTGGACTATATCTATCATTAAAAGATGTTATTCATAATTTAAACTATTCAAATCAATCTTCTCTCCATCATAATAGATATATCCACCTGACACAAAAGAGTATCCATCAACTTCTGGAAATTCATATACTTTTTGTTTTGTGAAATCTTTATTAGTAACAATTAAATAACCTTGTTTATCTAGTGCATAAACTTTATCTTTATATATAGTAGATACAGAGAAATGAGCAAACTTAAACTTTTTTTCATCTTGTACAGTTAGTGTTCTATCTAATTTTGATATTTTACCATCTTTGGAAAATATAAATATAAAGTTATCATCTATTATAATTTCTGATATATCTCGTTTGAACTCTCGTCTCCCTTGATTATTTATACTTACTACTTTATATGGTGTAGCTGCAATTAGTGTATCTTTAAATCGTTCTAAGAATATAATATTATTTAAACTACTTTCCGTACTTATCAATATCTCTTTGATAATTTTGTGTGCTTTAAAATCTAATACAATCAATTTACCATTTAATAGAGGTACAACTACTAGCTTTTCAACTTGAATTGGATTTGTAACTCTAGTGTCTATACTAAAAACTTTTTCTCCTTTTTCATTATAGACAATAGATTTCTGAGATAAATCATAAATACCAAAACTATTATCTCTAAGTATATATATCAAACTACTATCAATAATAGTACCTGCAATTAACTCTTTTGGAAATTTGATAGTTTGAGTTTTTCCATTTTTCATAACTATACATTTACCATCTTTGTTAGATATTATCACACCCTTTGAATTACTATTTATAAATTTATATCCATCTTTTAGCTTTAACTTCAATTCACCTCGTCGAGTCAAAACTCTACCATTCTCTAGCGTTGCACCTACTCTATTGAAATTTACTATTTCTTCACTAGAAGTAGTAGATACACCACTACTTATATTTTTTGGTGTATAGTACTGTTTTGAACCACAAGCAGTAAAAAAGAGTGCTATTAGCCAACCTAGAAGTAAAGATTTACTACTCATTATTTACCTTTAATAGTATAGTGTTTTATAATTTCAGAGATATTATATACTGGTGATTTCTCATCAATAAGTGCTAATTGATTTTTGGCTTCTTCCATATTTCCATCTTTGATATAGATAGCAGCATTATCTACCAAAGCAAAATCTTTATATAGCTTTGAATTAACTACTTTTCCTTCTAAAAGAGATAAATGATAACTACTCATATCAGATATAAACTCATTTTTACTTGAACTAAGAGTCTTTAATGTTTTTATATCTCTATTTTCTACAGCTTGTTTATAACTATATAATTCAAATAATTTAGGATTTTTACTTTTTAATGTCTCTACTGCTTGAACATTTTTCGCATCTTTTTGTAATGCTAAATAAGCATCATTTGCACTATTTAGTCGGCTATCTTCTATAGCTCCCATAACTACTTTGGCACTAAAAAAAACTACCAACAGTCCAATAACTGCAAAAATTGCTATTTTATTCTTTTTATAAAATTTCTCTAATTTAAAAGCAGATGCTAACATCTGTTCATCACCAGTAAACTCTTTTTTTACTTCATTAATACTATCTTGAATATTCAATTTTATACTCCATTTATATTTAAATTAAAAAACCTATTATTATATCAAAAATATATAATAAAATTCTCTATTTTGCTTTTTCAAGGTATTTACCCTCTACTGTATCAACTCTAATTTTATCACCTTCCAAAACAAAAAATGGAACTTGAACTACTGCACCACTATCAAGCGTTGCTGGTTTTTTACCACCTTGTGAATCACCTTTGAAATTTGGTGGAGTCTCTACTACTGTATATATAGCTGTTTGAGCAATCTCTACAGATATGGCTTTGCCATTATGGAACAGAATTTCAGCCTCCATACCATCAATCATAAAATCAAATGTATCTTTTCCGACTTGTTCATGTGTTAGACCTATTTGGTCATAAGTGGTAGTATCCATAAACTGTAACATATCACCATCATCATATAAATACTGCATAGTTTTTTGTTCCAAATCTGGAGTCTCAAACTTATCACCAGCATGTACTGTTTTGTCTATTACTTTACCTGTCGAGAGGTTTTTAATCTTACATCTTACAAATGCAGCACCTTTACCTGGTTTGACATGTTGAAAATCAACTACTCTAAATGGATTTCCATCCAACTCTAATCTAACACCTTTTTTCAAATCACCCATTGAAATTGTTGCCATAAATACAACTCCTAAAATTTTTGTGAAATTATAGCATATTAATTTTACATTCATAAACCGTTTACCTTTATTTGATATACTTATAAAAATTTAAAATAAAGGTATTAAGTGAAAAATCTTCTAAAATTTTTTATATTATTAGGAATGATTAACTCTATCATATATGCAAACGGTATCAATCGCTCTATTGTAAAAATATATACTGTATCTAAAAAACCAAACTATCTCGAACCATGGAATAGTATCGCTCAACGCTCTACAGGTTCAGGAAGTATTATATCAGATAATAGAATTTTAACAAATGCACATGTAGTAGCTAATGAAACATTTATAGAGGTCAAAAAATATGGTGATACCAAAAGGTATCAAGCAGAGGTTCTTTTTGTCTCTCATGATGTTGATTTAGCACTACTAAAAGTCAAAGATAAAACATTTTTCAAAGATACCACACCCTTGGAATTTGATGGTCTGCCAAATATCCAAGACAAAGTAACAGTCTATGGTTATCCTATGGGTGGAAATACTATTAGTGTTAGTACTGGTATCGTATCAAGAATTGAGCATAATCGTTATGTACATAGTGGTCAAAAATTTTTATCTATACAAATTGATGCAGCTATCAATCCTGGAAATAGTGGAGGACCTGCTATATCTGATGGGAAAATAGCAGGTGTAGTTATGCAACAAATCCCTGGTTCACAAAATATTGGATATATGGTACCTGTTCCAATTATAAAACACTTCTTGAAAGATGTAGCAGATGGGAGATATGATGGATTTCCTCAACTTGGAATTTATACTGAATTACTTGAAAATCCTACACAAAAAGAGTATTTCAAACTTTCTCAAAATGAAGGTGGAATACTCGTTGTAGATGTACTATATAACTCACCATTCAAAAAGGTACTAAAACAGTATGATATTATTACAGCTATAGATGGTCATAAAATAGAGAGTGATGGGACAGTTGAATTTAGAAAAAATCAATATACTCATTTTAAATATTATATTGATATTCATCAATATGGAGATGAGGTCTCTTTGGATGTTTATAGAGATGGTAAAAAAGTTAAATTAAAAGTTAAATTACCTCAACAAGTCAGCAAAGAGTTATTTAGTATGACCAAATTTTATTATGATAAAATGCCCACATATTATATGCTTGGAGGTTATGTTTTTGTGCCATTAACAGAAAATCTTTTAGTCTCTTCTCATAAGCCAAATTTACCTCTTCGTTATGGAGCTACTAAATTTCCGAAAAAAGATAAACAAGAGATAGTATTACTATTAAAAGTTTTAGCATCAAGTTTAAGTAGAGGTGATTATAGCTTAGGGTTTTGGAAAATTGATAAGGTTAATGGAAAAACATTTAAAAACTTCAAAGATTTTTATAAACTTATAAAAAATATAAAAGATAAATATATCATATTAGAAGATGATGATGGTTCTAAAGTAGTTATAGATAAACAAAAAGCACTCTCTATTGATAGTGAACTACTTCAACGATATAGTATCAAAGCTACCCAATCGGATGATTTAGAACTCTAATATGCTAGAGGAGAATAAAATCTCCTCTAAATCTTAAATATAAAATCTCCACCATCTAAACTCTCATTTTTATATTGAGGTTTCTGTCTTTTATTTGTTTTATTTTCAACATACTGTTTAATATATTCAGCAAGTGTTGTAAATCTTACATATCCTTTGTTTTTAATCTCTAAAGCTTTAAGAAAGGCTTGTGTAAATGGAGAGTGATTTGAGCCATCTGATACAGGTTGGTCATCTCCTGCTGTCAATATATTTATAGATTTTTTAGACAATAAATCTCTAAATATATTTATAGTTTCACTACTATTATTAGCTGTAGTTGTTGATGTAGCTTTTATTCTAACTGAACGAGTCTTTGTATCATATTCAATGGTATCTAAATCTTTTGCCGAAACAGAAGCTAAAGATTTTGTAGCATATTTACTCTGCATTGCAAGTCCAGAGAAACATGAATCCAATATAATACCAATATGTTTTGCTTTAGTATCTCTACTATACATAACAAGCGAACTAATACTAATAGCCGATTTGTCATAATACATTACATCTGTACTTGGGCTATTTAAGTCAGAGTCAAAATCAAATGGTAATATGTACCCCTCTCTTACTCCATTATGTCCTGATACTCCATCACCATGTCCTGCAAAATAAAAAAGTGATGCATCATTACTAGATGCTACCTGCTTAATTTTTTTGAGTGCATCTAATATTCTATCTTTGGTTGCGTTTTCATTATAGAGTTCAATTACTGAAAATCCTTTTGCTCTTAATAGAGAAGCAACACTTCGTGCATCATTGACTGCATTACTAAGTCTAGGTAGAGATAATCTTTTGTAATGATTGATACCCACTACAATAGCATAAGCTTTTTTATACCAAGGTGTAGAGCGATTAGTTACAGATTGTGCCGAAGCTGTAGCAGAAGAGTTTAAAGTTGGGTCAAAACTATTTTTGATTTGGAAAAGCTTGATTGTATCATCTCCTTCAATACCTACAAGAATATGTCCTGATTTATTGATAGCTACACCTCTAGCTCTATCTTTTAGTACTATATTGGTAATATGCTTTTTCTTTTCCAAATCCCATAATCGAATAGTCTTATCCATAGAACTTGTAGCCATATAACTTCTATTATTTGATACTGCAATATCTGTAATAGGTTCTCTATGTTGATTAAACTCTTTTAGAGTATTGCCTTGATTATCTTTGAATTTAATAGTATATTTCCAAATTGGGGGTCCATTTCTTTTTCTACTATTTCCTGTAGCAGTTTCTACTTCAGTTAGTGCTAATATCGTATAATCATCAAAAGATTTAGCTTTTGTAATCTTGCCATACTCATTTGATGGTGCTAAATATGAATAGATAACCCTTTTGCCTACTACATCCCAAATTTTGACCTGCTTATCTTTAGCAGTAGAAACTATCTTTCTATTATAATCAATAAAACCGATATTGGTAATATCATTTTGATGTCCCTCTAATCTTGCAATTTGTTCTCCTGAATTCACATTCCAAACATCTATAACTTTCTCTTCTCCACCAGAAGCTATTTTTTTACTATCAGAACTAAAAGCTATAGCTAAAGTACTATCAGAGTTACTTTGCATTCTATTCACCAATTGATAACTATTTAAATCCCATATCTCAATATAACCATCATCTCCACCACACGCTAAATAATTTCCATCTTTTGTTATATCTATAGTTTTTATCTCATCATTTTTACTCTTGATAGTTGCAATTGGAGATAAAGCTAAATCATAAATAGTAATAGTGCTACTATCTCCATATGTTACAATAGTGCTGTTTTTGGGATTAAATTTGATACCATAAAGTTTATAACTACTATCTATTGAGTTAATAAAATCATAACTTAACTCTCCACCTATTACAGTAAGTGGTTCTTTACTATCAATTGCTTTTGAAGATGTATTAGATATACCTTTATGATTTGGTTGAGGGGATAAGTTTTGACAAGCTATTATACCAAATATTAGTATAAACATTGTTAGAAGTTTAAGAGTTTTCATATTGTTCCTTTTTTAATGTTAATTATTATTTTAGCATAAAAAGATGTCCTTTTTGTGTCAAATATCTACTTTTAAAAAAAATTTAAAAATAGATAGGTTTTTTAATTAAAAAAGTAGGTCAGATAAATATTAGCATAAGACTGTGTATAATCTGTAAAATCAACAAACTGTGAACCAATTACAGGTGTAACAGCAGCGTTCTCACTAAGAAAATAGTGTGCACCAATATGAATGTCACCACCATTTAAATCATCCTCTTTACTACCATTTTTTATATGATATAGATAGGCTTCTGCTCCAATATAAGGAGTTAGAACAGGTGTTTTTGCAAAATAATAATTAGCTCCCAATCCCACTGTAGTTAAAGAGGTATCTGAACCAAAAAGATAGCTATTCCCTTCAAGAAGAAGTTCAAAATCATTAGTTAGGAAACGACCATACTGTGCTTGTATAGTTATTCTATTATCACCTTCATCAGGTACTGTAGTTAAAAGAGTAACAGATATTCTATCATTCCCTTCTTTTACACCATTTTGCTCAAATGTACTAGCTTGAGCCACTGTACCTAATATTAATAATGCGACTACTGTTGTTTTTAAAAAATTCATCATATACTCCTTAATTTTTTCTTATGACAATAATAATTGTACATCAAATTATATTATATATTCATTATAAAGTTATAAAATATTTTTTTTTATTTATAAAATTAATAATTTTAACATACTTTTTAGATAAAAAGTCATATAATTAAACTATAATTAAATATGGAGAGTTTTTATGCAAAGTTTTATGAAGATTTTATTATTAGTATCAATTTTTATTGTGCAAGGGTGTAACAAAGAGCTTAAGCCTACTATTCAATCAAAAGGATTGTCAGTTGGTACAAGTTCAACTACTTCAAAAGAGGTAAAAAATGGTAAAAAATTAGCATTAATTATTGGTATTAGTAATTATGCTCCAGGTAGCAAAAATGATTTAGATGGTATAGAAAGAGACACAAGTAAAATGAGAAAACTCTTTGAAAGTTGGGGATTTGAGGTTCAAACACTATATGATTCTCAATCAATGAAAATTGTTGATTATCTTGAAGATTATGCTAAACAATTAAACAAAGATGATTTTTTTGCTTTCTATTATAGTGGTCATGGGTCACACAAACCTGATGAAAACGGTGATGAAGCAGATAATATAGATGAAACTTTAGTTTTGAGTGATGGTAATGTAAATAAACATCTACTTGATGATACACTATATGCAGAATTTAATAAGATAAAAGCAAAAAAAATTATTTTTTTAGACTCTTGTCATAGTGGAACAGCGTTTAGGTCTATAGGTTCAAAAGTAAAAGCAAAAAGTATAAGCCCTGATGATGTTACACAAACGGTTCAAGTAGCTACAAAAATGAGAGGTTTATCTATCGGAGTTTCCACCTCCAAAGATATTTTGACAGGTAGTGATTATATTGTTTTCTCTGCGGCACAAGATAATGAGGAGTCCTTAGCTACACCAACAGGGAGTCTTTTTACAAATGCAATATATCAAACTTTTACAGATAAGAAATATGAAAATGAACTATTGAAAGATATAGATAGTATATTAGTCAAAGATGTATTAAAATATGCAAAACAGACAAATAGTACACCTCATCATCCTAAACTTAGTTTCTCTCAACCATCTATCCAAAGTAAATCTTTAAATGAGTTTTTGAATACAAAATCCACTTCAGAGACTACTCAAAAAGTAGTGGTTCATCATACAAATTCATTACAAAATACATTAGATGATATGATAACTAATAATAAAGTCAAAAAAATGTCTCTTGATTATCAAAAAACTCTATATAATACAGGAGAATTGGTTCAATTCACTATTGATACCCAAGGAGAAAGAGGATTTCTAACGATTTTTTATGTTGATGGAAATGATGTAACAGTTCTGTATCCAAATGGATTTGTTTCACCTCAACAACTACAAGGTAAATATAAATTCCCTGATGATTTGGCTAATGGAAAATTTAATTTAGAAGCATACAAAAGTTGTAAAGGATGTCAAGAGGAAGAGACAGTTATATACACACTACTTTCAGCCCAACAGATTACAGATATAAATAAGATAAAAACAAAAGAGTTAATAAGCTTTCCTAAAAATTCCGAAGAGTCAAAGATTATGAGTAGAGCAGTAAGAATAAAAGCTATACCTCAATCAACAACAGAAATGATTAAACCACAATTAGGTAAATATAAATTTATTGTAAAGTGACATTTTTTAGCCATTTATTTATGGTATAATTAATAATTAAAATTAACATTTAAAAGGAGAAAAGAAGAATGAAACAAAAACGATTTTACCAAATATCTATTTTGGTTACAATAGCTATTTTAACTATAGGATGTTCAAATAATCATGCACCTAAACCCACCTCACAACCAATTAATAGAGTAAACAAACCTATTAGAGCAGTCCCTCAAAAACCTGCTGGTATAACACTATCACAACTCAATAGTGGAGGAGTAACAAAACTCTCCTTAAGAGGTAGTCATAAATATAAACAAGGTGAACCTATTCAATTTATTATAGATACCAAAAATGCAGAGGGTTACCTTTATATTATATATGCTGATAATAAGGGACAAATTGGTTTATTATATCCTAATCCTAATTCACCGTTAAGTGAAATAAGTGGTAAATATATTTTCCCTAGAGACTTTGGAAATATGGCGATTAATGCAACAAAAGATTGTAAAACATGTGAACAAGAGAAAACAGTAATTTATGCTCTTTTAAGTAAAGAACCTATAGTTGATATAAAAAATATTAATTTAGCTCAACTATCAAATATTGTAGGTGGACAAACTTCTCAGGTAAGTACTACCACCAAAACAAAGGGTTTATCAATGGATATAAATGCTGGTACAAGAACCGACAATAGTAATGTAAATGTTGGTATATTTGAATTTTTTGTAAAATAAAGGAGTAATAAATATGAAAACAACAATAAAATTATCAGGTATAGCACTAGCTATTCTTCTTTTAGCTGGTTGTGTTGCTGAACCAAAAGTCAAGATTGATGCTCCTGGAAAAGTAATTAGAAAAGCTGAAACAAGTTATTCAACAGTTTTGAGAAGAACTAATACAATGATAAGTGTATTTGTAGGTGAACCTATGAATATTTATGTAGATAATATTGAAAATAAAACAGCAGCAAGGGGTAAGTTACCTGCAGATATTACAGATATAGTCAAAACTAGTTTCAATAAAATAGGTAATTTTGTAACCTTAATTTATAATGATAATAGTGAAGGTCTAAAAAATGCTTATACTATTAATGGAGCTATTACTCAATATGATGTTATTAGTTCAAAAGATAAAGGAGTAAACGCATCAGGAACAGGAACAGTAGGCAAGAGACACAATAGATGGGATGCAGATGGTTCAGCCGATACTGAAGAGCAAACGGTTATACTTGCTATTAACTTTAACCCTTCAGATATGCACAAAGGAAACTATATAGCAAGAACATCTACATCCAACAAAGTAACTATAGAGAAAAAAAGTAGTGCCAATGAATTTGCTTTTTCTATTTTAGGTAGTGGATTTGGATTTAATAATGCTGTAACTAGGTCACAAGGAGTTCATGCTTCTATTGCTGTACTTGTGGAATTAAGTGTTGTAGAGGTACTTGGTAAACTAGGTAATTTCCCTTATTGGCTTCTATTAAAAGGAGGAAAAGTAAATCCTGATGTAGTCAATTATCTCTCACATCAATTCCTAAGAGAGCCACTAAATAAAAAAATTCAACAAGTCAGCTATCTCTTAGCATTAAAAGGCAAAGATGTTGAAATAACAAGAATAATGAATGATAAATTGAAACAAGCAATTATTGAGTATAAGAGAGAACACGGAATGTCTGCAGATGACACACTATCTAAGAAATTCTATATTAGCCTTTTAAATCCTTAATCTTTTACTTTTTTGAGATAGAGAGAATTAATCTCTCTGCTCAAAAGTTATTTAAATACACCCTATTGTGGCTTAAGGTAATTGCTATTTAATACATGAATTTTACTATAAAGTATAGTTATAAGTATAATACTGGCAATCGACCAGATGAATAACTCCTTATTCAAGGATAAGTAAAAGTAATCCTTTTAATCATATAAGCAATCTTTGGATATAATCGCGAACTTTTTAAACCATATAAGGAAACAGAATGGAAAATTTGAATGTATATTATGATAAAGATTGTAATTTAGATATTATTAAATCTAAAACAGTAGCTATGATTGGTTTTGGTAGCCAAGGACATGCACACGCAGAAAACTTAAGAGATAGTGGTGTAAGCGTTGTTGTTGGGTTAAGAAAAAATGGTAGTTCATGGGCAAAAGCAGAAGCCAAAGGTTTTGAGACATTAACAGTAGCAGAAGCATCTGCAAAAGCAGATGTAGTTATGATTTTAGTTCCAGATGAAAATCAAAAAGAGATTTATGAAAATGAGATTGAAGCAAACTTAAAAGAGGGTGCTACTATCGCATTTGGTCACGGATTTAATATCCATTATGGAAGAATTATTCCAAGAGCTGACATCAATGTTACTATGATTGCCCCAAAAGCACCAGGTCATACAGTAAGAAGCGAATTTGTAAGAGGTGGTGGTATCCCAGACCTTATTGCAGTAGGTCAAAATCCAAGTGGAGAGACCAAAGAGTTAGCTCTATCTTATGCTTGTGCTATTGGTGGTGGACGAACAGCAATTATAGAGACGACATTCAAAGATGAAACAGAGACAGACCTATTCGGAGAACAAGCAGTACTTTGTGGTGGTACAGCATCTCTAGTACAAGCAGGATTTGAAACACTTGTTGAAGCAGGATATGCACCAGAGTTAGCATATTTCGAGTGTCTTCATGAGCTTAAACTTATTGTTGACCTTATGTTCCAAGGTGGAATTGCAGATATGAGATACTCTATCTCTAATACAGCAGAGTATGGTGATTATGTTTCAGGAAAACGAGTTATCAATGCAGAGTCTAAACAAGCTATGAGAGATATTTTGACTGAAATTCAAGATGGTAGATTTGCCAAAGACTTTATACTAGAAGGTCAAGCAGGATACCCAAGAATGAATGCAGAGAGAAATAATGATAAAGAGATGTTGATTACTAAAACAGGGAATAAACTTCGTAAAATGATGCCATGGATTGCATCAAACAAGATAGTTAATCAAGAAACTAATTAAATATTTTTAATATTTTTCTTTACAATATTTATATTTTATGCTAATATTTTATATTAAATATTGTGGAGAATGTTATGATCCAATTAAATTCTTTTATAAAGAGTTATAGACCTATTATTTTTTCTTTGGCTATTGGTTTAGCTTTTTATCTATTAGCATTGACATCATTTAATGCTACTCAATCTAATTTGATTGGATTGGTGGCATTTTTGGTAACACTTTGGACTAATGAGGGGTTACCTTTGGGAGTGGTCTCTTTGTTACCTATTATACTTTTTCCTAGTTTTGGGATTTTGGATTTAAATCATATCACTCCTAACTATTCTAAATCTATTATTTTTCTCTTTTTGGGTGGTTTTATGTTAGCTATTGCTATTGAGAAGATTAAACTCCATGAGTACTTTTCAGCTAAACTATTGAGCCTTTTCCCAAAAACACCAACTGGGATTATATATGCTTTGGCTATCACCTCAGCACTTCTTAGTTCTATTTTATCCAATACAACTATTACACTACTTCTTATGCCTATTGCTATGTTTTTGAGTGAAAATATTAAACTCAAAATCCGTTTTCTATTAGCTACAGCTTATGGTGCTAGTGTAGGTGGGATTTTGACACCTATTGGAACACCTCCTAATCTCATTTTCTTAGGATTTTTGGAAGATAAAGGTCTGCCTACTATAGAGTTTGGTCAATGGGTTTATATGATGTTACCTATAGTTGGTATTATGCTTTTGGTTATCCCTTGGTTATTATCATTTGGTGTCAAAAATGAGTCAGTAGAGGGAGTTGGTGAAGATGCTATACCACAACTAGATAATAAACAAAAACGACTATATGGTATTATGATTGCTTTAGCTTTACTTTTAATTGCTAATACTTTTGCAAAGCAGATAATGGAGTTTGCATTAGATGAGAAGATGATACTATTAAGTTTTGGTCTATTTATGTTTGTACCTAAAATAGGATTTTTGAAATGGGAAGATACACGAACCCTGCCATATGAGATTATCTTCCTATTTGGGGCAGGATTTACTATTGCTTCTTCTTTTGGTAGTACAGGTTTGGCTTCTGAGATAGCACATAAACTTAGCTTTATTAGTGATATGCCTCTATTTTGGATGTTTCTATTGGTTGCTTTTGTAGTTGCATTTTCTACAGAGGTTACTAGTAATACAGCACTAACATCTATAGCTATACCTATCTTTTATGAATTTGCCAAAGATATGCCGAGTGAACAAGGAATGTTACTATTAATGGTAGCAACTGTATCAGCTAGTTATGCCTTTATGTTACCTATTGCCACACCACCCAATGCTATTATTATGAGTTCTAGGGTTATTCCTGTAAGCCAAATGGCAAAAGTGGGGTTCAAAGCTAATTTAATAGGTATATTATTAGTAACTCTTGTTGCATATTTATTATGGGGATTTCTGTTATAAGATGGAAATTATAACAGAGCATATAGTAGAATTAGATGATATGAAAAAATATCCCAAAGAGTTATACTTTATAGGGAATAAAGAACTACTAAATAGACCCAAAGTTTCTATAGTAGGGACTAGAAGACCTCTTGGTTATACTAAACAGTTCACGCACTTAATCGCTAAATCATTAGCAAATAGAGGTGTCTGTATAGTTAGTGGTGTAGCAATGGGTGTAGATGCAATAGCACATACTAGTGCAGGAGCTATGAATAGTATTGCTGTGGTAGCTAATAGCTTAGATATTCGTTATCCTGCTGTCAACCGTTTCTTGATAGAAGAGATAGAACAAAAAGGTCTAATACTAAGTCAATTCCCTCCAACCTTTAAAGCAACCTCATGGAGTTTTGTAGTGCGAAATGAAGTAGTAGTAGCTCTAGGAGATCTGTTAATCGTAACAGAAGCTGACATAAATAGTGGCTCTATGCGTTCAGTAGAGTTCGCTCTAAAAATGGGTAAAAAAATATTTGTACTTCCACATCGTATAGGAGAGAGTAATGGAACTAATCAGTTAGTAGAACAAGGATTAGCAGAACCTATATATGATATAGAAAAATTTGCACAGAGTTATGGAGTAGTACCTAAAGATAATAGTATCCAGAGAGATGAGTTTTTCTATTTTTGTCAAACCTCACCTACCTTAGATGAGGCTGTTGCACGATTTGATAGTAGAGTGTATGAAGCTGAATTAGAAGGATTAGTACGAATTGAGAATGGACTAATTAGGTTAGTATAGTCCAAAACTATAACTAAAAAAGAGAATCAATATCGTGTTTCATCTCTTGATAATCCGTTTCTCCTGAATAAGAAAGTTCAGTAACTCCATTTTTGACTACAAGTATATAAGGTAATATTCCATTCCAACCATAAGTTGCTTGAATAAAATATTGTAAGTTTGTAGCATCATCTCCCTCTATAATGGGGTATCTAATTCTATGTCTATTAATATATTTTCGAGCAGTAAACCTATCCATTCTACCTTGTGCTTGTATAGCAATGACTTCTAACTTGCCTCTATATCTATTACGAATTTTTCTTATAATAGGTATCTCTTTGATACAATGAGGACAATCTTTACCAAACATCTCTAACACAATAACTTTATTTTTATATTGAGGAAATAAAAATCCATTTTTTCTCTCAATAATAGTGATAGTTTTTCCTCGAATACTCTGCAATATATGTTGCTCTCCTACTTTAGGTACTCGTTTCAAATCATCTTTAGATATTGTTCCTCTATCACAATTACTTCTTTTTGTAGTTAGATTATCACTACATCCAACCGAAGGTATTTTTAATTGTTCTTTTGAAGCTACTGAATTAATCTTGTTATCAGTTATAGTAGAGGGTGTAGATTTATTATCTACAAAAAATCTTTTAATACACCCTGTATTCAAAACCATTGTCATTAATAACAAAAGAGCTGATATTATCCTATTTTTATTCATCCTATCTCCTCCTTTAAATTTTATCTATTTAAACTATCAACAAATCCTTTAAGCATAGCTTTTCCAAGTAATCCAGCTTTCATATCTTGTACTTCTCCTTTTCTATCTATAGCAATTAGAAATGGAATTTGACCTTGCCATCCAGCTCTTCTAAAGATATGTTGAACAAATTTTTGATTATCTTCTCCTGAAATAAGTGTATAGTTAATACCTTCTGAATTTTTGAATTGTGCTAATTGTGCTGTCTTATAACCTTGAACCTCAATAGCGATAATAGCTAATCTATCTTTATTATTTTTGAAAAGTTGAATTAGTTCAGGCATCTCTTCTCTACATGGAGGACAATTATGTCCAAACATTATTAGAAGTATAGCTTTATCTTTATACTCATCAAAAAGAAGACCCTGTTTCAAATCGCTTATATGAATAGAGTTATTTTGGGTATCTGTAATTGTGAAATGAGATTGAGTAGCACTCTCTGCATTAAGTGCTGTTACTAGTGTAAGCAGTATGGCAAATATAATTTTTTTCATATTTTTTCCTTTTAATTTAAAGTTGGTAGAATAGCAGAGCTATTATACCAAATAAATAATGTATTTATTGTGTATAATAAAAAAAAATTTAGACATTAACTTCTATCTCTATTTCTACTATCTCTTCCACCTCTTCTATCACTCCTATTATCACTACCTCTACTCTCACTCCTACGACCATCTCTCCTATTATTACCTCTTCTACGATTTCCACCTCGACCACGATTTCGACCTCGACCACGGCTATTTCCATCGCCACCTCGTTGATTTTTTGCTCTCTCAATAAGTTTTTCTATCTCTTCTTGTCCTAATCCAATAATATCTTTACCTTTTACATCTACCTCTTTTTGTACAATTGCTGCTAATAGGTGAGCAATAGATACGATATCCATATTATGCTGAAGTGTTTTAACCATATCAATAGCTGATGGTGTTACTTCTGTTTGGGTGATTTTAGTTAATAAATCACTATCTTTTTTACTCTGAACCTCTTGACGAGTTGGAATAACCTTACTTACCAAAGTTGCTCCAACATCTTTTTCTATTCTTTTAATAGTTCTAAGTTCATTAGGAGATACTAGTGTAATAGCCTCACCTTTGTTTCCAGCTCTTCCTGTTCTACCAATTCTATGAACATAACTCTCACTATCAAATGGCATATGATAATTAAATACATGAGATACATCATTCACATCTAATCCTCTAGCAGCCACATCTGTAGCAATAAAAATCTCTACAAGACCTTGTTTGAATGAACGAATAGTATTTTCTCTCTGTTTCTGCTCCATATCTCCATGAAGTGAAGCTACTTTAAATCCCTGTGAAGTCATATAAGATGATAATCTATCAACCTCTTTTTTCATTCGACAAAAGATAATACACTTATTGGGATTTTTATAATCAATTAGTCTAAGAAGTGCATCATCTCTCTCATAATCAGCAACTACATAGAATTTTTGTGCAATATCTGTATTGGTTCGCTCTTTTTTTGTAATAGTTACTGATTTTGGATTATTTAAAATCTTTTCTGCTAATAGCTTAATTTGCTTTGGCATTGTTGCTGAGAACATAAGAGTTTGTCTCTTAGTTGGTAGATAAGTAAAAATATTTTTAATCTCATCCAAAAATCCCATATCTAACATCTCATCAGCTTCATCTAATACTACAAATTTGGGATTAATTTTGATTTTTTTTGATTTAAGTAAATCTTGCAATCGCCCAGGTGTAGCTACAATAATATTTGCATGATTTATTCTCTCTATCTGTTTATTGTATGATATTCCACCATAAACTGTGGCAGTTTTCAGACCTGCTGTTTTTCCAAAACGGAAAAGTTCATCACTTACTTGCATTGCTAATTCACGAGTTGGCACAATAACTAGTGCTTCAACCTTACTATTTCCATCCATCATCTGAATAATAGGCAGACCAAAAGCAGCTGTTTTACCAGTACCTGTTTGTGCTTGACCTATCATATCAAGACCCTCTAAAATAATAGGTATAGAGTCTTTTTGAACTGGACTTGGTTCTGTGAACCCTGCGTTATAAATAGCTTGATTTAGTGTATCTTTGAAATTAAATTCTTTAAATGTCATTTTGTTCTTACTTCTTTGTAGTTAAATTTGTAGGGTACTTATATTATAATAAACCCAATTTTTGCAGCCGATACCAAATAGTCACTCATTAAGGTGAATTCTTGTTATGCTTAAGTGGTAGGGAATTTGTAAGTAGTCCCTAAAAATAAGAGATTTGATATACTCTTGCAGAAATTTTGCGAATTATACCCAATTAATTTGGTATAATCGCTTGAATTTAAAAATGAAAGAAGAAATGAATGAAAAAAAGTATTATAATAGGTCTGCTATTGATTTTAAATGGTTGTAGTGCTAATCAACAATCACAATCAATAAATACAAAAAATAATAAGAGAGAGGCAACTATAAATTATCAAAAACCAATAAAAATAGAGAAATCCTTGGAGAAAAAAATAGGTTCTATGCTTATGGTTGGATTTATGGGTACAACAGCTTATCCTAATAGTCAAATATGTAGAGATATTCATAATTATAATTTAGGAGGAGTTATACTATTTGATTATAATCCTGTTAACCATGCAGAGGCTAAAAATATCTCTAACCCAATCCAATTAGCAAAACTCACAAAGCAGTTACAAAATTGTAGTGTGGATGGTAAACTCCTTATTGCAGTTGACCAAGAGGGTGGACGAGTACAAAGACTCAAACAGAAATATGGATTTTATGGTAAATTTCCAAAAGCTAAAGATGTAAGATGTATGTCAGATGATAAAGTCTCAAAATTATATAATTATATGGGAGCAGAACTAAGCTCTGTAGGTATAAATTATAATCTAGCACCTGTTGCTGATTTGGCTATTAATAAAAGAAATAGAGTAATATATAAATTAGGTCGTTCATTTGGTTCTAACCCCAATGATGTCATACGATATGATACCATTTTCATAAATGCAATGAACCAAAATGGCGTACTTACTGCACTTAAACATTTCCCAGGACATGGTTCATCACTAGGTGATACTCATAAAGGTTTTGTAGATGTTACTAAATTATGGCAAAGAAAAGAGCTAGAGCCATATAGAGTATTGAGTAGGCAAGGAGTGATAGATACTATAATGGTAGCTCATGTATTTAACAAAAGATTAGACTCAAAATATCCAGCTACTCTTTCGGCTAAAACAGTTAATGGTTTATTGCGTTATCAGTTAGGTTTTGATGGGGTAGTAATCACAGATGATTTACAAATGGGTGCAATTACTCATAGATATGGTCTCAAAAATACTCTAAAACTCGCTATCAATGCAGGTGATGATTTATTACTTTTTGGAAATCAACTCTCTGTAAAAAATATGATAAGTACCAAAAGATTAGTAGATACTATCAAACAGATGGTATTAAAAGGTGATATAAGAAAAGAAACTATAGATAAATCCAATGAACGATTAGATAGATTAAAGCAGAAACTATTATAATATATATATGAATAAAAATGAATTAGATAAGTTTATAATATGTAAAAAATGCCATACCTTACATAGAAAAATCAAACTACACAAAGGAACAAAGGCTCTTTGTCAACAGTGTAATAGCCTACTCTATAGAGACCACCAAAATCTAATAGAAAATAGTTTGGCTCTAAGTTGGGTAACATTAATAGCTCTTATTATAGGATTTTCTTTTTCTATTATCAATATAAATATCAATGGCATTTATCAAGAGCTTGATTTACCCTCTTTAATTATGGTTATATTTGATAATGAGTACTATATAGTAGGAGTGATGCTTAGTTTTTTAATCTTTATATTTCCTTTGGTTATTATTATTTCAATGATACTGCTATTGAGTCTTATGAAATTTAAAAAATCAGGATATTTGGTTAGAAGATTAATGATACTTATTGCCAAAATATTACCTTGGAGTATGATAGATATATTTTTTATTTCACTTTTGGTTGCTATGGTTAAACTTTTTGCTTATGCACAACTCGAATTAGATACTGCTTTTTGGTCTTTGATTATAGTTATTTTATTAGATATTTTTATCTTTAAACAGATTAGTTTTAGTGACCTTTGGGATGAATACAGAAAAATTTATGAGGTTTAAATGAGAGAAAAGTTAATACGATGTCCTATATGTGAAGCTGTTAATATAGACAAAGGTGGAGAGATATACTGTCGTAGATGTCATGAAAAAATTTACAACTACAAAAGAGTTAGTCTAAACAGAACTATAGCATTTCTTATAACAGCTATTATTTTATATATTCCTGCAAATGCCTATCCTATTTTAATTACTAGAAAATTTGGAATAATACATGAAAATACTATACTAGGAGGAGTAATGCATCTTTGGGAGACAGGTTCTTATCCTATTGCTATTATTATTTTATTGGCTTCTGTATTTGTACCTATACTAAAATTTATATTTATAATATATCTACTTATAGCTACAAAATATAGTGTTAAATCTTCTATGATTGATAAACATAAGCTATTTTATATCACAGAAGTAATAGGCTCATGGTCTATGATAGATGTATTTGTTGTAGCAATACTCTCTGTATTAATTCACTTCTCTGCTGTAGAGATAATCCCAGGAGAGGGTGCAACTGCATTTGCATTAATGGTATTTTTTACAATGTTATCAGCTCTATCCTTTGATACAAGATTAATAAAAAAATAGTGAGGTTAAAAATTAATGAAAAAATATAATGCACCAAGAGTCAAAGAATCAAGAGGAGTTCAAATTCTTACAACTATTTGGCTTGTTCCCTTTATAGCTATGATTATAGCTCTATGGCTTGGGTATCAATACTATATCAAGATTGGTTCTACTATCAAAATTAGATTTGAATCTAATGCTGGTTTAATTGAAAACCAAAGTCCAATCAAAATGCGTGATGTGATTGTAGGTATCGTCAAAAAGATTTCACTCTCAGATGATGGTCAAGGAGTCATTATCAAAGCTAGAATGAATAGAGAGGTGAGTAAATATCTCAATAAAAAAGCTAAATTTTGGATTGTCTATCCTGATGTGGGTTCTCATGGAGTATCAGGGCTTGATACTATAGTATCTGGTTCTTATATTGAATTGTATGGTAAAAAAGAGAAAGAGACTACACATAACTATATAGGATTAGAGAAATCTCCTATCAATGATGATGCAAAAGGAAGTTACTTTGTACTATCTGCACCAAAAAGTTATAATATATCAGAAGGAAGTAAAATATATTATCGTATGTTGGAAGTTGGACGAGTAGAGAGAGTAGGTATATCACCTGATGGAACACGAATTAATTTTACAATATTTGTAGAAGAGGAGTATGTCAAATTTATAAACAGCAAAAGTAGATTTTATACTAGAAGTGCCTTTGATATAGACTTTAGCAATACTAATTTGGATATAAATATCGCACCTATTTCTCAATTAGTACATGGAGGGATAGCTATATATACACCTATAAATTCACTTGATAAAAATAACTCACTCAAAGGTGATGAGATATTTACCTTGTATAAAAATATAGCTCAAATGAAAATAAAACAATTAGGTAGAAAAGGAGAGTATATAACCTATAAATTTAAATTTAAAGAACCAATAACTAATCTAAAAATAGGTTCTCCTATTGAGTTCCATGGTTTCCAAGTTGGATATGTTACTGATATAAAAAGTAGATACTATGATAGAAATAAAACAATAGAAAGTAGTGTATATGCATTAATACAGATTGATGCATTTACTAATAAAAATAATAAATCCATAAACAAAAAAAAGATAATATCTAATCTAGTAAACCATGGACTCAAAGCTAAACTATCCTCAGCTTTACCTATTATTGAGTCACAATATATAGAACTAATATTTGATAAACACCACAAAGCAACTATTGTCAAAGGTGACAAATATGATATATTTCCAACTATCAAAATATCACCTAAAAAAGATATAATAGATAATCTCAATGATATATTAGTCAAACTAAAAAAGCTACCACTAGAAAATCTATTAAATAGTTATACAAATCTAGCTAATGAAAATAGAAAATCAATACACTCTCTAGTTAATAACTTAAACAAAACAATTAATAATTTAAATCATTTTATATCTCAAAAAGAGTTTACCAAACTACCAAAAAATCTGAATAGTTCATTAAAAGAGATGGAGAGTACACTAATAAGTTTACAACAATTAAGCCAAGAGTATGGTGGTAATTCTAAATTTGCTGACCAACTATCTATAACTCTCAAAGCACTCTCACAAGCTTCAAAATCATTTGATAAAACAAATAGAATGCTAGATAGAAATCCCAATGCCCTTATCTTAGGAGATGAATGATGAAAAAGATATTTTTAACCATAACTATTACACTACTATTTGGAGCATGTAGCTCCAAACAGCTATATACACTAGGAGATACAAGCTATCTTATGCAGAGTACTAAATCAAATCAAGAGTTTATCGCAGTAGAGAAGATAGAACTTCCCATCTATTTTCTAAACTCACCAATATATAGAAAAGATACCAAGTATCACTTAGAAAAAATAGACAAAGCCAACTGGATAAACTCTATGGATGAACATCTAACAAATGTACTTATATCTTATCTGCAAAAATCTATGAATAACCCAAATATTTACCCCTACCCTTGGTCAAATATAAATAAAATAGATAAAAAAATCTCTGTAACTATTAGCTCTTTTATCTCTTATAAAAATATTGTCACACTAGAAGCAAACTATCAAATTTTAGATAAAAGAAAAAATAAAACTTCAAACTATCTTTTTAATACCAAAGAGAGTTATAAAGGAAAATACATAGAGAATATGATAGAAGCAATGGAAAAAGCCTATTTTAGATTAGTAAAAGAGATTAGTAATAAATTATAATATTTAATAATGAAAACTCTTGTTATAATAATGAAAAAGGAGTTTATATGAGCATCAAGAAGTTTTTTGCACTAATATTTATTATATCACTAGCTGTTTTCCTATATACTAAGTTTTATACCCAGTTCCAATCTATTATAATAGAAGGAAAAAAGATAGTCAAACATGAAAAAATGGGAGATATAAATAGAGAAAAATCTCATATGCCATCCATATCAGCAGAAAATAATTTCTCAAACAATGAAAATTTCATACTACTTACCTCACTTATTACATCTATTCTATCATTTTTTGGTTTTATAATATCTAGTTACCACTCTATGAAAGGGCATAAACGAGATGAAGAACTATTTAACTTACGAAGAGAAAAAGAGAAACTAGAGATGGAAAAGCTCCAAGAAGAGATTAGAGCTTTACAGCGAGGTGAGATTTAAATCTATTTTGTTTTGATATTAAACTTAAGATTTTGAAAAATTAAATTCTCTTCATCACCTGCACCAGTTGCCTCATCAAGATTAGCTGTTCCAGTTTTTGATATAACAGCTTGTCCCTCATCACTGAGTGCGAAATCAATATATTCTTTGGCTAGATGTTCTGGTTTACGGTCAAGATAGAGAAAAAATGGTCGTCTTAATTTATATTTTTTATTCAAAATATTCTCTTTTGTTGGTTTAATATCATCTACTTTTAATAATTTAATTCCTTTAATTCTTTGAGCACTTGTTACATCATCAATAGCAAAAGCATAAGGGTCTGCTATTACAGCTTTTCTAATAGGTCCTGAACTCTTAAGTATTTTTGCTTTTTTTGAAAACTCATAATTTTTATCTCCAAATAGTATCTCTCTTGCTGTTGAACCAACACCAGAACCTTTTCCCTCTCTTATAATTAAGTTAATAGGCTTATCTTCACCACCTAGCTCTTTCCAGTTTGTTATTTTACCTGTTAAAACTTTTTTGATATTTTCAGTGGAGATATTATCTACCTTGTTTTTAGGATTAACTATAAATCCCAAAGCCCCCCATGCCACCTGTGTTGACCAGAGATTTTTTTCGGTATCATTTTTAAATGGTTCTCTACATCCTGAACCAATCTCTACCTTTTTATCAGATAAACCCTTTAAAACAAAAGAAACTCCACCTTTTTTATTAAGTGAAATTTTAATATCAAACTTTTTGGTAAATACCTTATTTAACTCTTTAACAAAAGCAACTCTTGTAATTCCACAAGCATACATCTTTAACTCTTTTGTTCCTTCTGTGGATTTAGCAAAAAGTGTCGAACCCAATAGAGTTGTAACTACTATAATAGCTAATAGTTTTTTCATCTAATTCTCCTAAAATTTAAATTGATACTGTACCAAGACAGTGTCATCTCTAAAGAATGAACCCACACCTTTAAATGAATTCGTATCACCATCTGCCAAAACATAATTGAGTTGAATACGATGTTGATTTCTTCCTTTTCTAGCTTTTCTATCCATCTTAGCATTTTTTGGATTGATATAGTAGTTAATACCAAAATATGTATTACTCACATCAGAATCAACACCATGTCGCCCCTCTGAACCAATAATATGTTTAACTGCTCCCTCAATAACATCTGAAAAATAGTATGTACCTGTGAGAGCCAATGTAGCCATAGTCCAGTCATCATCACCTCTGATATTTTGAACATTATAGTACTCTGCTTTAATATTAGAGCGTTCAAAGTGTGAATCTATACCAAAGTTAAATACTTTATAATCTTCTGTACCTTGATTACCAATGATACTATCATCTATATCAATACCACCTGCTGATTTAGAGATACCATAAGATGTTTCAAGATGAAGTGCTTGACCTCTATCATACATAATACGACCCATATAAGCATTATCATCTCCTGAGTTAGCCCCTACAACTGCACCCGAACGACCAGCTTGTCCTGCTATCATAATATCATAACCAAACCCATTATAAGGTCTTTCATGACCCACCTCAAGACCATTTACTTTAGCACTACCACCTATTGCTCTACCTGATAGCATCAGACCAAAACCTCGCTCAAATGCTAATCTTTTATCGAAACCTCTTTTAATAACATCAAGGTTCCAACCTGGAATTGTAAAACCCATACCTACAGGAGTTTTGATTACACCTGCTTTGACTATGGCAGAACTATTAAATTTATATGAGATAAATGCATCTTTAATTAAATCAGGAACACCTATTCCACTATTATCTTTACCCTCTTTTACAAAGTCCAAAAATACTTTACCTGCAATTGGTCCAGAGAAATATTTCCATCCTAAACGAATACGGTCTGCCTCAAATTTATAATCACCATTTTGATTATCTGCTGTAGCTCCATCTCCCAATCTAACACCTATTTGTGAAAAACCAAAAAACTTATATTTACTTTTCCACTCTTTTGATTGAGATTTAATTTCTAGTGATGCTTCTTTTGCACCTACTCCTTTTTTATCCGTTATGGGAGTCTGAGCTACTGTAACTGTAGATATAAAAAGTGTTGTGGTTGCTATTTTTATTATTGTTGTTTTCATTAAAACTTTACCTCTCTATTTGACTGTTAATCCAAGGATATTCCAACTCTGCATACCCCCACGATAATATAAAATCTTATTTTTAGGACAACCCAAATCAACAAGACTATTAATCTCTTTTGTGGCTTGTGCATCCCAAATACCATTACTAAAAATAATCAATGTTGGTACTTTATCAAAATTCCATTTTCCATTACTATTTTTTTTAGCACCCAAGAGTTTTAAAATTTTATTTAGATATTTACTATTTTTTTTCAACATAGTAAAAGGTAAATTTATAGAACTAGGAATAGTACCCTCTTTGAACCAATCTCTAGTTCGTGCATCTATTAAAAGCATATTACTATCTTCATCTTGCATATCTTTAATATATTTCAAAAGTTCAATCTCTCCAATAGTTTTTGTCTCTCTAATACTCATAGGTTGAACACAAAATGGAGGACACTCTCTTGAAGTTTTACTAAAATCAGAAGTTAACTTATGCTTAGTATCTTGAATTCTCTCTATTTTAATATCTCCATCATTCTCATGAATAACAATTGCTTCTAAATCTTTAGTTATATTAACCCCTCCTGCGACCAAATAACTACCCAAAAACAACATACCTATAATAACACTATTTTTCATTTTTTTCTCCTTATTTAAATTTTTGGTATTAATAATTTACTACCAGGATAAATCTCATATTTTGAATTTATTTTATCTCTGTTTGCCTCATATATAAGTTTATATTTATTTCTATTATTATAGTATCTTTGTGCTAGTATAGATAGATTATCTCCACTCTTAACTCTTATAATAAAAAACTTATCATTCTCTTCTATAATGCTAATTTTTTTATCTGATACATCTTTAATAATAGCATTTGCAAATTTTTTAGCAGAAGGAGTATCTTTCTCTTCTGCCTCTTTAACTAACTTTGTAAGAGTTTTTTGAGTTTTAAATAGATTATTTTTGGACTCTGTTACATTTGCTATCAAACTCTCTAATCTCTTTTTTACCTCTTTTGGTTTTATCTCTAAATCATCTTCTAACTCAACTAAATTGGTTAATTCATCTCTAATTGAAGCTATTTTATTAGTGTGTGGTGTACCCAATTTTTTCTCATCTTCATTTTCAAATTCACTATCATTAATGTTTCTAACAAAGTTTTGTAAATCTTTTCCTTTCCCTCCTTTGGATGAATTAACTTTATTAACTAAGGCGACCAAACTATTTCTAAGTTTATCTTGTTTGCTCTCTTCTTTTGTTATCTCTTTTAAGGATAAAGTTAAATTCTTTTTGATTGTTGTAATATTATCTTTATTATTACTATCTAAATCTTTTGCTAATGTATTCAAAATAAATTGAGCAGAGTTTTCATCTTCTTCTCTGCACTCTTGGGAACTATTATGCTCTTTATCCCCACAACCAAGATTAGTCTGCTTTTTAGTAATAGTTTTTTCTATTTTATTAATCGTAATCGAACTATTTCCATTGCTATTGTCTTCTTGATTATCTCCACAAGCTATAAAAAATATAGCAATAAGAGTTGTTAATGGTATAAGGGTTAATGGTAGTAGTAAGGGTCTCATTTTTTATCTTCTCCTTCTTTCTTAGATAATGCAACACTAGTTAGTTGCTTAAGCGTCGTTTGCAAAAGGGTTGTCAAACTATAGGATTTATAACCCACTTCAAATGCCAAAATCCTACCAGTAGCATCGATAACTATAGTAAGAGGAATAACTCCATTCCACTTATACTCTTGTTTTAAATATTCAAAAAATTTTGTCTGTTTATCTCCATTAATAATATTATAATTTATATTCTGTTTTTTTATAAAATCAAGATTTTCCGTACTAGAGTAATGTTCTGATTCGATGGCAATAGTATCAAAAGCTGTTTTGAACTTATTTTTTAATTTAATCAATTCAGGAATCTCTTTTTGACAATATTTACAATTCCAACTAAAAACTTTTAAAAAAACTATTTTCCCTTTTAACTCCTCTATTTTAAAATAATTTTTGGTTGCATTAATATGAAACTCCTGCGATTGTATGCTTTTGAAAATAAAATTCTGATTTGTAGATAAAGGGGTTTTTCTTTGTGATAGATAAAAATATATCCCAATTGCAATCAATATAATTACTATTATAAATGATAATATATTACTTCTCTTTTTTATTAAAGTGAACTTTTTTGGTTGAGCTTTTTTTTCCTGTTGTTTAATTAAACTAGTATCCATAATTAACATTTACCTTTATAATTTAATATATAAACACAATAATAGCATAATTTATTTAAAAGGAATATAAATTACATTGATTAATTATATTAATTTTTATTATTAGTAATATACTATAATGTTATTTTAATAACAGACTTTTTTATCAGAAACTACACCAATTTGATTGATACCATATCTATCTTGGAGCTTATATATATCTGAGCGTTTCATCTCTCCTAAAGATTTAAAATGAGTTCCATCCAAATATAAACTATCTCTAGCTATATCTAATAATATATTTCCTTTAAGAACTGCATATTGATAGGGTTCATACTCTTTAGCACTATAAAGATTTCTGGCTCTATTGAGTCTATTAAGTGCTGGGTATCTATATGATTTACCTGTTAGGTATCTGGATATATCACTCTTTCTACTCATACCTCTCATACCATAGAGATACTGTTTATAGTCATAATAATATCTACAATCAACATCATTGATATTTGAGCTATTTTGACACTTTTGTAATGAACCAGATTTATAAGCTATGACAGATGCATCCAAACTCTTTCCTATTTTATTATAATATATAAACTTATTTGCCAATTTAATTAAACTAGATTTAGGATTAAATGGATTATTAGGCTGACCATACATCATATAGTAGTGCATAGTAATTTGCAATGGTCCAAATGCCCCTGTAGTAGATAGAGCAAAAACATTACCCCTAGACTCCAAATAGGTTAAAATAACCAAAAGTTTATAAGCTTTTATCTCTGGAATATTTAAATTTTTTGACATATAATTAGAAACATAGTTATATTCCAAATCAAATAAAGCAATATATCTTGCAAACTGCTCATTATCTCCAATTTTACTTTTAATAATACCAAAAATCTTTTGAGCCGTTTCAACTCGTTCGGCACTTAGGCTCATATCTATACCACTATTAAAATATGACCAACGAATAAGTGGATATAGATAGTTGACATCATTTTCCATCCCTCTTCTCTTTAACTCATTATAAAATTTCTGTTTACTAACTGCTTTTGGGAAACCTTTTTGTCTTTGAAAACATTGTAGTTGTCTTGTTGTTATATCATTTTTATGTACAGCAAAATAATTATTAAAGAATGTAAATCGTTTAAAAAAATCACTATCATTTTCCAATAACATTGCCAACCATCTATTGATATATTGTACTTTGCTTAACTTTTTTGGATATGGATAAAGAATAGTATCAAAATATATCTTTTCAGAGCTGTTTAATACTCTATAAAAATTTTGCTGACACTCATAGTTATTTATAAAAAACTGCTCTATTGTATGAGTTTTTTGAATTTGATTTTGCCAATATTTTTTAGATGTGGGACATCTTGCATATAAGGTTTGTCCTACTATTAATAATATTAGTACTGTTTTAAATTTCATTTTTCATTCCTTTTTATAATAAAATTATCATGATATGATACTTTATTAAAATTAAGATATAATCTCACTAATTATAAACAAGAGAAAATATTGAAAACTATAATCCAAAAACTAGACTTAGACAATTTTATAAGCAATTTTAAAAACTTCTATGCCAGAGATAAATCTATAGAAATGAGGGGAGATATAAATCAACATTATAGATATATATCAGCACTCTCAACTATAGGATTTCCTACTATAATAGATATTCCTAACCTTGATAATGAACTCAATCGTATCAAAAAACAAGGGATACTTAGACTTGAAGAGATATACTCTTTTATGATAATTATTGGATATTTTAACTCAATCAAGGCATTAAACTTACCTGAACCTTTAAATAAATGGATAAATGAGATAGCTATCCCTGATGAAATTAATGATATATTACTCTATTTTACAGATGAAGGTAGATTAAATCCAGAGAGAGAACCTGAACTTTATGATATAGAAAGAGCTATTAAAATAAATAAAGCATCTATCAAAGAATATCTCTATAAAATGGCTCACTCATTTAAACTCAAAGATTATTTGGTTGATACACAAGTACATTTTCTAAATGGTGAAGAGACCTTACTCGTTCGTGGAGGATTTAATAAAATCCTCAAAGCCTCTGTAGTTGGACGAACTTCTGGGGGATTTTTCTATATCTTACCTCAACAAATCTCACATCTAAAAGAGAGAGAATCTAATTTATTATCACAAAAAGAGGAGTTGATTTATAGATATTGTCAAACATTTTCTATAACCCTCCATAAATATTATCTATTTATGAGATTTATCAATAGAGAATATGATAGATTTGACCAATATCAAGCTCGTGTACAATTTGCGAAAAGTTACGATTATCAGTTCATCTTGCCATCCAAAAAGAAAAATATAAAGTTGCATGAATTTTGTCACCCTGCAATAGATAACCCCAAACCAGTTACTATTAATTTGGATAAATCAGTAATGTTAATAACAGGAGTAAATGCTGGTGGTAAAACCATGCTACTCAAATCTCTACTCTCTGTTGTATATATGAGTAAAAATCTTTTACCTTTTAGATGTAATGCCCAAAAAACAGAGGTAGGTCACTATAAATCTATAGAAGCTGTAATAGATGACCCACAATCAGTCAAAAATGATATATCTACATTTGCAGGTCGAATGGTAGAGTTCGCTAAACTATTTGATAAAGAGAGTGCTATAGTAGGAGTTGATGAGATAGAGTTAGGAACTGATAGTGATGAGGCTGCATCTCTATTTCGTGTAATGCTTGATGAGTTGCGTAAGAGAGGGATTACATTTATAGTTACTACTCACCATAAACGATTGGCTTCTCTTATGAGTGCAGATAATGATGTTGAGTTAATTGCTGCTTTATATAATGAAGAAAAACGAGAACCTACATATACATTTCTACAAGGAAGTATTGGAAAAAGTTATGCCTTTGAAACAGCACAGAGATATGGTGTACCTGAATATATTGTCCGAAAAGCCAAAGAGGTTTATGGAGAAGATAAAGAAAATCTAAATGAACTTATAGAAAAATCAACTACACTTGAGAGAGAGATGTCTCTAAAAATTCAAAAAATAGACAAAGAACTAAAAATAATTGAACAAAAAAAAGATAATTTAGAAAATATAGAAGAGAGGCTAAATGAACAACATAGAAAAGCCATTGCCACACTAGAAAATAGATACAATGCTGCGACTAAGAGAGCTTTGGAAGCGATGAAAGTCAAAGAGTCAACAGAAGGACGACGATTATTAAATGATGCATATAAACATAAAAAAAGGTCAAAACAAGCCAAAGAGGTAGAACAACCTAATAAAATAGTTATAAAAGTGGGAGATAGAGTTAAATATCGTTCATCCAAAGGTGAAGTATTATCTATCAGAAGCAAAGAAGCAATAATCGAGATTGAGGGTCTCAAAATGAGAGTACCACTTTCGCAACTCAAACGAATTGGAGTTATGCCAAAGATTGAACCAAAACCCAAAACTAATATTACAATTGAAAAATCAGGTATAGGCTCTATATCTATCAAACTTTTGGGTTGTTTTGCTGATGAAGCTATTGATAAATTGGATAAATTTTTATCAGATGCTTTAGTTAATGGTTTTTCAGAAGTAGAGATTATCCATGGAACAGGTACAGGAGTATTAAAAAAAGTAATTATTGATTATCTCAAAAGTTACCCTAAGCTACAATCTTTTTATGGTCAAAAAGGTAACATGGGGATAACTATAGTAAAACTATAAGGAATTATTAAATTTCTATTAAATAACCATTATCTTTTTTTTGATAAAATAGGTAAAATTTATTATAGGAATTTAAATGCCACAGATTATAATTTTACTAATTGGGACTTTATTTTTAGGTTGTGGAACAGAATTATCAACCATATCCAAAGATACCCAATCCCACCAACCAAAGATTAAAGAGATACAAAGTATAGTAGGTAATTATACTCTTGAAAAGGGTATATATTCATACACTGGAAATAGTGGCATAAATAAAATTATTAACTCCGCTACTCTAGTTATAGAACAACTTGATAAAGATGATTATGGGTACTATTTTATAATGCAAGTAGAAAAGTTAACACCTACTGAAGAGTCTGGTATATTTCATAAAAAAGGTAATGAGTATTTCAAACGAATTATATACTCTACAGATATTACCAAAGATTCTAATATCTCCATAAATTCAAAAATTTCAGATGAACATCTAAAAACAGAGATAACTGACAAAATAAAACTATCACAAGATAATAACAGTATCAAGATAGCTATGAAACTTAGAGATGGAGAGGTAACTATTATATGGAAAAGAGATATAAATAGCTCAATATCTCAAACTAAAGAGTTACAACATGCCAGACACGAATATATAAAAACATATAGAGAGAGATTTCTTAAATATTTTAAAGATATTTAATAAGATAATCTACCAATCTAGTATCATAAATATAGCTGACAAAAAGTAATTAGCGATAAAAATTGTAATCGAAGCCAAAACTACGGCTTTGGTTGTAGAAGTACCTACCCCTTTTGCACCACCAGAAGTTTTATATCCTATAAATGCTCCAATAGAACCAATGAAATAACCAAAAAATAATCCTTTGATAATCCCTGTTCCTATATCTGAAAAACTCAATAACTGTTTAATTGTATCGATATAAGCTACAGGATTTAAATCCAACATTAACCATGATATTAAAAAAGCACTAAGATTTGAAATAAAATCAAAAAAGATAACCAATAAAGGCAGAGATACCATAGTTGCAATAATTCGAGGGATTAATAGATATTTTTTGGAGTCCACAGCCAATGTCTCTATAGCATCTATCTGTTCTGTGACTCTCATAGTCCCTAGTTCTGCAGCCATTGAAGAGATAGCCCGAGATATAACCATCAAAGAAGCAAATACTGGCCCTAACTCTCGTGTAATAGAGATAAATATAGTATATCCCATAAATCCCTCTGCTCCAAATTTACTAAATCCTTGATATAATTGAACAGCCTCAACCATACCTGTAAAAAGAGCTGTTAAAAATATAACAGCTATAGTACCTACACCAATTATATCCAACTGTTCAAAAATCTGTTTGATACGCCATGGTCGTTTAAAAGCTAGAGGGATAAGTGCTAATTGAAATATAATGAATGTTCCAAACTTGTCCATATTTTTCATAATCTTAACAAAAGGAGACCCGATAAATGCGAATATTGTTTCCATAAAACTCTCTGATACCTAAATTTTTATATATTTTATCTAAAAATTGGGTAAACTAACATTATGAGAATAGGAACAGATATAACTGTAGTCAGTAGAATAGAGAAATCTATACAAAAATTTGGAGATAAATTTATAGATAGGTTTTTAAATAAGAGTGAGAAACAATTAGCCAAAAAAATCGAAAGCATAGCTGGTTTTTGGGCTGCCAAGGAGGCTATATCCAAAGCTTTGGGGTGTGGTATAGGTGCAGAACTTAATTTTCATGATATTACTATATACAAAGATGAGAAAAATGCTCCATACTTTCAACTAAGTGCCAAAGCACAAAATCTCCATCAGATAAAAGAGTCCTCTTTGTCTATTGCACATGATGGTGGATTTGCTATTGCTACAGTAATAATTAATAACTAAGAGCATTATGCTAAAATTACACTAAAAAATTAATGAGTATCACTATGTTTAGTCTATTACAAAAAGTGGGCAAAGCCCTTATGACCCCTATTTCTGTTTTGCCAATTGCTGCTATTTTATTGCGTTTAGGTTTTGGAGATATTCCATATCTTGATGGAGAGATTGCCAATATTATGAAAGTAGCAGGAGATGCTATATTTTCCAATTTGGATTTACTATTTGCTATAGGTATCGCTTATGGACTAGCCAAAAATAGTGATGGTGCAGCGGCACTTTCAGCAGGAGTTGGATTACTTATCTCTAAAGCAATATATATACAAATAGACCCAAAACTAAATATGGGTGTATTTATTGGTATTATTATCGGGATATTGGCAGGAGTATTATATAATAGTTTTCATACTATTAAACTACCTGATTTCTTAGGATTTTTTGCAGGAAAACGGTTTGTGCCTATTATTACCTCAATCTTTGCTATATTTATTGGAATTTTGGCAGGATATTTTTGGCACTATGCCCAAAATGGTATAGATACTTTCTCTCACTCTATTATCTCTTTGGGAGAAGTGGGTACATTTATATATGGAACACTCAATAGATTGCTCATTCCCTTAGGTCTGCATCATATACTTAACTCTGTATTTTGGTTTCAATTAGGAGATTTTAGCTATGTCAAAGATGGAGCTACAGTTATAGCCAATGGAGATTTGAGCCGATTTTTTGCAGGTGACCCAACAGCTGGAATTTATATGAGTGGGTTTTATATTATTATGATGTTTGGACTTCCATCAATGGCATTGGCTATATATCTAACCACACCCAAAGAGAGTAGAAAAAAAGCAGGTGCAATACTATTTGGTGTAGCATTTACCTCATTTCTCACAGGAATTACCGAACCATTAGAGTTTCTATTTATGTTTGAAGCCCCCCTACTCTATCTAATTCATGCACTTCTTACGGGAGTTGCATTAGCCACTGCTCAATTTATGGATATACATCATGGTTTTGGATTTTCAGCAGGACTATTTGATTACCTAATTAACTATAAATTAGCTCAAAATCCATTACTAATTATACCTATTGGTTTGATATTTGCTATTATCTATTTTATTGTTTCATACTATACTATCAAAATATTTAAATTAGTTATATTTGATAATGATAAAGAGGATATAAAAGAAAATACTCAAAGTAATGAAGCTTTATCTTTTATTCAGGCATTAGGAGGTCATGAGAATATCATATCTACTGATGCTTGTATTACTAGACTTAGAATGGAAGTTAAATCCTCCAAAGAGCTAAAAGAGCAAGATTTTATAAAATTAGGAGCAAAAGGTGTTATCCGTCCAAGTGATACAACTATCCAAATAGTATTAGGGGCAAAAGCTGAAAGTATAGCTGAAAAAATTAAGGAGAATTTATGATAATAGATACCCATGCTCACTTAGATGACGAAAAATATAATAATGATATTCAAAATGTTCTACAAAGAGCAAAAGAGCAGAAAGTTAATAGATTTATTATACCAGGTGCTAACCCAAAGAGTTTAGAAAGAGCTGTTAAACTTAGTGAAATGGACGATAGAATATATTTTGCTGTAGGGGTTCACCCATATGATGCAACTAACTATAATAGAGAGTATTTAGAACGATTTATAACACATCCTAAATGTGTAGCTGTGGGTGAGTGTGGATTGGATTATTATCGTCTTCCTAAAAATATAGAAGAGATAAACAGTGAGAAAAAACTTCAAAAAGAGGTTTTCTTGAACCAAATAGAGTTGGCAAAAAAATATGAACTTCCATTGATAGTTCATATTCGAGACTCTTCTGCTGATTGTTTAGAGATACTTCAAAAATATACAGGAGATAAAGGTGGAGTATTACACTGCTATAATGCTGATGAAGCACTACTAAAACTACTCTCCAAAAACTTCTATTATGGGATTGGAGGAGTTTTAACCTTTAAAAATGCTAGAAAACTAGTAAATATTTATCCTAAAATCCCATTAAATAGACTTTTGATTGAGACAGATGCTCCTTATCTAACTCCTCATCCTCATAGAGGCAAAAGAAATGAACCTAGTTATACTAGATTAATTATCTCCAAAATGTCTGAGTTATCAGATATAGAAGAAAAAATTTTAGAAGAAAAAACTACTCAAAATGCTTTGAAGCTTTTTAATAAAATGGTATAAAATTTAAACTCTATACCATTTTTTCTTAATAATTAATAACATATTTTTTTACTTTAAATTATATTACTCTATGAATAAAACAATATCTTCTGATTATTATTAATTATTTATTTGTTTTTAAGTTAATAATATTAATTAAGCTTAGTCTTAAGTTTAGAATTAATATAATATTTTAAATAAAATTAAAGGAATTAATATGAAATTTTATAAATTTTTAATAATCACTATATTTTTAAATCTATCACTTTATGCAAATATCACAGAAGAGTTCCCAAGTTATAAATATGTATTTAATGAGTTAGATGTTGATGAAAATTATATATATGATAGAAATTTCCAAAATTTTGTCAATAGAAATAAATATAAATATAAAAAAATATTTCTCAATTCTATAAATCGTGGTCAGTTGATAATCCCAACAATGAGAGAGTTAATGTATCAAAAAGATATATCACCTCTATTTATATATCTATCTATGGTGGAATCAGCTTTCAAGACACAGGCTATCTCTTCATCTTCAGCAGGGGGACTTTGGCAATTCGTAAAACTTACAGCTATAGATGAGAAAATGCAAGTCAATAATATTATAGATGAACGATATGACCCTATCAAATCAACTAATAGAGCAATTGATTATCTATATAAAATACATGATAATCTAGGTAGATGGTATCTGACAGCTATGGCATATAACTGTGGTGCTGGATGCGTACAACAGAGTATAGATAGAGCAAGAACTAAAGATTTAAAAATACTTATAGACCCAAATGCTAACTATATTCGTAAAGAGACAAGAGATTATATCAAAAAAATTCTACTATTTGCAATGATTGGAGAGAATTATCTATTTAAGGCTAATGATAATTTAGGAGAGCTTAAATATCAATTTGATAACGATATGATTACTCCAGTAAGAGTTAGAGGTGGAGAAACATTACAGAATATAGCATCCATACTGCGAATGGATTACTCTATTTTAAAAAAGATAAATCGACATCTCAAACGAGATTTTGTACCACCAAATAGTAATATCATGGTAAATATTCCGACTTCAAGAGTTAGAATGTTTCGTAATATCTACTATGGTAACCAAAGAAGAGCAAGAAACCAATATTAGATAAGGAAAAAATTATGAAAATCAAAAACAGTATAACTATTGGAGTATCTCTATTTACACTATTTACATTAAGTGGATGTGTAACAAAGAGTACAAACAATATAAGTTCTAATTTTAAAAAATATCAACATAGGAGTACTCCTATTCCAAATCTAAAGTTTCAAAAAGTAACTTATGGAAGAGCTAGTTATTATGGAAAAAAATTTAATGGTAAACAGATAGCAAGTGGTGAGATATATAATATGAATGCAAAAACGGCTGCCCATAAAACACTACCATTTAATACAATGGTTAGAGTAACAGATATGGTAAGTAATAGAAGTGATATAGTTAGAATTAATGATAGAGAACCTAGTTCATCCAATCGTATTATAGATTTATCATATGCTAGTGCAAAAAAATTAGGTCTAATTAATCGTGGTATAACTGATGTAAAAATTGAGATAATTGGCTATAATGGTAAAATAAATAGAAGATTAACACTTCCCACTAGTACTCAAGCATGTATTGGTAATAATTGCAAAGCATCTATCCAAAAAGAGAAACAGCGTAGAGAAACTTATAAATTTATAATACAAAAACCAATTATAAATGAGAGTGAATATGATGCTAAATATAATGAAAGATTTTTAGAAAATGAAAGTGATAGTGTATATGAGGATAATCCTTATCTTTCATCAACTGCAACAAAGAGTTATCCCGAAGCAGAACAATTCTCAACAAATAGTTCTATTCAAGTTGGTGCATTTAGAAGATATGCAGGAGCAAAAATATATGCTAAAAGATATGGATTATTGAGTAATAGATATAAAACCATAATCAAAAAAGATATTAAAAATGCTAAACCTCTATATCGTGTCAGAATAGAAGGCTTTGCAAATGAGCATGAAGCAAGAACTTTTATATCACGATATAGTCTAAATGGAGCATTTTTGGTTAAACGATAAATAATCAATCTCTCCTATCGAAAATATAAGCATATAAAGGAATATAAATTAGTGTTAGAAGCGTTCCAATAAGTAGTCCCCCTATAGCCACATCGGCTAAAGGTGAAAGTCTCTCTAATCCTACAGCTTGTTCGAGTGCAATTGGTATCATACCAGCAATAGTAGCAAATGCAGTCATCATAACAGGACGGAAACGCACCGTAACACTATCTAATGCACTTTGAAATGGACTTTCACCTTTTTCTTTATTGGCTTGATAAAAATCTATAAGTAAGATAGCATTTTTGATAATAATTCCAAAAAGCAATAAAATACCCAAAAGACTTGGCATACAGCTTGGTTTATTAAAGAGTAGCATTCCCCAACTTGCCCCAATCATAGATAAAGGTAGAACCAAAATCATAATAAACGCCATTCGTACTGATTTATAGATAGCTATCAATGTCATAAGCAAAATAATAACACCAAGTCCTATAGCTTTTGCCATTCTATTAAAGCTATCTGCTATCTGTGCTGAATCTCCTGTTTGAGTTAGTTCTATTCCGTCAGTTTTTATATTTTTTAGAGCCTCTAAGGTATCATCAGTTAAATGAGTTACTGGTCTTTTGGCTCGGTATCCATTGACATCTAAACTATAAAGCATATTGTCTCTCTCTATTTTTGCATAGGTTAACTCTTTTTTGATAGAGGCTATTTGGCTTAGTGGTATCTCTCCAAATTTTGTTTTTATTGGTAATAACCTTAGTGTTTCTAGGTTTTTGGTAAATCTATCTTTGAGATAAATCCTTACGAATTGGGTATTCATAGACTCCAAATTAGCGTTTAGTGAGGCGATTTGCCCTTTTATTGGGATTTGCATCGCTACATTATAAGGGGTAATTCCATATCTAAGTGCTTTGTTTCTGTCTATATCTATCACATATTCACTAAAATCTTTGTCCCAACTAGTTGATACTGATGTAAGACCTTTTACAGTTTGCATTGCTTTAGCTACCTCTTTGGATTTTTCAGGTAGTCCCTTAATGACTGGTGAGCTTATTCGTGTATCTACTGTGGCTTTGATACTTGATAGTGCTGTCGCTCCAAAATCAAATACATCATTTCGTTTTATTCCCTCTAAATTCGATAATCTATCTCGAATACTATTTTCTAGTTCCCAAATAGACTTCTCTCTTTCGAACCTATTAACAGCATTTATAGTAATAGTAGCCTCTGTTGGTAAATTACCACTACCTAAACTAAGTATTCCAGGTTCTGTTCCAAAAGCTATAGAACTTCTAACTAACCACTTCTGCTTATCTAACCATTGTAAAAATGGTTTTAATTTTTTTTCTGCACTATCTACACTCTCATTGGCTGAAAAAACTATTTGGGCTTTAATAATTCCTGTATCCATTGGTGGCATGGCATCTTTTCCAATAGTTGGCATTACATTTTTGAGACTAAATATTAAAAAAGCTATAATTCCCACTGTAAGTACTATTCGTCTTGGATATTTCCAAAAACTTTTAGGATTTGAAAATTTTAAAATCCCCTCATAAGGAGTTACTAGTCTTCCAATACTATTTTGATAAAACCACTCAAATCCTTTCTCTATTTTGGTTTTTCCTGTTCCATTTCGATATAACCAACTTGAAAGTAGAGGAATAAAGGTTATAGATAAAAAGTAACTAACTAATAGTGCAATAATCAGTGTTTCTATAAGAGGTTTAAATATTTTTTGAGGAAATCCACCTACAAACATAAGAGGAAAAAGTATTGCAATAGTGGCAATAGTTCCTGCAAAAATAGGACCTAAAACCTCTTTTGTTCCATTTTTGATAGCTGTTTGTAAATCCTCTTTAGTCTCTATGAGGTGTCGTTCTATATTTTCTAATACAACTACGGCATCATCAGTTAGCATTCCAAGAGCCAAAATAATGGCTGTATATATAACAATATTAAGTTCTCCACCAGTTATCCATATAATACCAATTACAGAAAAAAATACCATAGGTATAGAAATCCCTGCAGCAATAATAGCCCTAAAATTCCCCAAAAATATCATAATTACAAGTAGAGTATATATAATTGCATCTCTAAGAGCTTCTAACATATTTGTATTGGCTTGTTCAATTAAATCTCTTTGAGTATCACTTATTTCAAATTTAATATTGGGATATTTTTGCTCCAACTTAATCATCTCTGCCCTAGTAGCTTTACTTACATCTAATACACTTCCATGTGGGGCTCTTTGTACTGCCAAAGCAATAGCATTTTTACCATTTCCGATATATCCACTAGTTCGTTTTTGATAACCCCATTTTACATCAGCTATATCTTTGAGTCGCACATTTGGTTTGATAAGAAGATTTTGTAGTTTGAGTACATTATCTTCTTCTCCATAAATTGTTACTGTATAAAAACTATCTTCTCCTTTAATAAATCCAACAGGAATATCTTTGTTTTGGGCGAAAATTACTTTAGTGATAGTCTCAAAATCTACACCATATTTTTTAGCTTGAAAAGGGTCTATTTCTATATTAATAGAACTCTGATAACCACCAAATACCTCTACATTACCTATATTTTTATTACTAAGTAAATAAGGTTTGATAAAACTATCAGCTATCTTTCGTATCTCATCTAAATTAATAGAACTATTTTTAGGACTAAGTGAGATAACATCTACAGGAAGTGTAAAATCCCCTGCTGTATAAATAGCAGGTGTCAATCCTGCTGGAATTTTAGATTTTGCAATATTTAAGGCATTGGCTACATCAACAGCCGCTTCATTTAAAGTTTTTTTATACCCGAATTCTGCTGTTACGATAGAGAAATTAGCAACATTTATACTAGCAACATCTCTTACAAGTCCTAATCTTGCAATCTCCTCTTCAATAGGTTTAGAGACTGTTGATGCTGCAACCTTTGCTGTAGCTCCTGCTACTTTAGTAATAACTACTATTTTAGGAGGATTAGCATCTGGAAATAAGTTTTTGGGTAAAGTAGTTAATCCAACAACACCCATAATAAAAAAGCCCACAATCAAACTATAAAGGAGATATGGTCTTTTATAAAAAAATTCAAACATCTACTTCTCCTTCACTTTTACACTAATTCCACTAAGAAGTTTAAGTAATATATCGGGTTTAGCTACTACTATTTTATCAGAAGGATTAATATTATCTACGATTACACCCTCTTCTGCATTGGCTATTATAGTTATCTTTTTAGCTTGAGCCTTATCTCCTTGGATAGTAAATATATAATTTTTGCCATCTCTATTTAATATTGCATCATGGGGAAGCATATAGCCTACTCCATCAAATAGTATCACAGAGATATTAACTGTTTGATTAGTTGATAACGCCTCTTTGGTATTGGCTAAATACTCTATTAATCCATTAAAAGTGGTATTAAGAGGTTTTAAATTAACTATTTGCCCATTAAAAATAATAGATTTTGCTTTTATATTATCTGGTAATCTAACAACTAGATAACTATTTTTGGTAGAGCTAATTGTAACTAGTGCTTTACCTGGCATAGCTACATCTCCACGATTTGACATTCTAGTTACCACGCCACTAATTGGAGCTTTGATAGAAGTATAAGTCATTAAATTTTTAGTTGCTTTTTTATTACTTTGGAGTTCTTTTATTTTTAATTCCAATGTTTTTATACCTGATTTGATTTGAGCTATTTGGCTAACTTCATTATCAAATTTCTCTTGTGAAGTTCCATGAACAGCTAAAAGCTTTTTGGTTCTATTATGAGTAGCTTCTACGCTCTTTAAAGCTATTTTTTTAGAAGATATTTGAGATTTTAGTGCATCTATAGAGCTTTGAATTGAGTCCTCTTTTGTTTTTATATCTTGATTATCCAATTTTACTAAAATATCACCCTGTTTTACTCTTTTACCATTGGCTACAATAGATACTATTCGAGCTGGTAGTCTTGAACTAATTTTCACATCATTATCACTTTTTGTAAGAGCAATATATGGAAGGGTTAATCTATTTGGCTTAGATATAGGAACTATAGTTGATACTACTATCATATAATGTTTGGCAATAGGTATTTGAGCCTCTTTTGCCTGTTTAGCTTCTACTAATTTTTTACCCCCTATAACCAATCCTGCAATTACTACTATTATTATAATTACTTTTAAAAAAGTTTTTATAAACGATAAGACACTCTTCATTTTGCTACTCCTTTTTTACTTTTATTCTACAATCTCTTTTAAATCATTCCCATAGATTACACTTAGTTTTCCAATAGTTTGCCATTTTTGAGAAATAACTTGATACTTTTTAACTTTGGCATCTAATAAAGTATCCTCATATCTTAAATAATCCTCTTGGGTCATACTTCCCTGTTCAAATGCTACTTTGGCATAATCTAATAATTTTTGCCCTTTAGATATATTTTTTTGAGCCAATTGCCAAGACTTCATCAATAATCTTAACTTCTTGAATAACTCTTTAGCTTCTGTTTTCAGCTCTTGTTCTGTTTTGGATAATCTCATTTTATCTTTTAAAATTTTGACCTTTTGTATCTCTATATCACTATCAGCACTTTTATCATATATTGGCATAGATACTCCTAATTGATAATATCCATACCCTTCACGAATAGATTTATCTCTTGCTACATCATTTTGAGCATAATTTTCACTCCACATTATATTAAATCCTACCTTGGGATAATATCTTTTTGCCTCTGTAGCTTTAAGTTCATATTGAGAAGCCAAAATAAGCTCTTGAAGTGGTTTTAATGCTAATATATCACCTTTTTGTACCTCTTTTTTTATATTTAAAGGAGCTGAATATTCTAATTCTATATTAGTTAAAGAGTCTATTTGTGAAATCACTTTTGCTTTTTTTATCTCCACATTATTAATAGCAATATCTAACTCATTGAGTTTTTGGTCTAATTTATCTAATGCAATTCCTGCTACTCTTCCACTATCTACACCTATTTTTAAGATATTTCTAGTACTACCAAGAGATGATTTAGTTTTTTGCATAGCAGTTAATAGTTTTTCAAGATACTCCAAAGAGGCATCACTACCCAATATTAAAGCCTCATTTTTAAGAATATTGAGTCTTTTTTTAAGTTTGGCACTTCTAGCTAAGTGTATTGCTTTATTGGATAAATCACCTAACTCTCTGACATATATTGGTATATTTACTATTACACCTACTTTTTCAATAGTGTTAGCAAAAGGTAATGATTTGTGTTCATTTGATAGTTTTCCAGCTTCTAATGGATCTAAAGGTATTAGATTAGTAGATGAATTATAGTGTGTATATGTACCAAATATATCTATTTTTGGATAATAATTAGAGTTAACTTTTTTTACTCCGAGTTCCCCTATTTTTCTACTTAACTCATCTATTTTGGTAATAGGTTGTTTTTTGATAGCATCAAATAGTTCTGTAATTGTTGTAGCCTCTATCTCTATAGTAAATATAATCAATAGCAAGAGTAAATTACGATTCATATCCTCTCCTTTTTAGTTTACTAACTAACGAATTAGTTAATCTTACTCTTTGTAAGATTAAATTTTTCTTAATTATATATTACTATTTTTTTAATCTATAATATAATATAATTAGAAATTTCATTATAAAAAGTATTTACAATAAATAATTAATATCAACATAAAACAATAGAATATTTCATTTTATATTATTTTTTAAGCTTTTTCAAATGATTTTTAATATATCATTAGATATATAAAATATTATAAGGGGAAGTTTTTTGAAAACAGACTATAAGATACTTAATTTAAATACTAAAGTATTAGTAGGATATACAAAATTTGATTTTATTCAAAAAAGGGTTATTGATTTCTCTGTTTCTGCTCTACTTATAGTTCTTATATCTCCTATTATTCCATATATAGTTTTTCGCATCAAAAAAGAGTCAAAAGGACCTATCATTTTTAAACAGACAAGAGTTGGATTAAATGGGAAAAAGTTTGATTGTTATAAATTTAGAAGTATGCATATAGATATGGAGTTTAATCCATATACACAATATGAGGATTGTAGGATTTTTCCTTTTGGTAAAATAATGCGAAAAATGAGACTAGATGAACTACCACAACTATGGAATGTAATCAAAGGTGATATGCACCTCATTGGACCAAGAGCTGAATGGGATATATTAGTTGATAAATACAAAAATGTTATCCCAAAATATAATCAGAGACACTCTGTTCGTCCAGGTATAACAGGATTGGCACAAGTATCTTATCCATATGGGAGAAATATATATGATGCTAAACGGAAATTGGAATATGATTTAAACTATATTAAAGAGTGGTCATTTTTTCTTGAACTAAAAGTTGTTTGGCAGACCAGCTTGGTTGTTTTTGGAAAAAAAGGAGTTTAATTATGTGGATAGCAAAAGTTTATTTTTATCACCTGACTCTAAAATTTATGGAGAATTTAAATGAGTAGTTTTGTATCTATTGTAGAACTTATAAAAAAAGGTGAAAGCCAAACTATCGAATTTAAAACCTCTTTTCAAAAAGAGGTGATTATATCCGTAGTATCTTTTGCCAATGCCAAAGGTGGTCAAATTTTTATAGGAGTTCATGATAGTGGTAAAATTTTAGGGATTGAGATTAAACAAGAGAGTTTACAAGATTGGATTAATCAAATAAAACTTAATACTCAACCCTCTATAGAAAAGTTACAGAGTGGCAACTACTCATCAAGAGCAAGAAACAGAGCCATTGCAAGAGCTTTTAAAGAGGCAGGAATAATAGAAAGATATGGTTCAGGTATTGCTAGGATTAAGAATGAATGTAGAATACATGGTGTAAAAGAGCCAATATTTGAAGAGTTTATTCATGGGTTTAGAGTAACTCTTTTCAAAGAAAAATTAGATGGCGTAGTAAATGGCGTAGTAAATTCTGATATAGATTCTTTGTATATATTTATCAAAGATAATCCAAATAAAAATGATAATACAATAAGCAAAGCATTAAAAATACCATTAAGAACTATTCAAAGAAAATTAAAAAAATTAAAAGATGATAATAAAATAGAGTTTGTAGGTTCACCTAAAATAGGAGGATATTATGCAAAAAAATGATAAAATACAGAAAAGGAGTAATCATGTTAGATATAGAAGAGATTAAATCTGAAATCATAAAAAGATTAGAACCACTCAATCCAAACAAGATTATCCTTTTTGGCTCTTATGCTTATGGAACGCCTACACAAGAGAGTGATATTGACCTATTTTTATTAAAAGATAATTTAAATTTGAATGATTTTTTTGATTATGAGCTAAGAGCGAGGGAAGAAATAAGAGAACTAATATTTAAATATAAAATTGGATTTGATATACTATCAGCCTCTACTGAATATATTCAACAAAAGGATGATTATTTTTACAAAATAGATATACTACAAAATGGGAAAGTATGGTATGAACAGACAATCAGCTAAAGAGTGGTTAAACAAAGGATGGCATCACTTAAGTTTAGGAAAAATTTTATATGAAGCAAATCATTATACAGATACTATAGCAGTTGATTTACATTATGCTATTGAGGTTATATTAAAATCTTTTTTTGCTTATGAAAACAAAAAAATTATCAAAACACATAATTTGATTGAGCTATCTGCACATTTAGTAGATAAGATTAGTTTCAGTAAAGATGAATTGAAATCAATGGAGATAATAACAACCTATCATATAAGAGGTTCTTATCCTACTAGAGATAGAAGAATGCCACCAAAAGAAGAGATAAAAGAGGTTTTGGAGTTTGCAAAAGGGTTGTTTGATAGAATTTGTGAGACTTTGGAAATAGATAAGAGTGAGGTTGAAAAGTAATGATAAAAAGTGTATTTTCATCAGCTGAACCTAATATCCAAGATAACCAAGAGTTTATCAATTTTGTAAAAACAATAAAAGATAGAATTTTATCATCACAATATGAGATACTAAAAAAAGTAAATAGAGAGTTAATTGATTTATATTGGAGTATTGGCAAAGATATAGTTTCTAAACAGAAAGAGCATGGATGGGGAAAATCTATAGTTAAAAATCTTTCACAAGAGTTGCAAAAAGAGTTTGTGGGGATGAGAGGGTTTAGTCAAAGAAATTTATGGAATATGAGAAATTTTTATATAGAATATAAAGATAATCAAAAACTGCAATCATTGACTGCAGAAATAGGATGGACTCATAATGTAACTATATTTCAAAAATGCAAAGATAATTTAGAGAGAGAATTTTATATATTATCAACTAAAAAATTTGGATGGACTTATAGAGTTCTTGAACATCAAATAGAAAATAGTAGCTATGAAAAATATCTGTTAAATCAGACCAATTTTGACCAAACTATCCCTGATAAATATAAATATCAAGCAAAATTAGCTCTAAAAGATGAGTATAATTTTGATTTTCTTGAACTATCAGCAGAGCATAGTGAATATGAACTAGAGATAGGTCTTATCAATAGTATTAGAGAGTTTCTATCTCAAATGGGTACAGATTTTGCTTTTATTGGTAATCAATATAGATTAGAGATAGATAATGAGGAGTACTTTATAGATTTGCTTCTTTATCACAGAAGATTAAGATCTCTAATTGCTATAGAGTTAAAGGTAGGAAAATTCAAGCCAGAGTTTGCAGGTAAGATGAATTTCTATCTCTCTGTTTTAAATGATACAGTAAAACTACCTGATGAAAATCCATCAATTGGTATAATTATATGCAAAGAAAAAAGTAGAACAATCGTTGAGTACGCACTAAAAGAGAGCAATCAACCAATAGGTGTTGCAACCTATCAGACAACAAAAAAATTACCTTCTAATTTAGAAAAATATTTACCTACAACTGATGATATAGAGAAAAATTTGATAAAATTTATGGAGAGTATTAATGAGAGATAAAGTAGTGGGAAGTATCCAAGAAATTAAAAGACTCTATATGAGTAGAAAAAATTCATTTTCATCACCTGACCCTGAAATTTTTAGTAAGATTGATATCGAATTTTTAAAAGGGTTATTATGAATGAACTAGTTAGTGATAAAAATAATATTCAAAATAAAATTTATATAATTCGTGGTGTTTCTGCAATGCTTGATAGAGATTTAGCAGAGCTTTATCAAGTGGAAACAAGAAGAATAAATGAGCAAGTAAAAAGAAATATTGAAAGATTTCCAAAAGATTTTATGTTTCAACTAACAAAAGATGAACTTGAAATTTGGAAATCGCAAAATGCGACATCCAATTCTATTAAAATGGGGTTAAGAAAAATGCCATTAGCTTTTACTGAACAAGGTGTTTATATGCTTTCTACAGTATTAAAAAGCAAAGTGGCAGTAGATGTTACTATTAGTATAATGAGAACATTTACAAATATGAAGCATTTTTTACAAAATAACTCACATATATTTGATAGGTTTGAAAGAATTGAATATAAACTAATCTTACAAGATAAAAAAATAGAAACTATTTTTAATACTATTGAAGATAAAAATATAAAACCAATACAAGGCATATTTTACGATGGTCAAATATTTGATGCTTATGTATTTGTAAATGATTTATTAAAAAGTGCTAAAAATGAAGTTATCTTGATAGACAACTATATAGATGATACAGTTTTAACACTTTTTAGTAAATATACAAATATATCTTTTAAAATCGTCACAAAACCAATATCTAAACAATTAAAACTTGATATAGATAAATACAACTCTCAATATAAAAACTTAAGAGTTAAAACTTCAACTAAATATCATGATAGATTTTTACTTATTGATAATACAGAAGCCTATCATTTGGGACATAGTTTAAAGGATTTAGGTAAAAAGATTTTTGGATTTAGTAAGATAAATGTAAGCTTAATAAAGGAGATTATAAAGTTATGAGTTTTAAAGTAAATTCCCAATACCTGACCCATTATTTTAGAGATATTGTCAGTTTTATTCAAAATATCTATAGTACAGAAGATTTTTTACCTCTTCATGAACCAAGATTTATTGGTAATGAAAAAAAATATATCAATGATGCAGTAGATTCTACTTTTGTCTCTAGTGTAGGCAAATATGTTACTCAATTTGAAGAGATGGTAGCAGATTTTGTAGGGAGTAGATATGCTATTGCCACGTCTAATGGGACATCTGCTCTGCATATAGGGCTAAAGCTTGTAGGTGTGGATAGCAGTTGTGAGGTGATTACACAACCTTTGACATTTATTGCTACTGTTAATGCAATCACTTACTGTAATGCCAAACCGATATTTGTGGATGTAGATAGAGATACTTTAGGTCTATCGGCTCAGAAATTAGAAGAGTTTTTAGAACGAAATAGCTTTATTAATGAAAAAAATGAGTGTATCAATAAATCAACAAAAAAAGTAATTAAAGCTTGTGTTCCGATGCACACATTTGGTCACCCTTGTAGGATAGATGAGATAGTAGAAATTTGTAAAAAGCACAATATTGCTGTAATTGAGGACTCTGCTGAAAGTTTGGGTTCATATTATAAAGGACAACATACAGGAACATTTGGAAAAGTTGGAATATTCTCATTTAATGGCAACAAGATTATAACTACAGGTGGTGGAGGAATGATTGTTACAGATGATGAGGCATTGGCAAAAAGAGCCAAGCATATAACAACTACAGCAAAAGTTCCTCATCCTTATGAGTATATTCATGATGAGGTGGGGTATAACTATAGACTTACTAATCTAGCTTCTGCTTTAGGTGTAGCACAGATGGAGAGTCTGTCTATCTTTATTGAAAAGCAGAGAGAGTTAGCAAAAGAGTATATCTCTTTTTTTAAAAACTCTGATATAGAGTTTATCACTGAACCCAAAAATGCTACATCTAACTACTGGCTCAATGCAGTTATTGTAAAAGATAGGAAAAGTAGAGATGAGTTTTTAAAATATACTAATGATAATGGAGTAATGACTCGCTCTATTTGGCGACTAATGAATAAGTTAGAGATGTTTAAAGATGCACAATGTGGAGACCTATCTAATGCCGAGTGGTTGGAAGATAGGGTTGTGAATATCTCTAGTTCGGTGATATTATGAAAAAAGAGATACTCTTAGTTGGTGGTGGTGGTCACTGTAGGTCTGTAATTGATGTAATTGAGCAAGAGGGCAGATATACTATTGCAGGTATTATAGATAAACCAGAGCTAGTTGGTCAAGATATTTTAGGATATAAGATTATAGGTTCTGATAATGATTTAAAACAGCTATTTAAAATCTATAAATATGCTCTAGTAACAGTAGGGCAGATTAAATCAAGTGCTATTCGTGTAAAGCTTTTTAATCTTTTGGAGAGTATCGGTTACACTCTGCCTATAATTATATCTCCATTAGCCTATCTCTCTAAACGCTCAACTATAGATAGAGGAACTGTAATAATGCACCATGCTCTAATTAATGCAGGTGCAACAGTTGGGGCTAATTGTATTGTAAATAGTAAATCTCTTATTGAACATGATGCTACTATAGAGAATCATTGTCATATCTCTACAGCTACTGTTATTAATGGAGGAGTGGTAGTTAAAAGTAATAGTTTTATAGGTAGTAATAGCACCTCTAAAGAGTATATTGAGATTGATGGATTTAAAAAGGCAGGGAGTCTTATAAAATGAGTGTTTTTATTATAGCAGAAGCAGGAGTTAACCATAACGGCTCTATCGAGATAGCAAAAAAGCTAATTGATATAGCAGTAGAAGCAGGAGTTGATGCTGTTAAATTTCAAACTTTCAAAGCAGAGAATCTAGTATCAAAAGATGCACAAAAAGCGAAATATCAACAAGAAAATATGCAAGATAGCAATAGTAGTCAATTTAATATGCTCAAAAAATTAGAATTGGATACCGATACACATAAGAGGCTTATGCTCTATTGTAAACAGAGAGATATTATGTTTCTCTCTACACCATTTGATTTAGAGAGTATCAAACTACTTGATGATTTGGGCTTAGAGATATTTAAAATACCTAGTGGAGAGATAACCAATCTGCCATATCTTAGAGATATAGGAGCTTTAAATAAAAAGGTTATCCTCTCAACAGGTATGGCTGATATTGGAGAGATAGAGGATGCTTTGGATATTTTGATAGAGGCAGGAACAAAAAAAGAAAATATAACTATCTTACATGCCAATACAATGTATCCAACACCCATAGAGGATGTAAATCTAAGAGCAATGGTTACTATTGGAAAAACATTTGATATAGCCTATGGTTATAGTGACCACACTTTGGGAATAGCCGTACCTATTGGAGCAGTAGCTATGGGTGCTAATATCATAGAAAAACATTTTACTTTGGATAAAACAATGGAAGGACCAGACCACAAAGCTAGTCTTGAACCAAGAGAGTTAAAAGCTATGGTAGAGGCTATAAGAGATATAGAAGTCGCTTTAGGTTCATCTATCAAAAAGCCAACGCCTAGTGAGAGACCCAATATTGAGATTGCTAGAAAATCTATTGTTGCCTCTTGTGATATAAAAAAAGGTGAGATTTTGGATGAGAGTAACCTTGCTACCAAGAGACCTGCTAAGGGTATCTCTCCTATGAGATGGGATGAGATTATTGGTATTATTGCTTATAAAGATTATAGGGAAGATGAGTTGATATGAACACGAGAAAAATATCTGTAGTAACAGGAACAAGAGCAGAGTATGGACTTCTCTATTGGCTTATAAAAGAGATAGAGCAAGATAACGATTTAGAACTTCAACTTATTGTCACAGGGATGCACCTATCACCTGAATTTGGACTCACTTACAAAGAGATAGAAAAAGAGTTTAAAATAGATAAAAAGATAGAGATACTACTCTCTAGTGATACGCCTATTGGGATAAGTAAATCTATGGGGTTAGCTCAAATCTCTTTTGCAGAGGCTTATAAGGAGTTAAAGCCTGATATAGTGGTTGTTTTGGGTGATAGATATGAGATATTTTCAGCTGTTGCCTCTGCTATGACTGCTAGAGTTCCTATAGCACATCTTCATGGTGGGGAGACTACCCAGGGGGCTTTTGATGAGTCTATCAGGCACTCTATTACAAAGATGAGTCATCTACATTTTACAGCAACTAATCTCTATAGAGATAGGGTTATTCAGCTAGGGGAGCATCCAAGTAGAGTTTTTAATGTTGGTGGGTTGGGGATAGATAATATTAAAAAACTTGAACTTCTATCTAAGGATGAGTTTGAAAAATCTATAGATTTTAAGTTAAATAAAAAGAATATTCTAGTCACTTTTCATCCTGTTACTTTAGAAGAGTCTACAGCAAAAGAGCAGTTTGAAATTTTGCTTGATATGATAGATTCGTTAGAAGATACACATATTATCTTTACTAAAGCAAATAGTGATACAGATGGAAGAGTTATTAACTTTATGATAGATGAGTATGTTAAAATAAATGCGTATAAATCAGTAGCTTTTACCTCGTTGGGACAGTTGAGATATTTAAGTGCTTTGCAGTATATTGATGCTGTTGTTGGAAATAGCTCTAGTGGATTAGCAGAAGCCCCATCTTTTAAGATAGGAACAATAGATATTGGAGATAGACAAAAGGGGCGTATTAAAGCAGATAGTGTTATCGAGTGTAGAGCAGATATAGAATCTATCCAAGAGGGGTTTAAAAGGTTATACTCTAGTGAGTTTCAAGTATTATTAAAAGAGATAGAGAACCCTTATGGAGATGGTGGGGCTAGTGTAAAGATAAAAAATATAATAAAAGAGTTCAATTTGAGAGAGATTTTAAAAAAAGAGTTCTATGATGGAGATAGAGGATGAAAAGCTATAAACAGATTTTACTTAAACAAACATCCCTAATTAAAGAAGCTTTAACGGTTATTAACAGAGGAGCTATGGGAATAGCTCTTGTTGTAGATGAGAATGAAAAACTAATAGGTACGCTAACGGACGGAGATATTCGCAGAGGGCTTCTAAATAATCTAGGGCTAGAGGATAGTATAGAGGATATAATATTTAGAACACCAACTGTTTGTACTACAGATAATACAAAAGAGGAGATTCTACAGACTGCATTAGATAAGAAGATATATCAGATACCTATAGTTGATAGTAGTGGTAGATTGGTTGGAATAGAGGAGGTTGATACTCTACTAAGACCTAGAATTAAGACAAATCAAGTTGTTTTAATGGTTGGGGGGCTTGGAACACGACTTAGACCCTTGACTGAAAAGACTCCAAAACCTATGTTAAAGGTTGGGAACAGACCAATACTTGAAACCATTATACTTAATTTTAAAAAATATGGATTTATCAATATAGTTTTAAGTGTTAGTTATAAATCAGAGGTAATAGAGGAGTATTTTAGAGATGGTTCAGATTTTGGAGTAAATATTGAGTATATACATGAAGAGCAGAGAATGGGAACTGCTGGGGCTTTGAGTCTAATGAGAGATAAATTAAATGAGCCATTTTTTGTAATGAATGGAGATTTGCTTACTAATATTAACTTTGAACAGATGATGGATTATCACCTGTCAAATAGTTCAATTGCTACTATGGGGGTTAGAGAGTATGATTTTCAAGTCCCTTATGGGGTTGTAAATATTAATGATAAAGATATTATAAGTATAGAGGAGAAGCCAGTTCATAAGTTTTTTGTAAGTGGTGGAGTCTATATTTTAGATACTAAGAGTTTGGATTTTATCCCTGATAATGAGTTTTATGATATGCCTACACTTTTTGAGAAGTTAATAGAGAATGGTTTAAAGAGTATCTCTTTTCCTATTCATGAGTATTGGCTTGATATTGGTCGCATGGAGGAGTTTAAGAGGGCTAATGATGAGTATAGTGAGGTTTTTTGATGTATAAAAACAAGAGTTTTTTGGCTATAATTCCTGCACGAGGTGGAAGTAAAAGTTTACCAAAAAAAAATATTAAAAATTTGTGTGGTAAGCCTCTTATTGCTTGGAGTATAGAGAGTGGATTGAAATCAAAATATGTTGACAAGGTTATGGTTACAACAGATGATATGGAGATAGCAAATATTTCAAAAAAGTATGGAGCGTCTGTACCATTTTTAAGACCAAAAGAGTTAGCAACTGACACTGCTACAACATTTGATGCGATAAAACATACAATTGAGTTTTATAAGAGTGAGTTGCAACTAGAATTTGATTATATTGTATTGCTTGAGCCTACATCGCCATTGAGAGAAGAAGATGATATTAATAATATGATAAAAAGAATAGTTGAGAATGAAGAAAAATTTGATTCTATTGTTAGTGTAGGAGAAGTACATGAACATCCTTCTATCATGAAAAAAATAGTGAATCATGATTATTTAGAAGATTATTGTGTGGAATTAGAAATGAAGTCTCGAAGACAAGATAATGATAGTGCTTATTTTCCTTATGGAGTGGCATATATTGTTAAAACTGAAACTCTTTTAGGTGAGCAAACTTTTTATACAAATAAAAATAGTTTTTATAAAATAAAAAGGTATCAGTGTTATGAGATTGATGATATTTATGATTTTTTAGCTATAGAGAATATAATAAAATTTGAAAGGAATATATAATGAAATTTTTAGTGATAGGTCTAGGCTCTATGGGTAAAAGAAGAGTGAGAAACTTGATTGCTTTAGGGTATCAAGATAGTATCGCAGGTTTTGATTTGAGAGAGGATAGACGAATAGAGACAAAGAAATATGATATAGCTATTTATAATAATTTTGAAAGAGCTTTAGCTGAGTATCAACCTGATGCTTTTTTAATATCTACACCACCAAATTGGCACATGCACTATGCTTATATAGCAGAGCAGAATAATATTAGCTGTTTTATAGAAGCTTCAGTTGTGGATGCTAAAAAGATATTAGAGCTGTCTAAGATTATAAAAGATAAAAATATTGTTATGGCTCCATCTTGTACGATGAGATACTATCCTGCACCAATAAAAATCAAAGATTTAATATCCCAAGGTATTATAGGTAAAGTGTTGAATTATAATTATCATACTGGACAATATCTGCCTGATTGGCATCCTTGGGAAGATATTGATGATTTTTATGTTTCTAACCCTGATACAGGTGCAGCAAGAGAGATTGTTCCTTTTGAGTTAACTTGGATTAATGATATTTTTGGAGAAGCTAATCCCTTGGCTTGTGTGAGAAGAAAATTAACAGATACATCCGCAGATATAGATGATATTTATCATTGTTTATTGAAATATCCAAATAATGTAATAGGTAATTTGACAGTAGAAGTCATCTCTCGTCCAAAAGCTACAAGAGAATTTAGAGTATTAGGCTCAAAAGGAGAGATAGTTTTTAGTGCTGATACTAATAGTTTAAAATATATTAATACTGATATGGATGATTGGAATATTATATCTTTTGATGAAGGTACAGTAGAAAAAGGTTATATTAACCCTGAAGAACCCTATATAAATGAAGTAAAAGATTTTGTAAATGCTATAAAAGGTCAAGATGCAACAAAATATCCAAATAGCCTAGAGGATGACTATAAAATTTTACAAAACTTATATAAATTAGAAGAGATTAGTGAGGGACGACATGACTTATCAAGATAGATTACTTAAAGCAATTCCAGGTGGGGCTCATACTTACAGTAGAGGATATGACCAGTACCCAGTTAATGCTCCTCAGATTTTAAAAAGAGGAAAAGGTGCTTATGTTTATGATGAGAATAAAAATAAATTTTTAGATTATGGTATGGCTCTTCGTGCAGTTAATTTAGGTTATGCAAATGATAAAATAAATCAAGCGGCATCAAAGCAGATGGAGTTTGGAAATAATCTTACAAGAGCAAGTTTAATAGAACTAGAAGCTGCAGAGCTTTTAATTGAAACCATAGATAGTGTGGATATGGTTAAGTTTACAAAAAATGGTTCTACTGCTACAACAGCTGCTGTAAAATTGGCTCGTGCTTATACGAACAGGGTACTTGTAGCACGATGTGAAGAGCAACCATTTTTCTCTTATGATGATTGGTTTATTGGTTCAACTCCTATAACAAAAGGAATTTTACAAAAGGATATAGAGAATACAAAACTTTTTAACTATAATAATATTGAATCTCTTGAAAAACTTTTTGATGCTTACCCAAATCAAATAGCTTGTGTTATTTTAGAACCATCAGCAAGTGAACATCCCAAAGATGATTTTTTACATAAGGTTAAAGAGTTATGTCATAAAAATGGAACAGTTTTTATTTTAGATGAGATGATAACAGGTTTTAGATGGCATATTAAAGGTGCACAGCACTATTATGGAGTAGAAGCAGATTTATGTACTTTTGGAAAAGCTATGGCAAATGGATTTTCTGTAGCTGCTGTTGCAGGTAAACGAGAGATTATGGAGTTGGGGTCTATAGAGTTTAAAGGTAGAGAGAGGCTCTTTTTACTATCTACTACTCATGGTGCTGAGATGAATGGTTTGGGTGCTTTTGTCGAATCTGTTAAATTTATCAAAGAGAATAATGTTATAGAGCATATTTGGGATTATGGTAAAAAATTAATTGATATGATGAACCAAATAGCTAAGGAGTTTAATATTGAAGCAAACTTTGTAGCAGGTGGTATAGAGTGTAGTCCCTATTATTTGACATTTGATAAAAATGGAGAAAACTCTTTGGGACTGAGAACTTTATTTGCTCAGGAGATGATTAAAAATGGTGTAATGATGCCTTGGATTGCACTCTCTTATGCTCATGGTGAAAAAGAGTTAGCATTAACCCAAAAAGCATTAGAAAAGACATTTGAAGTTTATAAAAAAGCTGTTGCAGAAGGGTATGAAAAATATCTTGATGGAGATGTTATTAAACCAGTTTTTAGAAAGTATAACTGATGTTAAAAGATAAAATTATTGTTATTACAGGTGGAGCAGGTCTTATTGGACAAGAGTTTGTTAAAGCTGTAATTGAACAAAATGGTATAGCAATTATTGCAGATATTAATGAATCACTAGGGCTTGAAGTAAAGATGAATTTATCTCAAGAATTAGATACTACCAATATTGATTTTATAAAACTTGATATTACATCAAAAAAATCTTTACAAGAGTGTATAAACTATTTAGAAAATCGATATAAGAAAATAGATGCTTTGGTCAATAATGCTTATCCTAGAAATAAAAACTATGGAAGATATTTTTTTGATGTAGAGTATGATGATTTTATTCAAAATATAGGGCTTAATCTTGGGGGATACTTTACAACATCTCAACAGTTTGCAAAGTATTTTAAAATTCAAGGTTATGGAAATATTATTAATATTTCTTCCATTTATGGAGTTGTTGCTCCAAAATTTGAGGTTTATGACAATACAGCAATGACTATGCCTGTAGAGTATGCCGCAATCAAGTCTGGACTTATCCATTTAACAAAATATATGGCAAAATATTTTAAGGGAATGAATATTAAAGTAAATACTTTAAGTCCAGGTGGAATTTATGATGCTCAAGCAGATGATTTTCTAAATGCTTATAAAAAAGAGTGTTTAAATAAAGGTATGCTTGATAAAAGTGATTTGAAGGGAACTTTAGTTTATTTACTTAGTGATATGAGTAAGTATGTTAATGGACAAAATATTCTAGTGGATGATGGGTTCACTTTATAAAAGGATTGAAAATGTTAGAGAACATACAAATATTTATAGGACATATTGTAAGTGTCTTATTAGTTTTTCATGATAAATATCATTTATCTATATTAAGAAAAAAACACATACTACATAAGTCTGTAAAAGTTGGGCGATTTAGTAGATTTCCTGGCAATGGTAAAGTGATTATTAAAGAAAATAGTTATATTGGTATTAATTGTTTTATAGAAGCACATCCTAGTGGAACAATAGTAACAATAGGTAAAAATTGTGCTTTGGCACACGGAATACAGATTCGTACAATAGCATATGATAATTTGGAAAATAAATCTAGAAAAAAATTAGGAAATGTAACTATAGGTGATAATGTATGGATAGGATCTAATGTATATATCAAGGGTGGAATTACGATTGGAAATGGTGCAAAAATTGGAGCAAATGCAGTTATTCTTAATGATGTTCCAGAAGGGGCAACTGCGGTAGGTATTCCTGCGAGGAATATTTTAAAGGTAAATTAATGCTAGAACAAACAATACATAAACCTTGGCAAACAGATGGAAGAAATTCTGTAAAAAATGATGTTTCAACTAGAATAAAAGGGTTAACATCTTCAAAATTTTTTGGATTTATGAGAAGCTTTAGTTTACCAGTTATTTTGACACCAGAACTATTCGGACTTTGGAGTTTAATAACAGTGTTTATAAACTATACAAATCTTACACATCTTGGAATACTATTTGAAATGAATAGAAGATTACCGCAATTGGAGGTTAAAGACAAGGTAAAAGAATATATAGAAACGAGATCTATTGCTTTTTGGTTTGGAATATTTATGAGTATCATTGTAGGTTTATTATTATTATTATTTTATTTTTCTTCTGATAGCTATGGTAGTGTTTATCCTATAAGTTTTATTTTATTAATCATACCGATTATTTTTTTACAACATATTTTAAATTATCAAAAAATAAATATGAGAGCTTTAGGAAAGATTAGATTATTGTCTAATCAAGAAGTGCTATTTTCTTTTTTATTGTTAGTATTAAATGTTTTTGGGGGGTATTTTTTTAAGATTAATGGTATGCTAATAAGTACAGTAATCGCATATTCTATTGTCATTTGGTATTTTAGGAAACATAATATTATTGATTCAATAGTATTGAATATAAAAAAAACATTGAATATGTTGAAACTAGCAATACCATTACTTATAGTAGGTTTGTTATCAGTAATTATGGGTAGTATAGGGCAAATTTTTGTAGCCAATAAATTAAATTTAATTTCTGTAAGTTATTTGTCATTAGGAGTATTAATTGGAAGTATAGTTTATACAATACCTACAGCTCTTGCTGGGGTACTTAACCCAAGGTATTTGAGGGAGTATGGTAAATCTTCTGACCCAAAAAATATATCTATTATATTTATGAAATATCTAAGAATTATGTCTATAATAACTCCAGTTTTTATTGGAATCATTATGATAACTTTTGATTTTGTGATAAATAGTTTCTTAAACAAATATGAACCTGCTATTGAAATTATACAGATACTACTTATTGGTATGTCTTTTCAATCACTTAGTTTGATTTTTGGAGATCCATTAATTACAATAAATAAACAAAGTCAAATTATATATGCACAATTATTCTCTATTTTGTTGTTAACTATTGGTATTTCTTTAGTATTAGAATATGGTTACAATTTAAAGGGTGTTGCATTAGTTATAATATTAATAAATATTATGTATTCTTTTATACTTGCCTCTTTATTTATTATTTATACATCTAATAGTAAATATAATTGGTTTGAGTTGTTGAAATCTATATTAAATACAATATTGATACTTTTTATCTCAATTTTTATAACATATTTTCTTCCTTTAAATCATATTTCTATTTGGATGGATTTTCTTGATATATTGTATAGGTTATTATGGTTTTTGATTTTAATATCTGCTTTAGTTTATAAAATTTGGCCAAGCAAAAAGAAGGATTATATTAAATGAATCAGATTAAGATATGGAATGATTTATGTGATTTTCTTGAATATATTGTACCAAAGTACCCATTGTTATTTGGCACAAGACAAATTCTTTATAGCACAAAAATTAAAAAAATTAGTTTAAAAGAGCATGTATTTATACGTATGCTTTATATGTATTCAAAAAGAAAAACTACTGATAAAGATGTTTTATTTGATAGTAAAATAATATATTATATTAATAGCCCAAGTGTTGCTTCAATTAAACAAGCACAATCACTTATGCATTTTATGAAAAATAATGGGATGATAGATAATCTAGTTTTTATAGTTAGTTTTCAGATACAGGAATGTCATCCTAAATGGATTCAAGAATTGGAAACTAATAAGATTCAGTGGATAAACCAAGAGTCAACGCCAGTTTATAATTCTATATTTAAATTATTACACTTTAGTGTAGAGTCATTTTTATTGACTTTTAAATTAAAAAAGATGTTAAATAAAAATGAGTTAAATAAAAATATTATCTTTAACTTTAATAAGATTTCTTCATGTATATTTCAAGATCTTGTAGTATGGAATTCAACTAAATACCTACTTGAAACATATGGTATTCCAAAGACTTTAATATCTGCTTCAGATATGGTGCCTTGTTCTCACGCAGTTCATGCTTTATTTTCTTCACTTAATATACCAAATTATGTTTATCAGCATGGTATGTTGGGTTTGCTTCAATCACGTCATCATCCAAAGACGAAAGCCATTGTATGGGGCAATAGACATTCTGAATACTTAAAAAAAATAAAGATTACAAATGAAACAAAAATAATTGGTTCTTTAAGGTTAAAAAATAATATAAAGAAAGATGTTATTTTTAATAATAAAAAAGAAAAAAAGATACTTCTACTTCCTGGTGGTCTAGATTCAATAGACAGAATTATAACCAAAGAGTATTTGGAAAGTTATGAAAAAGGTTTAAAGTTGATAGTAGAAGAATTATCTAAAACTAGTAAAGTTATACTTCGGTTAAGACCAGATGGAATAATTAGTAATTATTGGAATGAGATAATAAAAATTAATAATATTATTTTAAGTAATAATAAATTGTCATTAAACGAAGAAATAGAAAATGCTGATATATGTTTAACGGATTTTTCTACGACAGGTTATGAATCAATGCTTTTGGGAAAACCTACTTTATTCTATTTTCCATATCCTGCAGAATATATAAATGTCATTGGAATTTGTGTATCTGAACAAACATATAGTGATGTTAAAGATATAATTGATACTGTTAATAATTTAGCTACATGTAAAGATTATTATGACGCATTTATGATTAAACAAAGCGAAATAGTAAGTAATCTTTTTGTTTCAAATGATGAAAAAAATAAAAGGTTATTTACTTTTTTGATGGAGAATATTAATGATACACAAGAGTGATGTTATGAACGAAAAAGAAAAAATTATATCTGATTATAATTATTTTATCAACAAATTAAATCTTATAAGCAAATTACCATTAATAAAAATAGTCTTTTCTATTTTAATACCTACATTTGGCGTATTGTATTTACATAGAAAAAGTAAAATACATCACTTAAAGGGCAATAAAATTAGATCAAAGTTATATTACTTATTAAATTACTATAGTAATCATATTGATATAAATCCTCAGGCTTCAATTGGCTACAATGTATATTTTCCTCATCCAATAGGTATTGTTATAGGCGCAAATGTCTTGATTGGCAACCATGTAGTAATTCTTTCATGTACAACTTTCGGGACCAATAGTGCAGAAACAAGGTCTAATTATGGATACCCTATTATTGAAGATAATTGCTATATTGGTACGGGAGCAAAAATAATAGGTGATATTACAATTGGAAAAAAATCAATTGTTGGAGCTAATGCAGTTGTTATTAATTCATTTGCCGCTCACTCTAAAATCATAGGAGTACCTGGAAGGACATTAAAAAAATGAAAAGACTGAGAGGATTTATATATAAAATAAGTTACTTATTTTATTATATTATAAGTAAGAAAAAAATTGCTTTGAGTAGTACAGTATTAATTGGTAATAAATCAAAACTTAATATTAGTCAACAGTCTAGTATTAATTCATATATATATTTAAATATTGCTGATAATTCTACATTTAGTATAGATGAAAATAGTTCTATTGGTAGATTTTCTGAAATTACAATAACTAGTAAATCAAAACTTAAAATAGGTAAAAATGTATTTATTGGAGAAAGGGCTAATGTAAGGGCTAGAGCAGATATTGTAATAGGTGACTATTGTAGAATTGCACAGGGAGTTTCAATTATTTCGGGTCAATATAATTATAAAAATAAAAGAGAGTTGATTAAAAATCAAGGTTTTAGCAAAAAGCCCATTTTGATAAAAGATGATGTTTGGCTTGGTGCAGGGGTGATTGTATTGATGGGAGTAACAATAGGAAAAGGTGCAGTTGTTGGTGCGGGTACAGTTGTTAAAAAAGATATTCCAGAATATGCTATTGTAGTTGGTTCACCCTTAAAGATTATTGGATACAGAAATGAATAAAATTAAGTTAAGGTTTCAAATTGTACATTATCAGCCTATTTATACTGGAGCTGGTAAATCATTAGAAAAATTAATAAAGGCATTAGATAAAAATATATTTGAAATAGAAATATTAACTACATATAAACTGGGTTTGCAATATTTAGAATATATAGATGGATATAAAATTATAAGAATAAGTGGGAAATTTTTTGGGTCAAATGGTTATTTAACTAAATGGGGAAGATTTTACTTTGCAATGAATGCGTTGAGATATAATTTATTTAATAATAATTTTAATATAATAAACTTTATCGGAGTAGGTACAGTTGCTCTACCAAGTATCTTAGTAGCAAGAATACTAAATAAAAAAATTGTTAATAAAATCACGGCTGTTGGTGATGATGATCCGAAAAAACTTTCCAAAACTATATTAGGTAAATATATATTAAAATTATTAGAAATAAATACAGTTCATTGGGTTATTAGTAGAGAAATATATGATAATTGCATTGAACATACAAAGTGGGAAAAAAGAAATATTTTTTTAATAACTAACCCTGTTCAATTAATATATAAAAAATACCATGAATTGTTGACACAAAGAAATAAATATACTACAAAGAAAAATATATTTTTATTTGTAGGTGTTCTCAATAGGAGAAAAGGGGTTGATATACTGCTAAATCTTTGGTTAAATTCTAATATAGATTCTAAACTGATTTTATGTGGGCCAAGAGGAAATGATAATCATATTAATGAGATGCTGGATAATTTAAATAAAAACAATATTAAAGAGCTTGGTTCACTAGATTATGAAGACTTAAAAAAACAATATCTGATGGCTGATTATTTTATTTTTCCTAGCAAAAGAGAAGGATTACCAAATGTTGTCTTAGAAGCAATGTCTTTTGGGTTGCCTGTAATAGCAAATGAAATTAAAGGGGTAACAGATTTTTTACTTGGATCTAAAAATGAAAGAGGTTTACTCGTTCAAAATAATGATTTTATTATTTGGCAAACAATAATAAAAAATATAGAAAACTCAACATCTGATTTTGTATATCAAACAATATCTAAAAATGCATATGATTGGATAGTAAAGAATTCTGAATCTTCGGTTGTTGCAAAAAAAATGAAACAACTATATTTGAAAGATATTTAATGGTTATTAAAATATGTGATATAAATAAATTTTTATTATTTTCTTTTCCAATATTTTTTGCATTACCCGATATGGCAATAAATATGGGTCCACTAAATCTTAGATATGATGATATAATAGTTTATTTTTTATTTTTTATTAATATTAAAAACATAGGAAAACTTTTTTCTTTTTTAATTAATAATATTTTTTATAAAATAATGTTAATATTGATATTATATGCTCTTGTCAGTATTTTAGTTGTTATTCTTATTCAAAATACTGATTTGTTGAGAAGTTATAATTTATTTAAATCTATAGGTTCGATACCCTATTTCATTGTATTACCATACCTGTTTTCAAAGAAAGAAAATAGGTATATGTTTTATTATGGTGCATTTTTTGCTGGGATAATTTATGTATTATCTATATACTCTAACTATACAACAATTATGCAGCAGTCCTTATTTCAACAAGGTTCATCATCCTCTTTTAAAAGACATATTTCTTTTGGTACCTTAAATCCAAATGCAGTTGCAAGTTTTGCAGCAATACTTGGTTGGATAAATATTTTAGGTTTTTTTGAACATAAAAAAAAGATAGTATTAGTAATGGCTTTTATATTAATGTTTGTACCTATATTTATTTTTGCTAGAGGTATGAGTTTTGGTTTAATTGCAGGATTTATATTCTTAGTAATTAGTTCGAGATTAAAAATAAAAAATATATTAATACTTTTTTTTATTATGATAATTGTTTTTATTTCCATTATTTCTTTTGTGGATACACAGCTTTTAACAGTTGCTACAAAAATTGATATTAGCTCTGGAGAAGGATTTCATGGAAGATTTCTTTTATGGAATCAAGCTTTAGAGTTGATAGGAAAATCACCTATTTTTGGGCATGGTCTATCAACAGAAGGGGCTTTATATGTAAAATATTTTTCTGGAGCATTATCTCATGATTTATATTTACATTATATGATAGAATTAGGTTTTATTGGATTCTCAATGTTCTTAATTGCTGTAATTTATCTACTTTATAATAAATATTTATTATCAAAAAGAAAAAAAGAATTTCTCTATAGAGTACAAATGGCTGTACTTATAAGCTTTTTAGTTGCAGATATAAGTGGTCAATTGTTGTATCTTAATAAATATGCTTTTTTAATATATGTATTGGTGACATTTAATTTAGATAAAAAGGAGAAATATGTTCAAAAATTATGATTACTTAGGATTTCATACGAAGTATTATAAAAATAATATAAATGGTATAAAGCTATATAAAACTTTTAAAGAGAGTATGGAAATAAATCAAAAGTCTAATGTTGATGTTGTTTCAATTATAGAGTTTATTAATAGATTTTATTTTTTTGGAGATAGAACTATTGTTGATAATATATATCAAACCCCTTGGCTTTCAAAGATAGAGGATGGTATTTGGAAAAGTGCATCATTGACCAATACTGTAACAGAGATTAATTCGGAAGATGAGTTTATGAAAAAGTTTTTATATTTAATTGAAAAGGAAATTAAATCTTATATTGGAGAATCAAAAAATATTGGAATATTATTGTCAGGTGGTATGGACAGTAGAGTAGTTGCATCAATAGTTAATAAATTAAATTTAGAAGATAAAATTTCAGTTAATGTTACTGCTTTAACATGGGGAATGGCTAACTCAAGAGATGTAATTTACTCACAACAAATTGTAAATTTATATGGTTGGGAGTTTGTACACTTTGAAATTACACCAGAAACTCTTTATAGAAATATCAATATAGCAGCACAAAATGGATGTGAGTATTCACCTGTTCATTTACATAATATGTATGAAGTTGCTAATCAAGATAATTTAGATTTAATATTAGCTGGTAGTTTTGGAGATAGTATTGGTAGAGCAGAATACTCAGGTAAACATGCTTCAAAATTAAAATCCATAGGTAAAAATATTCAAAATAAATTTCAATTATTAAATAATAAACTATATTCTCAGAATTTTAAATTTTTGCAGGATGATTTAGATATGTATTATAAAAAATATCCAAAGCGTACAAAACAATCACAATTTGAATTAGAACGACAGATACACTATATGAGAAAAGAGTTAAATTCATGTATGTCTATTATTGATGAAAAAATTCCACTATACCAAGTGTTTACTTCCCCTGAGATATATAATTTTGTATTTAATACCAATTCTAAATATCGAACAGATAAGCTTTATTATTTACTATTGGAGCATATTGATGAAAAATTACTTACTTTGCCTTGGGCAAGAACGGGTAAACCTTATCTATGTATAGATGATTATAAAGTTGATAATTATACAAAAAATTATCATAATTATGGTAAATGGATTAAAGAAGATTTGTCTGAAAAAATAGAAAAAAAAATATTTAATGGTAACCTTGAGAGCTTAAATATTTTTAATATGTTTGCACTTAGAAATATGATACAGTATAATAAAAAATATGGTACAGATAAATTAAATAGGGTAGATGAATTATTAATTTGGTTAGCTTCTTTATCTGATATGCTAGGGATATACAAAATAGAGAATAGAACCATTGGGGAAGATGGTTTATGTAGTAAAACTTATCAAAATATACTATCAAAAATGCAGTTATTAATATATTTAAATGGAATAAGGTGGTTGAAATGAACTTAGTTATTATGCTAGATGTATTTGGAATGGGTGGTAGTGAAAGAACAGCATTAGTGCTAATAAATGCATTAATGCAACTTGAATATATAAACTTAAGTGTAGTTGTTTTTGCAAAAAATGATACTAGAATCTCAAAGAAAACTTATAAGTTACCAGATAATATAGATGTGAACTATATTTATAATGACAACTATTCACCTTTAAAAAAATTATTATTGGTGCCTATTTCATTATATAAAGTTAGAAAAATTTTAATAAATAAAAATATTGAGAAAATAGTTTCTTTTTTAGATTATCCTAATTTAATTAATATATTACTAAAGAATATATTGCATCATCAAGCATTTACATCTGAACGAAAATATTCAAAGCATGCTTTTGCTAATAAGAGAACATATATGAAATATTTTTTACAATTTGTATTTAATAACTCAGATATAGTTATAGTTAATGATATAGATATTAAAAAATCATTAGTTAATGATTTTTTAATAAAGACTGATATTGCTATTTTAAATAATTTAATTGCAACAAATGGATATGTAAGTGATTTTAGTAAAGAAAATAAGCAAATTATTTTTATTACAGTAGCTAGATTTACTAGTGAAAAAAATACAAAAGATATAATATATGCATTTTCTAAAATTCACGCTAATAATATGATTTTACAAATTATAGGTGATGGGCCTCAACGAAATTTTTTAAAAAATCTTACTATTGAATTAAAAATAGAGTCTAAAGTGCAATTTCTTGGGCAGGTTGATAATGTATATTCTTATTTACAAAAAGCTGATATTTTTGTTTTTTCATCTTTATCTGAAGGGTTTCCAAATGCAGTTCTTGAAGCTATGTACGCTGGACTTCCCATTATTTCATACCAATTTAAAGCTGGTATTACATCCATGCTTGATGATGGAAAGTATGGAGTTCTAGTTAAACTTAATGATGTTGATAGTTTGGCAAAAAATATGTTTTTATTTGCCAATGATAATAAATTACGTCAAAAATATTCTAAATTAAGTAAAAAAAGATCTGAAATGTATATAGATAAAACAAAATATATTAATGATTTTCTTTCTATATTAGAAGGTGATAAATGAAGATATCTGTATATGATAGATTTGGAGAAGAAAATTGAATAAAAATATTTTAGTATCTATGTTGATAGTAGTAAGAAATGCAAAATCTAACATAGTTGAATCCATCAAATCTTTGATAAATCAAGGATTTGAAAAAAAGCACTATGAAATTATTATTGTTGATGGTCTATCTACTGATAATACAATAAAAGTTGCTAGACAATATTTAGATAATAATAGTATCAATTATAAAATCTTAGAAAATAAGAAAAAAACTTTGGCAACAGGTTGGAATATTGGGATTAAAGCATCAGAAGGAAAATATATAGTTAGACCAGATGCTCATGCAGAACTTTTGGATGGTTATGTTAAAAATGGTATAAAAAAATTAGAAAATGATGAGTCTTTAGCTTCTGCTGGTGGAGTTTTGATAACAAAATCTTCATCTTATATGGGAAATATGATAGCAAAAGTTTTAAGTAATCCTATAGGTGTTGGAGCTTCTTTATTTAGAGTAGGAGTAAAAGAAGATACTTATTCAGATACAGCTGTTTATGCTGTTTATAGAAAAAGAGTTTTTGATGAAGTTGGTTTGTTTAATGAATCATTGCAAAGAAATCAAGATATTGATTTGCATTTACGAATATCTCAAAATGGTTATAAGTTTTTAACTTCTCCTGATATGAAAGCAATCTATTACAGCCGAACTTCTTTAAAAAAATTTATATCACAAGCTTATGATAATGGCTATTGGGTTACATATGGCAAAAGTGGACATTTTAGACATATGATTCCAATGTTTTTTTTATTATCTGTAATAGTTAGTATATTTTTAAAAAATTTACAAATTATTTTATATCCATTATACATTTTGACAGTTATGATTGCTTATGTTTTTAAATCTAAAGAGTATAATCCTATAAATTTGATAATATTAATAATTTTAACTTTTTTATTGCATAGTTCATATGGTTTAGGTTCATTAGTTGGATTAATAAAAAGATTGATTAAGGAAAATAAAAAATGAACAAATCAAACAAACAATACTTCTTCCTAAAAGGAAGAGTAGCCCTATATATCTTTCTAAAAGCACTAAAATTAAAAAAAGATGACGAAATTATTTTACCTGCTTTTACATGTGTAGTAGTTGCTAATGCAATCAAATATTTAGATTTAAAACCTATATTTTTGGATATAGACCCCATTACTTTGCAATATGACTTTCAGGAACTGAAAAATGCTATTAATGATGAAACAAAAGCGATAATATGTCAAAATAGTTTTGGGTATCAACCATATTATAATGAATTTAAGTATTTAAAAGAGGAGTATCCTCATATATATTTTATAGAAGATGCAGCACATGCTTATGGCGTAAAAAGCAAAAATGATGATTTTTTAGATGCAAAGTTCTACTCAATGCAGTGGTCAAAAATGATTACAACAGGATTGGGTGGTATTTTGGAGTTAAGAAATGGCACATTGGAAAAGAGAATTGATGATATTTATGAAAATGAGTTAGAGGAGTTGAAAACTACCAAATCAACTGTTCTATTTTTACAAAATTATTTTTATAAATATTTTATAACAGACAATAACTATATGTTTATGAAAAAAGTTTTTCAATTTTTATATACAAATAATCTTATGATAGGTTCTTCTTCTAAAGAGGAGTTAAATATGTCTATGCCACAAAATTATCTTGTTAAATACCCCAAAAGTTTGGTGCATCTTTTTAATTTAGAGACAAAAAAATTGAGTGATAATCTAAAATATAGAGATAGAGTTTCTAAAATATATTTTAGATTATTAAAAAAATATTATCTGAAATTGGAATTGAAAGATAATTTTGGATTATTGACTTTTCCTATTTTATTTAAAGATAAAAAGTATGTTGAAAATCTATTTTTAGAGAATAGCATTAGATATGGAGATTGGTTTGTCTCTCCTTTGCATCCTTTGACTATGGAAGAGATAGATTATAAATATTTCAATTATCATAAATGTGAAAATTCGGAAAATATCTGTAATCATATTTTAAATATTCCTACCAATACAAAAGTTGGAAATATCAAAAAAATTATAAAAATTATAAAACAGCTAGATAGAGAAAAACAGATTATTCCATGGGGTAGTCTTGAAAAATTAGGAGAAAAATAATATGTGGAAAGTACAACTATTCCAACTAAACTACAACCAAAAAGAACCCCAAGCAGTAAAAGATGTAGTGGATAGTGGTTGGATAACAATGGGTGAGAGAACTAAAAAATTTGAGGATAGTTTCTCTGAAATGATTGGAGAGGGTGTTCACTCTGTAGCACTCTCTAGTGCAACAGCATCTCTTCATATCTCTCTTTTAGCTTTGGGTATCAAAGAGGGTGATGAGGTGATTATCCCTGCTTTGACCTTTGTAGCAGATATAAATGTGGTTCGTATGGTTGGGGCTACTCCTGTATTGGCTGATTGTAGTGATTTTAATGATTGGAATATGTCAGCAGAGACTATAGCAAAGCAGATTACAGAAAAGACAAAGGCTGTTATTGTTGTCCATTTTGCAGGGTATCCTTGTCAGATGGATGAGATAGTAGAGCTTTGTAATGACAAAGGTATAGCTCTAATAGAGGATGTAGCTCATGCTCCTGATGCTAAGTACAAGGGGCGAAACTGTGGCTCATTTGGTGAGTATGGCTGTTTTAGCTTTTTTACCAATAAAAATCTCTCTATTGGAGAGGGTGGAATGTTGGTAACCAAAGATGAGAATTTGGCTCAACAGGCTAGATATTTTAGAAGTCATGGAATGACAGCACTAACTCTTGATAGACACAAAGGTAGAGCTATCTCTTATGATGTAGCTCAATCAGGTTTAAATTATCGTATAGATGAGATGCGTTCTGCTTTGGGATTGATACAGTTAGAGAAGCTAAAAGATGCGAATAAGCAGAGAAAAAGATCGGTAGAGAGATATATAGATAGATTAAAAGATAATAGAAAAATATCTATTCCATTTTTGGATTTGCCAAATATTGAGTCTGTATATCATATCTTTCCAATACTGTTAGATGTGGAGATAGATAGAGTATGGTTGATAGGCAAATTAAAAGAGGATGGGATTCAGTCATCTATACACTATCCTGCTTTCAGAGATTTTACAGCATTTAAAGATATTGGATTAAACTCTGCCCCTATTGCAGAGGAGATTGC
>Ga0256914_1000062_pt1 | contig 99765 bp, 85 predicted proteins | sample HulkmetaG_FD_191571 | JGI IMG/M metagenome (GOLD analysis project Ga0256914, IMG submission 191571) | Hydrothermal chimney microbial communities from Main Endeavour vent field at the Juan de Fuca Ridge, Pacific Ocean - Hulk | ecosystem: Environmental > Aquatic > Marine > Hydrothermal vents ...
CAAAATGTCAGGGACGATCCCGGCCCGGTTGAGAATGTCCACAATGCCCAAGATGACCCGCAAACGCCCGCCCAGGATGATACTAGGTTGGCAGATGGCGATTCGTGGTTTTGAGTTCACCCCGCCGCTTCCTATGACTCTCCAAGTGCGGGATAGGCAATAGTGCTATCCCGCATCAATCTTCTTGCGGAGATATTTGTACAGTTTGAAGCAGAACCTTTGGAACGAGCTGTAATTCTGAGGAAAAGTCCGCAGAAATTTGGGCAATTGTTGAATTTTATGTTCAGAAATAGGAATGCCATGCCAACGTAATCTCCCATACCCTCTTATGAAAAGAGTGCCATCATAACCACTGAAAATGTAGGTTATGTTGGATTCATCCTCTCGCATCACTGCGATTGAGTTGTCCTCAATCCCGAACAATTCATAGTAGAGGGAATCCACAAAGATAGCGTTAGCTTGGGTAACGGCGATCAACTCATACCCTTTCCGTTCTGCCAGCTTGCAGATCGACAAGATACTGCTTCCGTGAGTGACCCGCATATCCGGAACTTGGACAAACTCCACTGCGTTAGGAATTGTAGGATTATATTCTATGACGACGATTTTGGGCTTATAGCGTTGTACGGCTTTCCAAACATGATAATCGTTGCCATCAATATCTATTGAAAGAAGATCAAAGTTTGCAGGAATGCCAGGAATTTTTTCAAGAATTGTGTCTAGACAATCTTCTTGTTCAAAACCAACAAAGGTGTTGATTAGGGTGACGTTTCTGTGTGCCCGGTAGTGTTCTACAAGAGATCGGAATCTGAGCTTATCCCCTTCAATCAATACCCCGGTGTATCCCATATTGTTGATAAGGTTATAGGTATTGCTCAGATTCACTCCATCCGATGCGCCAAATTCGACGCACCAACCATCATTATCGCCTATGATCTGCAGGGCTTGCTGGATGATGCCATCTTCCCCGAATTGCGATGTCACGTTGTAAGCGTATTTTTGAAACCAGAGAGCATTCTGTCTCACTTTCTCACCTCCCATGAGAAACTACTTTCCCATTGAAAACGGGTGTAGGTGAGGTGTCTTAACGATCTCCAGGACCAAACCAGCACTTTACGTAACAAGACCAAGAAATAATGCCAGGGTTTTGGGCATCCATATGAAAAATTAAAGACCTCTTTTCCTTGTAGCTGAACACCTTTGTAAAAATAGAGGCTGAAAAATAGTTTTCCAAACCAACCCAATGGGTAATCGCGCGGTGCAGGTTCAAAAATCAAAATACCGCTTGCATTTGAAACGTACCAAATATGATAGGGAGGGTGACGTAAAATTTCTGCAAATTTACTGGGTGTCTCCAAATAACCCCGTTTTCCGATTCGATTTAGTTCAGAGCAGAATTTGTCAATATGCTCGATATGCTCTGCGACGTGGGAGCAGATAACAAAGTCAAAACTTTTGTCGCGAAAAGGCATTGCTGTAGCATCGGCCACAACGAAAACTTTATTGTGGGGGAGTACAACGTCCCGCCCCGAGCGTCCAGAGATCTCGGGATTGTCCAGAGGAAACTTGTCCACAAGGACATCGGCACGAGGATGTGGATTGTGACCGCTGCCGACATCTAGGACAAACCAATCTGTATCATATCCGATCTGGGTATGTGAATTGCCCGTAGGGTACCACTCAGTTGCCATCTATGATCCTTTTTACAGTGTGGAATCTTCCCAAGCCTTTCAGACTTTTAGCAGATGTGCTTATAGCAGCCAACGGCCGCATTTAGAAAAGAGCGTTACGCATCATCTTCTTTCGCTCTAGCCAGTGCTCGGCGCATCCCGGTCATCATCTCCAATAATTGGCGACGCTCCAGCGCCAGCAAAATTAACCCATATAGGATAGAAAAGGCGATCCCTTTCACTAACCCCGATGTCCAGTCAGAAGCAATCACGGCGGGAAGGTTGCCAGCACCGTATCCCAGCAACATCCCCACCGCTAACGCCCCCCCTGGTACGACGAGCAACCGTCGGACCGAAAAGTCGACGTATGCTCGTGCCATCCAGAACAACAGAGCAATGCCCGTCACCAACATCAGATCTACCGCTAAGGCAACGCCGGTGATGCCCCACGACAAGCCCAACAAGAACAACCCACTCACCAGCACAACTAGCTGAATCACTCTGGCCCAGACCACTTGCTCTGGCTTGCCCACCGCCACGAACAGAGTGCTGACCGTCACCTTGATCGGGTCGAACAGAGTAAAGATCAGCATCAGCCGAAAAGCGGGCAACATGGGCAGCCACTTTTCACCCAACAACAGGCGGATGAATTCGGGGGCCACCAGCCACAGCAGCCCGGCAAACAAAAAGCCGCTGCGAATCAGAAAGGCGTTGACCCGGAAAAATGCCTGCGATAGATGTCGTCGATCACCAGTCAGTTCGGCGTATGTCCCCATAGCGACCTGATTGACGGGGGTCGCCAGCACCCCGCGAGGGTAGGTGGCAAAGGTGTAGGCCCGCGAGTAGAATCCCAGGGCCGTCTTGCCCAGGAAGACGCCGGTCCACAGGTCGTCCACGCGGTCCAGGGCGCGCGACAACAGCACGGCCACGAGATTGCGGCTGCCAAAGCGCAAGTAGTAGCGCATGACCGGCGGCACCCATGCCAGCCGGGGTCGCCAGACCGGCCGCCACACATACAGGGCGACGGTGTTCAGCAAAAAAGTGACCAGGTCGGTCGCCAGCAAAGCCCAGATCGTCGCTCCCTGCCGGGCCAACCCCACGGCTACGACGGTGGTCAGCACGGCGTTGAGAAACTGAATGAGGGCCAACCGCCGGTGCACCACCCGGCGCATCAGGATCAGACGCGGAGTCTGCGATAGCTCCAGACCGCCGGTGGTCAGGGCCAACACCACCAGGGCCAGCCGTGTTTCCCCGTCGGTAAAGAGCAAGGCTCCGCCGATCAGGAGCATCACCCACAGGGCGGTAAAGATCAGCTTGAGGGTGAAATGGACGGCTGCTGCTTGGGCTTCGTCCTCCGTCTCGCGGGCGCGGTGGATAAAAGCTCCCCCCATGCCGAATTTGGGAAACATCACCGTCAGGCCGATCACCGAACCGGCCAGAGTGTAGACGCCAAAGGTCTCCACCGGTAGCAGACGGGCCAGCAGCACCGACCGCGCGAACATAATGACGATCCTGCTGCCGTTGGCTAAAACGTTCCAGGAGACCGACGTGACGCTCCGTCGAGCGAGGCTCATGGGACACTGCTCACCTGGTAGCGGGCTTCCGTGAAGCCCCGAGGTCCTTTTTGTGAGCGGCCTGTTGCACACCACCCCCTATGCCCACGCCGCGAAAGACAAACCCGGCCGCCACCGCCTCCTCGCGGTCAAACACGTGCCGACCGTCCACCAACACCGGGTGCGCCAGCCATTCCTTCAAGCGAGCCAGGGGCAGTTGGCGGTATTGGTCATGTTTCACCATGATTACAGCTGCGTCGCAGCCCCGCACCCGTTCCTCCAGGGAGCCGCTGTACTCGGTCACATAAGGATCATGGATGCACACCTGCGCCCCCAGCTCTTCCAACCGGCTGACCAGCATCACACTGGGAGAGTTGCGCGTGTCGTCCGAGTTTTCCAGATAGGCATAGCCCAGTACCGCTACACGTGCTTCCTCAATCTCCACACCGACCTCGTCCATCGCCTCGATGGTCAGCTCGGCCATGTGGAGCGGCATATAGTCGTTGACTTCGCGGGCCGCCGGGATGAGCTTAGCACGCAATGAATCGCCGGTGCTGTAGGCCAATAGCCAGGGGTCTTTGGGGATGCAATGCCCGCCCACACCGGCTCCGGGGAACAACACATTCCGCCCCGGACTCTTGTTGATCAGATCCCGTACCTGCCACACGTCCGCCCCCACATGCTCGCAGATAAGTGCCAGCTCGTTGGCAAACGCAATCTGCACGTCCCGGTAGGCATTCTCGGCCGTTTTGACCAATTCGGCCGTCACGCAATCCACCGGGTCCAAATCGGCCTTGACGACATGGCGGTAGAATTCTTGCGCCAGCCGGGCCGCTTCCGGCGTATCGCCCCCCACGACGCGACTCATCCGGGTCAAATTGCCCAGCAGCCGACCGGGCATCACCCGCTCCGGGCAATGCACCAGATGAAAATCCACCCCGCTGCGCCGCTTGCCCCGTTGCTCCAGCGTCGGGCGTACCAGCCGGTCCATCGTCCCCGGTGCAATGGTGGACTCCACGATCACCATCGTCCCCGGCTTTAGATTCGGCTCCAGCGAGCGCAGTGCCGCACGCAAGGCCCTGTACCGTGGCTGATGGACGCTGTCTATGGGGGTCTCCACGGCGATCAGGACAATGTCGGCCTGGCGACACACGGCATAGTCCGTCGTTGCCCTCAGCCGCCCGGCGGCGACAACCTCTTTGACCAACTCCGCCAGTCCCGGTTCCCGGCCTTCGATAGGGCATTCCCCGGCGTTGATTTTAGCCACCTTGCCCGCGTCTATATCCAGGCCGACCACCGGGAATCCCACCTGGGCGAAGCTAGATGCCACCGGCAGCCCTACGTAGCCCAGGCCGATGACAACCAGGCGGGCCGTGCGGCTCCGGATAAGCGTCTCCAGCGATTGTCCGTCTTTCATGTCGGCGTCTCCATGTGTTGCGATGTGTAAAAATGCGCCGTTGAAACCGCATCTGGCGGACCGTTGGCCGCCCGCGCCTCTTGCGCCAGATTGCGGTCTGTAGCAAGTCAGAAATTGCGCCAAGCCGGAGGCTTGTGCTACTGCCGCACGGACCCCCGGTCCCGCGCAGCAACCGGCACTTTCACCCCCGGCCCTACTTCACGCAGCTATCGCGCCGGTCAACGGTTGCGGGTCCATATTCCCGCATCCAGGGCATCTCGCATCTTTACCCGCCAACCGTCACCCGATGGTAGCGCTTCTTCCCCGCCCGCAGGAGAATGCCCTGCTCGGTCAGGTGGGCGGTGGTGATCAGGGCGTCCACACTGCCCACCGGTTCGCCGTTGACATACGCCCCTCCCTGTCGGATCAGCCGCCGGGCCTCGCTCCGAGAGCGGCAAAGGCCCACCTGTTGGAACAGGGCCGGGGCCGGGATACCCGCTTCCAGCGTGGCCGCGTCGACTGTGGTGGTAGGAATTGCTTCGCTGACGCCACCGCCGCCGAACAAGCGGCGGGAGGCTTCTTGGGCCTGGCGGGCCGCCTCTTCGCCGTGGAGGATTTTGGTCGCTTCAAAGGCCAGCACCTCCTTGGCCCGGCGGATGTCGGCCCCGGTGAGCCGTCCCAGTTCCCGCACCTGCTCCATCGGCAAGAAGGTGAACATGGCCAGGAACCGCTCCACATCGGCGTCTTCGGTGTTGATCCAGAACTGGTAATATTCGTAGGGCGATACCCGTTCCGGGTCAAGCCAGACCGCGCCTTGGGCCGTTTTGCCCATCTTGGCCCCGGAGGCAGTGGTGAGGAGGGGATAAGTCATGGCAAACGCCTGCCCTCCCTCCACGCGGCGGATCAGGTCCACACCGGCCAGAATGTTGCCCCACTGGTCGTTGCCCCCGGCCTGTAGGATGCAGCCGTACTCGCGGTAGACGTGCAAGAAATCATAAGCCTGGAGCAGTTGATAGTTGAATTCCAGGAAATTCAGCCCGCCCTCGCTCTCATACCGGCGGCGGTAGCCTTCGGCGGCCAGCATCCGGTTGACGCTGAAATGGCGGCCAATATCCCGCAGAAATTCCAGATAGTTGAGGGGCCGCAGCCAGTCGCCGTTGTTGAGCATCAACGCCCGGCCCTCGGAAAAATCGAGCAAGCGGGCCATCTGCTCCTTGAGCCGGGCGATGTTGGCGTCAATCTGCTCCACGCTGAGCAGCTTGCGCATCTCGTCCTTGTCGCTGGGGTCGCCGATCATGCCCGTCCCGCCGCCCATGATGGCGATGGGCCGGTGGCCGTGGCGTTGAAAATGGGCCAGGGCCATAATGGGCACCAGGTGGCCCACGTGGAAGCTATCGGCGGTCGGGTCGAAACCGACATAGCAGGTGATGGGCTGCTCCAATGCAGCCCGCAGCCCTTCTTCGTCGGAGACCTGTTCGACGAATCCCCGCTCTTTGAGTATGTCGTATACGTTGGTTGCCATAGTCGCTCCGTCTAGAGTTCTCCGGCCAGAGTGCAAGCAGCGCGGTACAAAGCGCGACTCATGCGGAATCCGGCGACTTGGAGTTCATCCAGCAGCGATGTCACTTCTGTCAGCATCCCCCGTCTTTTCGCCACAAGCAACGTGCCAATCGTACCGGTGATGTGCAAGCCTTGCATCTCTGCAACGCGGCGACCTCGGGCTTCGTCCATCAACAGCAGGTCGGCCCCGATCTCCAAGGCCAGAACGATGGACTGACTTTCACCCGGATCCAGCCGCCCGCGCAGAATCCGCACGGCCATTTTGTCCTGAACCGGGACCACCTTGATCCAATCTGCAAGTCCCACCTCGGAGGCGCCGATCTTGCCTTGGCCGAGTTCCACCACCTCGCGCCACACCGCCTGGGGGATATGCAGCCGACCGTACAAGGCACGCAACAAACCCAGTTGACCGATCCGGGCCAGGGCGATCAACGGCCCGGCATTGGCGACGACGATCATCAAGGAACGTCCTCGGACAACAAGCGTTCGGCCGTTTCTACTTCAAGGACCAGTTCTTCCGGCGTCTCGGTGAAATAGTTCAACCCATGTCGGCTCAACAGATTTGCGAATTCTATCTTGGAAATGCCCAGCAGTTCGGCCCCTTTGCCGGATGAGATGCGCCCTTCCCGAAACAGCTCCAAAGCAATCAACTCTCGCAAGCGAGCTTCCAGTCTGGTCAACGGGGTATCCAGCGCCCCCAGCAGATCACGGGGCAGATCCATTGTGACCGTCAGGGTTTGCATGATGGCTCCTCTCCTAGTACCATTACTCCTCATTTTTCATCACCAGCGGCAGATAGATGAATTCCCGCGTGACCGCCGTTTCGGTGATGGCTACCGTTGCCTGGGCGGCGTTGTTCAGCGGGTTGGGATCGGCGACATCGGGGGGCAAGGCGACTGCCGCCCCGCCGACCAGCAGGCCGCTGTAGGTTTCGGTGGTGGTGAGGACCAGGTCCAGGGTGTAGCTGAGCGGCACACTGCCCCCCGGCAGCGTCAGGGTACAGGTAAACAGGCCCCGCGTTGCATCTCCGCCGCACCCGCCCGGCAGGGTCCAGGAGCCGATGGCCCGCGTGGGCGCATGTGTCGCGGTCAGGGTGACGGCCAACGACCGGGTCAGCGGCCCGCCGTTGGTCAGGACAAAGGTGTAGCGCACCGCGCCGCCCGGCTCGACGACCGTCGGTGTGACGTACTCGGCCAGGATCAGGTCGGCCCTGCCTCCACCGGGGACGCGGGTGATGTCCAGGGCCAGGGCGCGGCGGTCGGTTTCGGCGCGGGAAGTAGCGGTGATGCGGGTCGTATCGCTCATCCCCTCGGTGGCCGCCGCCGGAACGGCCACGCGCACCTGCACCGTTGCGCTGGATTGGGGACTCAAGGTGATAGGGCTGAGGGTCAGCAGCGTGGCCCAGCCGCTATCGCTGTGGATGCTCAGGTCGTAGGTATCGGTTTGCAGGCCGGTGTTGAGCAGGCGGTGGGTGTGGGTCACCGTCTGGCCCGGCTGGGCCAACTGCACCGAGAGGGGCGGCAGGAGCCAGACACTGTAGGCGTCGCTCACCACCTCGTCGGCGCCGATGTCGTACCCCTCGCCCGAAGGCCGCAGCTGGCCGTCAATATCCACGAATTGATCCGTGCCGGGCAGCGTCAGGGCGACGACCACCCCGGCGTCCACCGCCGCCGAGTCGGTGAGGATGTGGTAGGGGTTCAGGCAACCGGGCAGGGTCCCGGTGCAGGTAAAGCGCGGATCGCCGTTCACGTCATGCGCGCGCACCACCCGGCCCGGTCCGGCGGTGTCGCTGCCGTTGGCCCACCACAGCGTCCCATCCAGATCGGCCCGGTTCTCAAAGGGGTAGGGCAGGCCGGTTGAGTCCACATAAACTCCCACCGTGTGGCTGGCGATGACGGTATTGGTGACGGAAGGCCAGCTGGGGATGGGCGGCTGCGGCGGCCAGATGGAGCCGGGTTGGTGGGTCAGGTAGAGGCCGTTGTCCCCTTTGTTTTCGGCGATGGTGTTGTGAAAGATCTGCGGCGAAGAGGCCCACAGGTAAAGGCCCGCGCCCTCGGCGGCCTGGTTCTGGGCGATGACGTTGTTGACCAGGCCGGCAATGGCCTGACGCAGGTACAACCCCCCGCCCTGGCTGCCCGTCGTCCGGTTGAAACGCACGTAGCTATTGGCAACGATGGGGACATCCAGGGGATTCAAGGTCAGAGGGCCGTCCAGGTACAGCCCTGCGCCGTCGGCGGCGGTGTTGGAATAGACGGCCATCGCCGCGATGCGGGCCGCGCTATCGGCCAAAAAGAAGCCACCGCCCCGTGCTGCGCTGTTGTCCCGCACCAGTCCCCCGGCGACGGTTGGATGCCCCCCTTGCAGGTAGAAGCCGCCGCCGTCGGCAGCAGCCGTGTTGGAGAGGACGCCCAACCCGGTCAGCACAGGTTGCCCGCCCTCCACATACAATCCCCCGCCGTATTGGGCCTCGTTGCCCCGCACCAGGAGCAAGCCGCTGACTCCCAACAGGCTCTGCCAATCTAGGTCACCGGGATCAAAAGACACATGGCAGTTTTTCAGGTAGAGGCCGCCGCCGTAGGTCGCCGCCCCGCTCAGGATCGGCGTGGCCACCAGGCGCAGGGTGGCATCCTCGGCGTAAAGATTGCCGCCCCGCTCGGCCTGGCCGTTGACCAGGGCCAGCAGTTCCACCGTGACCGTGACACCGTTGCCCACCGAAAGCACCCGCCGCGCCTTTTCACCATCCACCGGCGCGGGGACCGGCCCCGGCGTCCAGAGGTTGAGCGGCGGAACGGTCGAATGGGCATAGACATAGCCGCCGCGCAGTGTCAGGTCTCTGTCCAGCGCGACGACGTTGGCCCCCGTGCCGGTATAGTGGGCCGTGGTCGTCACGGGCGGCATACCGAGCAGTACATCAAAAGTGGCAATGTGGATCTCGTCGCCCCCGGCGGCCTGCCCCACGGCGTATTGGATGGTCCGGCAAGGGTTGGCCGTGCCGCCACAGCCGGGCGCGTCGCTGCCCGAAGGGGCCACGCGGATAACCCCCGTGCCTGCCTGAGCCTGCACCTGTCCGCCCCCGGCGAACGAAAGGATCAGCAGCCCGGCCAGGGCCAGGAAGAAGACGGTTAGAACCAGCGGAAAGTTGATTTTCAAGAAGCGCAAGCCTCCGGCTTGCGCCACATTGCGCTCATTACCGTTCGTGCGGCGCTCCATCCTGTACCTCCGCAAAAATCGCAAATAGCTCACCCCCCGAAAACGACGGACCGTCTACGAATCCGCGCGGCCCCATCCGTGTATCCGCGGGGCATCCGTGGACGGCGGCACGGCCACCGCCCGCTCATGCGGTCGGCACTCACAACTGCCGGCCACATCTTTCCTTGTATTTCTCAGCCGCCCGTTGCAGATGAAAGCCTGTACCTTCTACGCCGTTGTCGGCAAGCAGCACACCCACCCGACGTGGATCCCGCTCGGTTTTGGCAAACCGGTCAACCGGCAGCAGAGACTCTCTGGGCATCGTACAGCACCTTACCTTTCTCCACGATCTCGGTCAAGAAAGGTTCGCCCCATAAACGTTCGGCCAGCTCCTGAGGGGTGATCACCTGCGGTTGGATGGGCGTCTTGCGGCGTTTATCCTGCACAATCAGTTTACGTAGCAAGTTGTCCAGATCCCGTTTGGCCTGAGCAATCTCCCTCACTGCATACCCCCTCAACGCACCGGATCAAGCAACCGTCAGCCCCAGGGCAGCGTCCTCCTCGCGGGCCACCCGGCGGCCCTCCTCCACATCCACGCGGGTCAGCAAAAAGCCGCCGACGATGAAAAAGATCACCAGGGAGATGATGCTCAGGCGGCTGCCCCCGGCCAACTGCCCGACCACACCAAAAAGCAGCGGCCCAAAGATGCCCGCGAACTTGCTGCTGGTGCTGAAAAAGCCAAAGAACTCGGCGGACTGGCTCTTGGGAACCATCGAGCCGTAAAGGGAGCGGCTGAGGGCCTGGGAACCGCCCTGCACCGTGCCGACCATAAAGGCCAGGATGAAAAAGTGGGTCGCCGTGCTCATAAAGAAACCGGCGATGGAGATCAAGGTGTACACGCCCAACCCCAGTAGGATAGATCGCTTGGTTCCCAGCCGCTTGGCCAGCCAGCCAAAGGCAAAGGAAAAGGGAATGCCCACGAACTGGGTCACAATCAGGGCAATGGTCATCTCGGTTACACCGATCCCGATCTCATCGCCGTAGGCCGTTGCCATCTTGATAATCGTACCGATGCCGTCGTTGTAGATCCAAAAGGCAATGAGAAAGATGAGCAACTGCTTGTAGCGCGTGATCTGGCGAAAAGTGCGGATCAGGCGGCCAAACCCGGCCTTGACCACGTTGACGCCCTGTTCCTGCTCCCGCACCACCGGCGGTTCCGGCACGTTGCGAAAGAGGGGGATGGAGAACAATGCCCACCAGACCGCTACGCTAAAGAAGGAAGCCCGCAGGGCAAAGCCCACGCCGGGCATGAAAAACAGCTCCGGCTTCATCACCCACAGGACGTTGACGATGAGCAGCGTGCCGCCGCCCACATAGCCCAGGGCATAGCCCTTGGTTGAAATCTGGTCAATGTCGTCCTTTTTGGCAATGTGGGGCAAAAGCGATTCGTAAAAGATGTTGGCCCCGGCAAAGCCCACATTGCCGATGATGAACAGGATGGACCCCAAGATGTAGGTATCGTCGCCCAGGAACACGAACAACCCCGTGCCCACGATGCCCAGCCCGGCGAAAAAGGCGATGTAGCGTTTCTTGCCGCCGGTATGGTCCGAGATGGCCCCCAGGATGGGAGCCAGGATGGCTACCAGCAACAGGGCAATGGAGGTGGTGTAAGCCCAGGCAGCGGTAGCGTCGGCCTCGCGCAGCCCGGCGGCGGTGGCTAAGGAACGGTAGAACGGTGGGAACATGGCCGACATGATGGTGGTGGCAAAGGCCGAATTGGCCCAGTCGTACATGCACCACGAGTTGATGATTTTGCGGTATGTGCGTTCGTCCTGGACAAGCTCCGACATCGGCGTCCTCCTTGGGCAAGGTGAATTCTATTGTACCCCATTTGAGACGATCTGGCAAGATCACATGTTAGGGCGAGTGCATCGCCAGGCTGCAGGTATATGTTTCAGGACATTCGCAAAGTTTCACACCGCAGAGGTGGAATGTGCCGAGGAGGGGTTGATTTTCCGCGCTCTCGGTGCCTCCGCGGTGAACCCGGTGTGCACTTGGGCAGCCGTGTGGGAATCTCCGGGTGTACCTCTTGCGATTTTCCACCCCTTGCGGTACAATAACCGCGATGGAAACCTATTTCCTCTTCGGGGTGGGTATGGGCTTGAGCGCGGGGATCAGTCCCGGCCCTCTGTTGGCATTGGTGATCACCGCAACGCTGCGAAGCGGTTTGGGCGGCGGTCTGCGCGTAGCCCTTGCACCTCTCCTGACCGATTTGCCCATCATTGCCCTATCGGTCCTCCTGGCGAACCTCCTTTCAGAGACTGCGCTGCGCTGGGTCGGCACGCTCGGCGGCTTGGTCGTCATTTGGCTGGGTCTCGAGACGCTGCGCTCGGCCCGAAAGGCTGCCTTGCCCGGTCAAGAGGGCATCGCCCAACCAAGACGGGAGTTGGGGCGCGGTGTGCTGGTCAACGCCCTCAATCCCCACCCTTACCTCTTTTGGGCGACGGTGGGCGGACCGACGTTGGTCGGCGGCTGGCGGCTCTCGCCGTGGCACGCTTTGGCCTTCTTGCTACCCTTCTACGCATTGCTGATCGGTTCCAAAATGGCTATCGCCTGGGCGGTCAGCCGCCGGAGCGGTGCCCTTTCCGAAGTGTGGTACCGGCGGTCGCTGACGGGGTGTGGCCTGCTGATGCTGGGCTTGGGCGGTTGGCTACTTTGGCAAATGTGGGGGGCGTAAAATGATGCAGATCAAGATCAACGGCACAACGCTGGAACTGGTCCAGGGGGACATCACCCAGCAGGACACGGAAGCCATCGTCAACGCGGCCAACAACTCGCTGCTGGGCGGCGGTGGGGTGGACGGAGCCATCCACCGTGCCGGGGGACCGGCGATCCTGGCCGAATGCCGCAAGTTAGGGGGCTGTGCGACCGGTGATGCCAAGATCACCACCGGCGGGCGACTCAAGGCGCGGTACGTCATCCACGCCGTCGGCCCCATTTACCGGCGTGAGGGGAAGGAGCGAGCGGCGAAACTTTTGGCCAGTGCCTACCGCCGCAGCTTGGAAGTCGCTACCGAAAAAGGCGTGCGCAGCGTGGCCTTTCCTTCCATCAGTACGGGTGCTTACGGCTACCCCCTGGAGGAGGCCGCGCCCATCGCTCTACAAACGGTGCATGACTACCTGGTTTCCCGGCCGAACAGCGGGATAGAATTGGTGCGTTTCGTCCTTTATGGACCGCGGGCCTACCAAGCCTATGCCGATGCCCTGACCAAGCTACGAGCTGCTTGGCGACGTTGACGCCGGGACACCGGGCGTTCCCTCGGTTTCTCCGTAATGCGTCCGCCTTGACGCTTTGCCGGGGCAGGTGCATTATCCCACGGCCTTTGCCAAAGGTGCGCGGCCGTGTAAAATCAATCAACCTCCCCTCGGCGGACGCCGCCTTCCGGCATGGAATCTTGGCGGGTGTCCTGCTTTGCAGGAAGCGGACCGATCCCCGGTTCACCATCAAGGATGAAAATCTCCGGGCGAGAGCTGCCGAGGGCGGTGGCGACTCCAGTCGCTCCTTTCGGCCCTGTGACCGGGCGTATTCGTGCATTCGTGTATTCGCGTCCGTTTCGTGGACGGCCCCCTTTGGCGGTTCCAAGATTTGAACCGCGAAGGCGCAAAGAGCGCAAAGGAAGGAAGAAAAAGTAAAAAACCTTCGCGTCCTTCGCGTCTTGGCGGTTCCAAAATCTGAACCGCGAAGGCGCAAAGGCCGCAAAGGGAAGGAGAAAAAGAAAACCTTCGCGCTCTTGGCGTCTTGGCGGTTCCAAAATCTGAACCGCGAAGGCGCAAAGGGCGCAAAGGAAGGAAGAAAAAGTAAAAAACCTTCGCGTCCTTCGCGTCTTGGCGGTTCCAAAATCTGAACCGCGAAGGCGCAAAGGCCGCAAAGGGAAGGAGAAAAAGAAAACCTTCGCGCTCTTGGCGTCTTGGCGGTTCCAACCCGGGCCGGGCGCATTCGTGCATTCGCGTCCTATTCGTGGACGGCCTGCATTCTTTTCGGGGAAGGTGTTGCGCAAATCCTCCGAGAATGCTATAATGACCCTGCCGAGAAGATCGGAAGGGACCTGCCGTGCAATTGATTTTGACCCACGAAAACACAGATTTCGACGGCCTGGCCTCCCAGCTGGCGGCCTGGAAACTTTACCCCCAGGCCCTGCCGGTCCTGCCCCGCCGCCCCAACCGCAACCTCCGCGATTTCCTGACCCTTTACTGGGATGAATTACCCTACGTCCGCTACGAAGACCTGCCCCGCCGCCCCAAAGTGGAGCGCATCATCCTGGTAGACACCCAGACCCTGGTCACGCCCAAAGGCATGACGCCGGATACCGTCGTCCAGATCGTGGACCATCACCCCCTGGGCCGCGACCTTCCGCCCGGCTGGACCTACTGGGGCGCAGAGGTGGGCGCGACCGTCACCCTCCTCCTGGAACACATTATTGAGGAGGGGCTGACCCTGACCCCCGTGGAGGCCACCCTGCTGGCCCTGGGCATCTACGAAGATACCGGCTCCCTGGCCTATCCCACCACCACCGTCCGCGACCTGCGCTGCGCCACCTGGCTGGTGGAACACGGGGCCAACCTGGCCGTCGTCAACGATTTTCTGCATCACCCCCTCACCGAGCAGCAACTGGCCCTCTACGACGCCCTCCTGGCCGACGCCCAGGCCCTTGATTTCGGCGGGCACACCATCGTCATCGCCACCGCCTCCGCCGAAGGCTATGTGGAGGAGATTTCCACCCTGGCCCACAAAATCCGCGATCTCTACGACCCTGCGGGCCTCTTTCTGTTGGTGGACCTGGGCGAGCACCTGCAACTGGTGGCCCGCTCCACCTCCGACGCCGTAGATGTGGGCCACATCGCCGCCCACCTGGGGGGCGGGGGCCACGCACGGGCCGCAGCGGCCCTCATCCGGGACAAGGACCTGGAGACCGCCCGCCGCGCCCTCCTCAACCTGCTGGAACAGCACGTCCGCCCCACGGTGACGGTGGAGCAGATCATGTCCTACGGCGTCCACACCCTGCCGCCCACGGCCACGGTGGACGAGGCTGCCGCCGAGATGCTCAAATACGGCTTTGAGGGCTTTCCCATCGTGGACGAGGAAGGGCACATTCTGGGCGTCCTCACCCGCCGCGAAATTGACCGTGCCCGGCGGCTGCACCTGGGGGAACAGCCGGTCGGCCATTACATGACCAAAGGCGACATCCACGTTTCCCCCCAAGATTCGGTGGAGCGGCTGCAACAGGTGATGACCCGCTTTGGCGTGGGCCAGGTTCCTGTGGTGGAACAGGGGCGCATCATCGGCGTCGTGACGCGCACCGACCTGATCAAGCTCTGGTCCCGGCCAAGCCGCCGCCCCTACCGCCGCCGCGAGATCGCCGCCAAGATCGAAGCGGCCCTGCCCGGCCCCCTGCTGGACCTGCTCAAGCAGGCCAGCAACCTGGCCCAGGAGATGGGCTATCCCCTCTATGTGGTGGGTGGATTCGTCCGCGACCTGCTCCTGGGCGAGCCGACGCTGGACATGGACCTGGTGGTGGAAGGAGACGCCATCGCCCTGGCCCGGCGGCTGGGGGCGCGGATCGGGGCGCGGGTTCGCAGCCACGGGCGGTTCGGCACGGCCAAACTGATCCTGGAGGGCCGCGAGGCGGAATTCGGCGTGCCCTTTCTTGACTTCGCCACGGCCCGGATGGAATTTTACCCCCATTCGGCGGCCCTGCCCGAAGTAGAGCGCAGCTCCATCAAGGCCGACCTGCACCGCCGCGATTTCACCATCAACACCCTGGCCATCCGCCTCGATTCGGGGCACTTTGGCCGCCTGTTGGATTTCTACGGCGGCGTCCAGGACCTGGAGGAGGGGCTGATTCGGGTGCTCCACAGCCTGAGCTTCATCGAGGACCCGACACGCATCATGCGGGCCGCCCGCTTTGAACAGCGGTTGGGGTTCGTCATTGAGCCGCGCACGGCAGAGCTGATTGACAACGCCCTGCCCATGCTCCACCGCGTCTCCGGCGAGCGGATCCGCCACGAACTGTACCTCATCCTACAAGAGCGCGAACCGGAGCGGGTTCTTTGCCGCCTGGACGGATTGGGGGTGCTGGCCCAGATCCACCCCCGCCTGGCCTGCGACGAAGCCATCTGGGAGCGGTTCGCCGCCCTGCGCCAAGCCCTCGCCGAGGGCCGCTGGGCCATCCCGCAGGAAGAAGGCGGACGCCCGCCGCCGGGCCTCTACCTGGCCCTCTTTACCTACCCCCTGGACCGGGCCGACCTAGAGGCGTTTGCCGACCGCCTCAAAATCTTTCGCGATGACCTCACCTTGTTACGCCAGGTGGCAGACCTGAAAGAGCGGGAAGAGGAACTGGCCCGGCCCGGCCTGCGCAACCGGGAGATAGACGCCCTGCTGCGTTACAGCAGCACCCCCTCGCGCCTCGTCCTATGGCTCTGCACCGCATCGCCCCTGGTGCGGGAGCGATTATGGCTCTATGAAAGCGACCTGCGGCACATTCGGCCCCGCGTGGACGGCGAATACCTGATGAGCCTGGGGCTGCAACCTTCGCCCCTTTTCAGCCGCATCCTCCGTGCCGTGCGCGACGCCCTCTTGGATGGCGAAATCCGGACGGAGGAGGAAGAAAAGGCCCTGGCAGCCCACCTGGCCGACCTTTGGCAAACCCGACCGCGGTGATACTCCCAGATTCCTTTTGCTCTCGAAAGGGTTACACACGTTATCGCCCAACGACGAATCTCAACCCGGCGATTTGTCATTTCCCAAGAGTGTGGTATAATGGCCCCGCTCTGCCCACCCACCGGTCCCGGACCGGCGGGAACCGTTCGGTGGACAACACGCTTGTTTGCGCTGGGGAAACCCTTCCTCAGCGCAAAACTGTGTAGCGGCACCGTATCCGAATCGCGCCGTGCTCCGCCGAACCCGAGAACGGAGGAGTCATGACCGGAAAAAAAGATCGCTTGATTCTCATCGTGGCGGTGATGTCCGTCATCGGCGTCATTTTGGCCTGCGGGCCTACCGACTTTCTTGCACGCAACGAACCGACGGCCACACCGACTAAGACGCCTAAACCCACCTTTACCGTCACTCCCACACCGACCAACACTCCCATCCCCACCAACACGCCGACGCCCACCGCCACGGCGACCAACACCCCCTTGCCGACCAACACCCCCATCATCCTGACCGCCACACCGACGACGCCGCCCACCGCTACGCCCGTGCCGCCGACCAACACCCCTACTCCCAAACCGACGAAAAAGCCCAAACCCAAGCCCAAACCCAAGCCGACCAAAAAACCCACGGCCAAACCCAAGCCGACCAATACACCCAAACCAAGCCATCCCTGGACCGGCAAAGTGGACTATACCCTGTCTAACTGCGGCTTGACCCGCGTCTTTGGCTTCACGCTGGACCGCAACGGGGGCTTGGCCGGTGATGTCTGGGTGCACTATTGGGCCGACGGTTGGGAAGGAGCGTGGGCCAAGTCGGGCTGGACCGACTTTGGAGCCGGGACCTCGTGGAAGGGTGACGAGGGCAACTGGGACGGGACCATTGACATCCACCCCCGCGACGGCGTCTGGCACGTGTGCGTCGTTCCTCAGGAGGGAAGTTGGGATTGCCTGTCCAACATCGTAGACGCGCCCACATCATCCGATTGCCAGGGAGGTGTCCAGATATACCACATCACCTTCCGCAAAAACTGACAAGGTGCAAAATGAACCGCCGGTTTGTCACGGACCGGCAACCCGCAGCCGGGCCGGGCCTGCACCGTGGATTGCCATGAGCGACATTCCCATTGAACGACCGTATACCCCTGAATACGTCCAAAACCGGCTCCGAGAGGCAGGCCGGTGGACGGCCTTGCGCCGCACTTGGCAGGTGCTGCGCGTGCTGCTCGTCGGCTGGTTCTACCGCACCGTGGATCGCTGGCGTTGGACCTACCGCCACGGCGGGACAAAGGCAGAGATTGAGGCGCGGCAACGCCGCCGCGCCCAATGGCTCCGCGACCGTCTCGTTTGGCTGGGGCCGACCTTTGTCAAACTGGGGCAATCGCTGGCCACCCGGCCCGACCTGCTGCCCTTGCCTTACCTGGAGGTCCTGTCCACCCTCCACGACCGGATCCCCTCCTTTCCCAACGAAATCGCCTACGCTTTCATTGAAGAGGAGCTACACTGGAAGCCGGAGACCCTCTTTGCCCGCTTTGACCCCGAACCCTTTGCCGCCGCCAGCCTGGGCCAGGTCTACCATGCCGTCACCCACGAAGGCGACGAAGTGGCCGTCAAGGTCCAGCGGCCCGACCTGTTGCGCCTCATCAGCCTGGACCTGGCGTTGCTCCGCCGCCTGGCCGCCTTTTTGGAACGCCATCCGCGCCTGGGCCGGGGGTTGCCCTGGGTGGACCTGGTGGACGAGTTCGGAACCAAGATCTTTGAAGAATTGGATTATGTCCACGAAGCCCATCTGACCGAGCGGTTCCGCGCCAATTTCGCGGGGTTGGAAGGGGTGTACGCGCCCCGCGTCTATTGGGAATTCAGCAGCCGTCGTGTGCTGACCACCGAATTCATCCGGGGCATCAAAGTCACCGACAAGGAACGGTTGAAGGCCGAAGGCATCGACATCCTGGCCCTGCTGGCCCACGGCACACGGGCCAACCTGATCCAACTGTTCGAACACGGCCTCTTCCACGCCGACCCACACCCCGGCAACCTCCTGGTCCGCCCGGAGGATGGCTCCCTGGCCTTCCTAGATTTCGGCATGATGAGCATCGTCGGGGAAGAAGACAAGCGGCGAATGATTGAGATCTTTATTGACGTCATCAACCGCCGCCCGGAAAACCTGCGGGAAAACCTCATTGCCTTAGGCTTCTTGCAGCCCGATGCCCGCTGGGACGAAATCCTACCTTTGGCCATGGAGTTGTTTGCCTCCGTCTTTGGTTCGGAGGATAAGCGAGTCCGTTTCCAAGACGTGACCGCCGCCTTTTCGCCCTTGCTCTATGAGTACGAATTCCGCATCCCGGTAGATTTCGCCTACATCGTCCGTTCCATCATGATCCTGGAGGGCATCGCCCTGCAACTGGACCCCGATTTTGACATCTGGGCCGTATCTGCTCCCTATGCCGCCCGCATGATGCTCACCTTCCCCGATCCGGGCATCCGCCGACGGCTCATGGCCGAGCTGCTGACACCGGCGGGGGGCATAGACTGGCAGCGGTTGGACGATCTGACGGCCCTGGCCGTGCGCGATAACGGCTTCCGCCTGTCCACCGAAGGCTTGCTGGGACCGGCTTTGGACCTGCTCCTTTCGCCGGAGGGGGCAGAATTGCGCCGTGCCCTCCTCGCCGAGGTCCTGCGCGACCCCGACACCGTTGGGAAACGGGCCGACGAATTGGCCTCCCTTCTCGCATCCGACCCTTCCCTTTCAGGCCGGGAGATCCTGAGCAGAGTCGTTGCCTTCCTCCTTTCGCCGGAAGGAGAAGAGACGCGGGAACAGCTGATCGCCGGTTTGCGGCGTCACGATGGCGGCCCTTTGGGATTGGATCTGGCCCGCCTGTTGGACCTAGCCTCTCAGGCGACCAAGCTCCATCCGGAGTTTCGGGTCGGCACCGCGATCCGTGTGGTGGGCGACTATCTCCTTTCCCCCCAGGGAAAACCGATTCGCAAGAAACTGCTGGCGGCCGGTGCACAGTGGGCATTGGGCAACCTGGCCGAGGCTCTTGGCCGCCTGGGACGATCCGCCCAGGGAGACGCCCGGCCGGTCCCCCCCACCAGGCAGATCGTTGTTGCGAAGTCGGCATAAAGACGGCACGGGCACATCCTCCGCGATCCTGCCAAAAACCGGAGCCAAAGCCCCTACCGTTCCCGGTGTTGGCTTTCGCCGGAGACATGAAACGAGGCAGAACCGGCCATCTTTCGACGAATCCCTTCGGCACAAACCCGCAACGTGCTCATCCCGCCCCCCAGATTGCCACCGTTTAGGTTTTTGCCGTTTTGGGATGCTTGGTGTATACTGATTGCAAAACCGATCAATGATAAGGAGAGGGAGCCGATCATGGACCTGAGCACACTCAATGCACAGACATTCCGGCAACTTGTCGGCGATCTGGGGTTCACCCTGCTTCCGCCGCTGCACCCCGGTAGCCCCGGTTACGACGGCTTGTTGGTCGTCATCCGCAAAAAGCCCACCGATAAGCACTTTGATCCGAACAAACTGATCCTGCCCCTTTACAACGAAGAGGATGAGATTGACTGGAAAACACTGAGCATCCTATCCCTTCCGGAAGCGGACCGCATCTGCCCCGGCCGGGTGATCCTCGCCGACCGATTGGACAAGCAGCTGGAATTCTTTACCTTCGGCGGGCAATTGAAGGTCATGACCGAAGGGGAAGACCTGTTATGCGCCATCGGATCACCGGCCCCCATTTTGGAACTGGTTGAAGAGGAGGAAACGGTAGCCAACTGGCTGGCCGCCGAATCGGAGGCGGTGTGGGCCGAGGTCCGGGCCGCCTGGGGCATCCAAGATGAGGAGTTTGAACGGCGTCTGGCCCGCGCCGATCCCCTGGCCCTCTACACCGCCACCCTACATACCATCCTTTCCCGCTGGGAACGCAACCCTGCTCTGCAAGAGGCCCATCAACATCTGTGGGATGCGTTGTCCCAGGAAAAACACTGGCTCAAAACGCAAGGATTGTGGCCGGACAAGCCGTTGACCGCCGAAGACCTGCTGGCGCCCGACTACCAATAACTGCCTACGCCGATTCTATCGGCACAGGCAGGCGGTCGGTCAACGGTCCGCCGGCCTGCCCGCGGCGGTTCGGGTGGGGGTGAAGGAACTGCGGCCTGCGCCGCGCAGGAAGATTTTCCAAGAGGCTGTGTAAAACCAACAGTTTCCCGATGGCTACCACATCCTGCGGTGCGAAACCCGACAGAGACTCACCCGGCGCGCCGCGACACCACTTGCCACCTCTGCCTATCGGGTGTATAATGGAACCAGGTCGTTGACCGGTTTGGCGCACGCCGGGAACCCGTCAAGAAAGAAACTGACTGCGTTTGGAGGAGACAGGAATGGCAAAACATGTGTACATAGAGCACCTGGCCGACCACATCGGAGAGACCGTTACCATCAAAGGGTGGCTCTATGCCAAGACCGGCAAGGGCAAACTGCAATTCTTGCAAGTCCGCGACGGCACGGGCATCACCCAGTGCGTCGTCTTTAAAAAAGAGGTCGCGCCGGAAGTGTTTGAAACCGCCCGACGGCTGACCCAAGAGTCCTCTCTCATCGTGACCGGGACGGTCCGCGCCGATGAGCGGGCGCCGGGCATCCCCGGCGGCATTGAATTGGGCGTCAGCGACCTGGAAGCGGTGCAGGTCGTCACCGATGAGTACCCCATTGCTCCAAAGGAACACGGAGTGGACTTCCTGATGCAACACCGCCACCTGTGGATCCGCTCCTCGCGGCAATGGGCCATCCTGCGGGTGCGGGCGACCATCATCAAAGCCATCCGCGATTGGCTGGACGACCACGGCTTTATTCTGATGGACACTCCGATCCTGACCCCGGCGGCCTGCGAAGGGACGACAACCCTCTTTGAGACCGACTACCACGGCACACCGGCCTACCTCAGCCAGAGTGGACAGCTCTACAACGAAGCCAACATCATGGCCTTTGGCCGCGTCTACTGCTTCGGGCCGACCTTCCGCGCCGAAAAGTCCAAAACACGACGGCATATCCAGGAATTCTGGATGGTGGAGCCGGAAGCGGCCTTTGTGGACCTGTGGGAGAATATGGAGATTCAAGAGCAGTTTGTGACCTACATCGTCCAGACCACTTTGCAAAAGCGGCACACCGAGCTGACCTTTTTGGGCCGCGACCTCAGCCGCCTGGAAGGGATAGAACCGCCCTTCCCCCGCATCCACTACGACGAGGCGGTGGACATGATCAACAAAGGGGCCGCCGCCGGGGAGCGCGTCCCGCCCGACAACAAACCGCTGCCGCCCATTGAATGGGGCGACGATTTCGGCGCGCCCCACGAAACCTATGTGGCCGCCCAGTTCGACAAACCGGTGTTCGTCCACCACTACCCCACGGCGGTCAAAGCCTTCTACATGGCCCAAGAGCCGGACCGCCCCGAAACCTGCCGCTCGGCAGACCTGCTGGCCCCCGAAGGATACGGCGAGATCATCGGCGGTGGGGAACGCTCCGGCGACCTGGAATTTTTGGAAAAGCAGATTGAACGCCACAACCTGCCCCGCGACGCCTACGAATGGTACCTGGACCTGCGGCGCTACGGTTCGGTGCCCCATAGCGGCTTCGGCTTAGGCGTCGAGCGGACGGTCATGTGGATCTGCGGTCTGCACCACATCCGCGAAACGATCCCCTTCCCCCGTCTGCTGGGGCGCATCTACCCATAAAGGGGGCAAGATCCGAGCCTACCCCCTTTGCACACAGGGAGAGCAACATGGCGACATTTTTGCCCGAACCCTTTCGCATCAAAGCCGTCGAACCGATCCGGCTCACCACACGGGAAGAACGGGCCGCGCTGTTGGCCGAAGCAGGGTACAACCCCTTCCTCCTCCGCGCCGAGGATGTCTACATTGACCTGCTGACCGATTCGGGAACCTCGGCCATGAGCGACAACCAGTGGGCCGGCCTCATGCGCGGCGACGAATCCTACGCCGGTTGCCGCAACTTTTACAACCTGGAAGCGGCCATCAAAGAGATCTTTGGCTTCTCATACTTTGTGCCCACCCATCAAGGCCGGGCGGCGGAAAACATCCTGTTCTCCATCCTGGTCCGGCCCGGCCTCCAGGTCCCCAGCAACCAGCACTTTGATACCACGCGGGCCAACATAGAAGCGCGAGGCGGCGTGGCCGCCGACCTGGTCATCGCCGAAGGCAAAGACCCGACCAGCCAACACCCCTTCAAAGGCAACCTGGATGTAGCCCGGCTGCGGGCTTTTATCGAGGAAACCGGCCCGGAAAACATCCCCCTGGGCATGATCACCATCACCAACAATTCGGGCGGCGGCCAGCCGGTCTCCATGCAGAACATCCGGGAAACATCCCAGGTGCTGCACGAATACGGCATCCCCTTTTTCATCGACGCCTGCCGCTACGCCGAAAACGCCTACTTTATCAAACTCCGCGAGCCGGGCTATGCCGACAAGAGCACCCTGGAGATCGCCCGCGAGATCTTTTCCTACGCCGACGGCTGCACCATGAGCGCGAAGAAGGATGCCCTGGTCAACATCGGCGGCTTTTTGTGCATGAACGACCGAGACCTTTACGAACGGGCCAGCCAGGAGTTGATCCTGCGCGAGGGGTTCCCCACCTACGGCGGCCTGGCCGGACGCGACCTGGAAGCCATCGCCCGCGGCTTGTGGGAAGGATTGGATGAGGACTATCTGGCCTACCGGCTGGCCCACACCCAATACCTGGCCGACCGGCTGCGCGAGGCCGGAGTGCCCATCGTCGAACCGCCGGGCGGCCATGCCGTCTACCTGGATGCCCTACGCTTCCTGCCGGATATGCCCCGCGATCAATTCCCCGGCCAGGCCCTGGTCATCGCCCTCTACCTGGAAGGGGGCATCCGCGCCGTGGAGATCGGCAGCGTCATGTTCGCCCACAAGGACGAACGCACCGGCGAAACGATCTACCCCGACCTGGAGCTGGTGCGCATGGCCATCCCCCGCCGCGTCTACACCCAATCCCACCTGGACTATGTAGCCGATACCATCATTGAACTGTACCACAAGCGGGAATCGGTGCGGGGGGTGCGCATCGTCCACGAAACCCGCTTCCTGCGCCACTTTACGGCCCGCTTTGAACCGGTGTAGACGGGAAAGAGGATGGTAAGCAGGCAGTCCAAGCTGGAACGGTTCCGGGCCGGGGAGGACCCCGCCCTCAAAGGACAAGCATGGGCAGAGGCCGGCCGCCGCTTGATCGCCGAAGGGCGTTTGGAAGACGCCCACCACCTGCTCCGCTCCGTCCTTGCTGCCGACCCGGCTTGCGAACCGGTCCGGGCCGAACTGGCCCGCCTGACCGCCCTGCGAGAAAGGGAACCGATCCCCGGCACACCGCCGAGGGCGAAAATCCCCGGCGCGGGCCGCCGGGAGGACGGCGACCCAAGTCACCCCTCTTGGGCCTGGGGCCGAGCGTCCACCCCCGCAGACGGGCGGCGGGCCGTTGGCCACCCGCCCGCCCGGCACGACCGACAACGGACGCGGGCCGTCGGCCTGGCGGCCCTGACCCTGGTCGCGGCCCTGTTGCTGGTCGCCGTCCTCATCTGGGGGCCGGTGGAACGAAGCCTGGCCTGGCTCCTGCCCCCGCCGCCCCCCACCCCCACGCCGCTGCCCACCCTGACCCCGGCCCAGGTCGCCGAGCAGTTCACCCCTCAGTGGCAGGCCGCCCTACAGGCAGAAAATTGGGACCGCGCCCTGGAGATCGTGGACATCCTGAACGGCGTGGACCCCGGCGGGCAGATAGCCCGGAAATGGGGCCTGATCACCAACTTGCAATACGGCCAGGCCCTGGTGCGCGACGGGCAGCCGGAGGAAGCCCTGGCCCGCTTTGAGGAAGCGTTGGCCTGGCAGCCCGACGATGAAGAAGCGCAAACCTGGCAACAGGCGACCCGCCTCTACCTGGCAGGGCAGGAAGCCCTGACAACAGGCCGCCGGGGCGAAGCGGCAGACGCCTTCAGCCGGGCCTATGCCTTGCTGCCCGACTATGGCGACCTGGCCGACCGGCTGCTGGAAGCCTTCCGCAGCTGGGGGCAGGAGGCCCTGGATGCCGGAGAATGGGATGCGGCCGTTGAAATCCTGACCCGCGCCCGCACCTACGCGCCGGAGGACAAAACCCTGACCGACCTTTTGGCCACCGCCTACCGCCAACGGGGGATCGCCTTCCAGGAGCAGAACGACTTGGAAATGGCCCGGACCGACCTGGAAACCGCCCTTCTCCTGCGCCCCGACGACGAGATCGCCCAAAGCCACTACGACGACGTGATGTACATCCTCTTCCCACCCAAACGGATTGAGATCAGCATCGGCAAACAGCGACTTTACGCCTGGGAGGGGGATACCCTGATCTACAACTTTCCCGTTTCCACCGGCCTGCGAGGACGGGATACCGCCGTGGGCCACTTCAAAGTGCTGGATAAAATCCCTTCGGCCTATTCGAGCATCTGGCGGCTGACCATGCCCTACTGGCTGGGCATCTATTACGTGGGCCGCATAGAAAACGGCATCCACGCCCTGCCCATCCGGCCCGACGGCAGCGTGATGTGGGCCGGATTGCTGGGGCAGCGGGCCTCCTACGGCTGCGTCATCCTGGACACACCTGCCGCCCGCGCCCTCTACCACTGGGCCGAGATCGGAACGCCGGTGGACATCCATTACTGATTTTTAGGGAGGCATGATGACGACAATGGACCTGGGCCAGTTGACCCAGATGGTGAGCTGGTTGGACGAAGAGCACCGCCGCGACAAAGCCGAACTGGTGCGGCTCCAACAAAAGGTGGAGCTCCAGGAAAACGAACTGCAAGATATGTCGCGCACCATCAAGGACCTGGAGGGCCGGGCGGCGAACATGCAGAACCAACTCCTGCGCTTCGCCCAGTTGGAAAACGCCCTGCAGCAGCTCAAAAACGAAGTGGTGCAGATGTTCAACCAGGCCGACGAACGCCGCCTGCAGGAAAGCCGCGAGCTGGAGCGGGTACGGGCCGTTGAGCGTGACAACCTTTCCAAAGCCTTGAACGAAATCCGCCGCGACTTACAACGCCTGCCCCGCCTGGAAGAAGAGATCGCCCTGCGCAAAGCGGAACAACAGCGCGTCGGCGATGCGCTGTTGGTCATGCAGCAGGAACTCAACGCCCTGACCCAGGAGGTGGAAAACAAACTGCGGGGCATCCCCTTCCTGGAGGACAGCCGCCAGCAGGACGCCAAACGGATCGCCCGCCTGCAACAAGAATCGCTGGAGGCGTTGAAGCGGCTGGAGCAGCTAGAATCACGCCTGCAAATGCTGGAGGACATGGCCCGCCGCCAGGAGCGCGACAGCGGCGAACTCAAAGAGATCGTCTCTCAGCTGCGGGCCGATCAGCGCGACTTTGTCGAAAAGCAGCTCCTGGAGATTGAACACCTCAAACGGCAGATGGCCGAATGGGTGGAGACCCTGGAAACCTACACAAAACAGATAGACCGGTTTGCGGTCCAGATGCAGGAATTCACCGAAGCCTTCCGCCAGGACCGCCAGGTGGTGGAAAATGTGGAACGCTTCCAGGAGATGATCAAACGCGAACAGGCCCAGGTGGCCGAGCTGCAACGGCTGGCCGAAGACCGGCAAAAGCGGCAGCTGGAGCAGTGGAACGAGGAGAACGAGAAACGGTGGCGGCGTGAGCTTTTGCGCTGGGAGCACCAATGGAGCGAACAGGCCAAGCGCAACGGCCAATTCACCGAGCGGTTCGCTCAGGTGGAGGAGCGGTTGGCCTTCCACCGCGCCGAGATCGACGCCGCCTGGAAATTCCTGGAAGCCCAGATCAACTACCAGGTTCAGGAATCCCGCCGCTGGCTGGGGGAGATGAACCGCCTGCTGGAAGAACGCCCCAAGCGGGAATAAGGGAGGGAACGTGCGCGTCATCGGAACCGCCGGGCATGTGGACCACGGGAAATCCACCCTGGTCCATGCCCTAACCGGCATCAACCCCGACCGGCTCAAGGAGGAGCGGGAACGGGAAATGACCATTGACCTGGGCTTTGCCTGGCTCACCCTGCCCAGCGGCGAAGCGGTGGGCATCGTGGACGTGCCCGGTCACAAAGATTTCATCAAAAACATGTTGGCCGGGGTGGGCGGCATTGACGCCGCCCTGCTGGTCGTCGCCGCCGACGAAGGGGTGATGCCCCAAACCCGCGAGCACCTGGCCATCCTGGACCTGTTGCAGGTGCGAGGTGGTGTGGTGGCCCTGACCAAGATTGACATGCTGCACCCCGACGAGCGGGAGGATTGGCTGGACCTGGTGGAGGCCGACCTGCTGGAGGTGCTGGAAGGAACGGTGTTGGAAGGTGCACCGGTGGTCCGCTGTTCGGCCCGCACCGGCGAGGGGATCGCCGAGCTGGCCGAGGAACTGGACCGCTACCTGGCCGCCAGCGCACCCCGCCGCGATGTGGGCCGCCCCCGCCTGCCGGTGGACCGGGTATTCACCATCTCCGGCTTTGGCACGGTCGTCACCGGCACGCTCATAGACGGCAGCCTGACCGTGGGCCAGGAGATAGAGATCCAACCTTCGGGCCTGCGGGCACGCATCCGGGGCCTGCAAACCCACAAGCAAAAGATAGAACGGGCCGTGCCCGGCAGCCGTGTGGCCGTCAACCTGACCGGCGTGCGCACCGACCAGATCAAACGGGGCGACGTGGTCACCATCCCCGACTGGCTGCGCCCGACAATGCTGGTGGATTGCCAGCTGCGCTACCTGCCCGACGCCCCCATTCCCCTCAAACACAACGCGGCGGTGGACTTTTTCAGCGGGGCGGCGGAAACCCCGGCCCGCATCCGGCTGCTGGGCAAACGGGTGCTGAACCCCGGCGAGGAAGGATGGGTCCAAGTTCGCCTGGCCCGGCCCGTCCCCCTGGTCAAAGGCGACCGCTTCATCATCCGTCAGCCTTCCCCCAGCGTAACCATCGGCGGCGGGCAGGTGGTCAACCCCTTCCCCGGACGCCGCCACCGCCGCTTCCGGCCCGAAGTCATCGCCCGCTTGGAGACGCTGGCCCACGGCTCCCCCGCCGAGATCCTGCTCCAGGACCTGGAAACCCGCCAGCCCTGCGAGGTCCGTGACCTGTTGGCCCGCACCAGCTTGGACGGAGAACAAGCACGGGAGGCCCTGGACTCCCTGCTCGGCGAAGGGCAGGTCCTTGTCCTGCCGGACGGCCCATCACCGGTCCCCGATTCAAGCTTCCTCATCAGCCGCTCCGGTTGGGGAGCCTTGCGCGAGCGCATTGAAGGGCTGCTGGGCGCGTACCACCGCGAATTCCCCCTGCGCCTGGGCATGGCCCGCGAGGAGGTCAAAAGCCGCCTGGGCCGCCACCTGCGGGGGATCACACCGCGCCTGTTCAACGAAATCGTGGCACGGGCGGTCGCCGAAGGCTGGTTGGCCGAGGAAGGAAACATCCTGCGGCTGGCAAACCACCGGGTGCAGTTCACCCCCCGCCAGCAACAGGCGGTGGACAATCTGCTCGCCACATTCCGCCAGGCCCCCTACACCACCCCCTCCGTCAGCCGGTGCGAGGAGGAGATCGGAGCGGACCTGTTCAACGCCCTGGTCGAACAGGGCATCCTGATCAGGCTCAACGAGGACGTAGTCCTGCTGGCCGAAACCTACGCCGAAATGCGCGACCGGGTCATTGAGTTCATCCGGGAGCAGGGCAGCATCACCGTCGCCCAGCTGCGCGATATGTTCGGCACCAGCCGCAAATACACCCTGGCCCTGCTGGGCTACATGGACGAGCAGCGCATCACCCGCCGCGTGGGCGATGAGCGGGTTCTGCGGGGCGGCTGAGCTTGCCGCGCCCCTTGGGGAGAGGAGAGACCATGCCCGGAGAGGTGTTGCGCATCCCGGAAACGCTGCGTGTCCAACTGCCCGAAGGACGCATTGAAGAGATACCCCTGGAAGAGTACCTCAAAGGCGTCATCCCGGCGGAGATGGGCCTGAAGAAACCGCCGGAGGCCCTCAAAGCCCAAGCCATCGTCTCCCGCTCCTTTGCCGTCAGCACCCGCCGCCATGCCCGCGAGGGGTTTGATGTCTGCACCACCGTCCACTGCCAAGTGTGGAAACCGGAAAAGCGATACGCCGATGCCGACCGGGCCGTGGAAGAGACGGCGGGGCAGGTCACAACCTACAAAGGGCGCATCGTCGGCACCCACTTTTTCGCCCACTGCGACGGCCACACCCGCAACAGCGAGGATGTGTGGAGCAAGGCCGTGCCCTACTACCGGAGCGTGCCCTGCATCTGCGGCTACACCAAACTGTACGGCCACGGCGTAGGCATGTGCCAGCGCGGGGCAGCGGCCATGGCCCGCCAAGGAGCAACCGCCGAGGAGATCATCCGGCACTACTACACCGGCGTTCAGATCGGCCAAGCGCGACACGTGCCCCGCACCACCTTCCGGCGGAGCGTCATCTTTGGACAGGTGGTGGATGAAGTCGGGGCGCCCCGCGGCGGTCTGCGCCTGGTCCTGCGCGGCCCGGAAGGCCCCATAGAGCGGGGGACCACCGCCGATGGCCGCTTCTGGTTCACAAGGCTACCCGCCGGTCGCTGGGATCTGGAGGTGAAGGGCAAGCCGGTCCGCTACACCGAGCTGCACACCGACGGGCGCAACAGCCTGCAGCTACGCGTCGTTGCACCCTACACTTCCTTTGAAGCCGAGCGGGTGGTTCCGTTGGCCTACCCGGCGAGCATCGTCGGCACGTTGGGCGTGGAGGGCCTGCCGGTGTACATCGTCACCCCCTCCGGCGAGGAACGGACGGCCGTCAGCGGCTCCGCCGCCGACTTTGATCCCACCAGCTTCTCCCTGCCCGCCGAAGGGCCGGGGACCTACACCCTGCGAGTCCTGGACCGCGAGATTGAGGTGGAGGTGCAAGGGGCGGCAGGGGCCTGGGTGCAGATGAAGCCGGTTGCGCCATGAAGATCGTGATGATCGGTCCCTTTGCCTTCAGGCCCAAAGGGACGGTAAGTGCCCGTGCCTTTCTCATCGCCCGCTCCCTGGTCCGGCGCGGCCATCAGGTGACGATCCTGATGCCGCCCTACGACAATCCCGCCGATTCGGGGCGCGTTTGGGAAGCGGAAGGCGTCCGCCTGGAAAACATGGTCTTGCCCCGCGACGACCTGAAACACCGTCTCCTCGTCCCCCTACGCATGGCCCGTCGTGCCGTCCGGCTGGGGGCCGATGTGGTCCATGTCTTCAAACCCATCGCCTACAGCGGCTTGACCGCCTTGCACCTGCGCCTTTTTTCGCGGCGGCCCCTGGTGTTGGATAGCGACGATTGGGAAGGGACCGGCGGATGGAACGAGGTCAACCCCTATCCGCCCCTGTGGAAGCGGTTTTTCGCCTGGCAGGAACGATGGACGGCCCTCCATGCCGACGCCGTGACCGTGGCCAGCCGCACCCTGCAGACTCAGGTCTGGGGCTTTGGTGTGGAGCCGGAGCGGGTGATCTACCTGCCCAACGGCCCCGACCCCCGGCTGCGCGATCTTTACCCCGTCGACGCGGAACGCATCGCCCGGGTGCGGGCTACCCTGGGCGTGGGCGACGCGCCTTTAGCCCTTTACCTGGGGCACATCCCCCACGGCAGCGACATGGACCTGGCCGTGGATGCCTTTGCCCGCGTTGCCGAGCAGTTGCCCCAGGCCCGCCTGGTCATCGCCGGGGAGGGAGACGGCAAGGCCGCGCTGCAAGCCTACGTCCGGGAAAAGGGGCTGGCGGACCGGGTGCTCTTTCCCGGCTGGATCGCCCGCGAGGAGGCCCCCTTTTACATGGCCGCCGCCGACATCACCGTCAACCCCTACCGCGATACCCTCATCAACCGGGCCAAGTGTGCGGGCAAGGTGGTGACGGCGATGGCCGTGGGCCGGGCGGTGATCTCCAGTCGCGTCGGCGAAAACCTGAGCTACATTGAGGATGGCCGCTCCGGGCTGCTGACCGAGCCGGGCGACAGGGAGGAACTGGCCCAGGCGTTGTTGGCCGCCCTTTCGGACCGGGCTTGGGCCGCCGAGCTGGGCCGCAACGCCCACCGCCGCATCTGGGAGCGGTTTGACTGGGAAAAACGCATCGGCAAAGTGGAACACGCCTACCACATCGCCCTGGCGCGGCGGGGAGCGGAGACATGACCGGCCGTCCGGCCCGCTGGCTGCCGGTGTTGGCCTGGATGGGGCTGATCTTTTTCCTTTCCTCCCGTCCCGACTTCCCCAAGCCCCCGGCCCGCTGGCTCGGCGACCTGCTCAGCATCGTCGCCCACATCATGCTCTTTGCCGGGCTGGCCTTTTTCCTGGCGCGGGCGTTGGAAGAGCGGCCCTGGCCCCCGGCCTTCGCGCTGACCATGCTTTATGCCCTCGGCGACGAATTTCACCAAAGCTTCGTGCCGGGCCGCTGCATGGACCCGGTGGACCTGGTATGGGACGGGATCGGTGCAATGTGTGGGCTGATCTTGTGGAAGCGCGTTATTTGCCCAGAATCTGGCGGGCGATGACCAGCCGCTGGATTTCGCTGGTCCCCTCGCCGATGCTGCACAGGCGTTGATCGCGGTAGATGCGCTCCACCGGGTATTCACGGCTGTAGCCATAGCCCCCGTGGATCTGGATGGCTTTGAAGGCAGCCCGCTCCGCCGTCTCCGCGGCGAATAGCTTCGCCATGGCCGCCTCTTTGGTGAAACGCCGTCCCGCATCCTTCATGGCCGCCGCCCGGTAGACCATCAGCCGGGCAGCGTCTATCTCGGTTGCCATGTCGGCGATCATCCACCGGATGGCCTGGAAACGGGCGATGGGACGACCGAACTGAACCCGCTCCTGGGCGTAGCGGACGGCGGCATCAAAGGCCGCCTGGGCCAACCCCACGGCCATCGCTCCGATGCCGATCCGCCCGGCATCCAACGTGATGAGCATCTGTTTGAACCCTTCCCCTTCGCGGCCCAGCAGGTTTTCCGCCGGAATGCGGCAATCTTCAAAGGAAAGGGCCGAGGTCACCGAACCTTTGAGGCCCATTTTGGGTTCGTTCTTGCCGGGGATAAAGCCGGGTGTCCCCTTTTCCACCAGGAAGCAGGAAATGCCCCGCGTCCCCGCCTGAGGGTCGGTTTTGGCGGACACGATCACCACATCGGCGATGGCACCGGAGGTGATCCACATTTTGCTGCCGTTGAGGATGTAAAAATCGCCGTCACGGACGGCGGTTGTGCGGGTGGCCCCGGCATCGGACCCGGCCTCCGGCTCGGTGAGGCCAAAGGCGGCGAGTCCTTTGCCGCTGCACAGGTGGGGAAGCCACTTTTTCTTTTGGGCCTCCGTGCCGAAATAGTAGATCGGCCCGCAGCCCAGGGAGACGTGGGCCGCGTAGATCAAGGCGGTAGAGCCACAGGCGCGGGCGATCTCTTCAACGGCAACGGCGTAGCTGAGATAGTCTCCCCCGCCACCGCCGTACTCTTCGGGATAAGGCAAGCCCAGCAACCCCAATTCGGCCATCTTGCGGATGTTTTCTGCGGGGAATTCTTCCTTTTCGTCCACTTGGGCGGCGCGGGGCGCGATCTCGTTCTGGGCGAAATCGCGCACCATATCCCGGACCATACGCTGCTCTTCGTTGAGTAGAAACTCCATCGTTCCTCCTCTCTCCTCGGAAACCGCAGGCCGTCCCACAAACTCGGCCCGGCCCGGTGGCGCAAGTCTCCGGATTTTGAAACCGTACGTGGCGGGCCGCCGGCCGCCTTCCATCGGCCAAGCCGCCGGGTTGCGCTACTGCTCGGCACGGGCCACAATCCGCCCGATCAGGCGGGGTTCTCCCCACACCGCCCAGGCCCATTCGTGGTTGCCCAAACCGTCGGTGACAAAGCGGACACGGACGATGTCGCCGGGCAGGGTCGGCATGACAATCTCGTGCTCCCTCCAGGAGCGGGCGTGCTGGGTATCGCTCCAGATCTTCCAATCGTTGACAAACACCCGGAAAGCAATGACATTTCCTTCGGCCAGGTGCGCACCGTCGCGGATACCGGTGGCAAAATGCAACCGTAGGTCGCTCACATCGGCGGGCACGGGGACTTGGTACTCTACAAAGGACGCGCCTTGTACCGGCGGATGCTGCCAAAGGGCCATGCGCGTCTCGCCGCCACAGGTTGCCTCCCCCACGCGAACCTCCATGCCTGCAGGGTCCGTATCCGCGCCGACGATGGCCCGCCGAAAGTGTTCCACAAAGTCAAAGGTCCAGGGCCGGCCATCGGCGGCAAAGGCAGCCAAGCCCCGTTTCCAACGAAGGTAGCGGACGAAATCGGCCACAAACTCCAAATCCTGGGGGTCAAGCGTATCCAGCAAATTGACAATTTCTTCTATCGTTGCCATTGGGTTCCTCCTCATCTTTCCTGCCCCAGGGCCGGTGCATTCACACGACTTGGCCGGGGACGGTAAAGCCATGTCCCGCCGCCCCCGGCCCACGTTCTCATCCCGCGCCCAGGGCCAATGCCAAGTCGCGGGGCGTCATCCCCGGCGATTCAACGGCATGAGCGCGGTAGAAAGCGGCGATTGCCTCCTCCGCATCCTCCAACGCAACACCGGCCAGGTGATCCTCCAGGGCGGCCAGTTTCTCGGCGGGGTAGAAAAAAAAGTCACCGGAAATCTCGGCCGATTCAATGCGCCCTTGCCGCACTTCAACGGTGGCCCGGATGAGACCGCCCGGCGCCTTGTGCACCCGCCGGACCACTTCCACCCCCTCGGCGATCTTGACCCTTCGCCCTTTGTGGGGCCGCCGCCGTGCTTTGTGCAACCAGTCGGTGGTCGTGTAGAAGGCGGCCAGCTCCGCCGCCTTTTCCCGGACGGCAGGGGGCAGAGGGGTGGGCGTCAACGGGCCGAGGAGCGTTTCAAAGTTGCGGATGAGGGTTGCCGTCATGGTTTCCCAAGGGGGGATTCGGCCCAGCTCCCGCTTGAGGGTCGTCAGGTTCTCGCGCAGGCTGGCGAACACCTTGTCGCGGAACTTTTCATCGGGTAGGCGCAACACACGGACCATCGTTTCATAGTCAAAATCGGCGATCAGGTTGCCCACCAGGACCAAGTGGTCGGCGATCTCGGCCGCGCCGTTGCCCGAAATCTTGCGCCCTTCGGCGGTGATGATGTCGTTCACCGGCTTGTAGCGTGCATCCACGCCCAGGTCGCGGTAGGTCTGCACCACGGGGGCCAGCAGGCGGCGGTAAAGGGATGCTTTATCGCCCAGGGCCAGGGGGCGATCTCGGCGCAGGACCAGTTGGTAAAAGAGTTGCTGCCCGTCAAGATAGACCGCCCCGCCTCCCACCTCTCGCCGAAAGACGGGAATCCCCTGCCGACGGCAGTAGGACAGGTCCACTTCCTGCTCCACGTCTTGATGGTAGCCGATGCAGACATACGGTTCCTTCGGAGCCAGCAGGATCAAGCCTTCCAGCCCCAAGCGCGGCAAGGCATGGTAGATCAGCTGCGAATCGAGCCAGGGCACATGGCCCAAATCGTACAGATTCATCGTGCATCCCCGATCTTATGTCTGCGCTCGCATCACTTCCCGTGCTTTTTCTTCTCGGCGGCGATCAACGCCGCAAATTCGGGATCGCCCGCCCGCAACAGGCCCTCCGGTTGGCCCTCCAGCCGGACGCGGGCCACCCAGCCCTGTCCGTAGGGGTCCTCGTTGATGATGCGGCTTTCAAACTCAATTTCCTCGTTGACCTCCAAGACGGTGCCGCTGACGATGGCCTTGATGTGCCCCACCCACTTGCCCGATTCCAGGGACATGTAGGGCCGGCCCTGGGTGATCTTGCGGCCCGGTCGCGGCAACTCGGCGTAGAGGATCTCTCCGGCCAGGGCCTGGCCGAAATCGGTCAGGCCGATGGTCGCTACGTCGCCTTCAATGCGTGCCCAATTGTGATGGCGGTCATACCACAGATCGTCGGGAAATTCGTATCCTTCTATCTTCATTTTTCATCCTCTTTCAATGGATTGCCACAGGATCTCCACCACATCCATCGCCCGGATGCGGAGCCGTTCCCTGCGGGCGGCTTCGGCCAGGGTGCGCTTGCATTGCTGGCAAGCGGAGGCGATGACCTGGGCCTCTACGTCACGGGCTTGGGCGATGCGCCGCCGCCCCACCGCCGCCGTCAGGTCGGGGTAGCCCATTTCGGCGTCGCCGCCGCCGCCGCAACAGAGGGCGTGCTCCCGGTTATCGGCCATCTCCACCAGTTCCAGGTCGGGGACGGCCCGGAGCAGGCGGCGCGGCGCGTCATAGATGCCGCCGGTGCGCCCCAGGTCGCAGGGGTCGTGATAGGTGACGCGCCGGGGGAAGCTCCCCAGGGGGGGCAGGCGGCCCTTTTCCAGCAGTTCGGTCAGCAACTCAACGGCGTGGACAACCCGGAAGGGCAGCGGCTCCCCCAACCAGCGAGGGTATTCGTACCGCCAGGTGTGGTAGCAGGAGGGGCAGGTCATCACCACCTGCCGCGCTCCCAGGGCCGCCACCGCCCGGACGTTGTGACGGGCCAGTGCCTCGGCCCGGCGGCCCATCCCGGCGATGTGGAGGGGAAAGCCGCAGCACCACTCCTCGCCGCCCAGCGTCGTTACTTCCTGCCCGCTGCGGGCCAGAATCTGCACAAAGCTGCGCGGCACGCCATAGGCGCGGGGGTAAAAGGCGGCCACACAGCCGACGAAATAGACCGTCTCGGCGCCGGGGCGGCGGTCCAGGCCCTGGGGGGCGGGGTCCATGTTCTCCGTCCAGAGGAGGCGGAGGGCGTTATCCTGGGCGGCGATGTTGTGCTGCTCTGTGACGCTCCGACGCAGGGTGTCAAAGGCGGGCGGGTAAAGGCCCCAATCCACCAGCTGCTCGCGCAAGGCGATCCACAAAGGGCGGGTGTCTATCCCCACCGGGCAGACGATGCGGCAGTGGGCGCAGAGGGTGCATTGGTAAACGCCCTGGGCAAAGGCGGCCCGCTCCTCTTCATCGGGCGGGCGCAGGCCGAAAAGCCGGGCCAGCGGCCCCAGGTGGTCCGCTTTCCAAAAGCGTTTGGCCTGGGCGATCTTGGTCAGGGGGTGGATCGTTTCATCCCCGGCGGCGACAAAGGTCGGGCAGGTTTCGACGCATTCGCCGCAGCGGGTGCAGGCTTCCAGTTCCAGCAGTTGCCACAGGGTGAAATGGGCCAGGTTTACGCGCCGTTCCGCCTCTTTCACCGCGCCTCCTCCCCAAGCATACGGTTGCCGACTACGACCAACGGGGCAAAGAGGACGTGGGCGAAGCGGGTGAAGGGCAGGGCAAAGAGCAAAAGCGAGACGGCGGCAAAGTGGAGCCAGAAGGAAACGTTGTGCCAGACGGCCCAGGTTTGGGCGGAAAGGCAAAGACCGGCCAGCAGCCGCGCCCCTCCGTAGCCGATAAAGCCCCACTGCGGCCCCCAAAGGGGGTACAGGGACGGCGGCAATCGCTCCGCCGGGATGAGGGCCGGGGCGGGGGCAAAGATACCGCCGGGGAGGGTGTAATCGGCCAGGAGGCGGAACGTTTCCGTGGGGAAGCCGCCGAGGGCGATAAAGGTCAGCAGGGCCAGGACGAGTCTATCGCCGGGGAGGGTGCGGAGCCACGACTCGCGGCGGAAGGCGTGGCGGTAGAGGATTAAGCCCATGCCGAGCAGGGCGATCAAGCCCAGCAGTTCGTTGAGGAGGGCAACCCACCACACGTCGGCATGGAGCAGGCCGCCCAGCAGGGGAACGGCGGCGATCCGGTCGGGCGTCAGGCCCAGGCGGGGCAGGATTTCAACGACGAACCCGGTGGTGATGGACAGAACCCCCAGCCCCAGCCAGGCCCAAAGCACGGCCAGGTGGGCCAGCCAGCGGCGGCGGTGGGCGGTCATCCGCCGGTGGAGCAAGCCGTCGCCGACCAGGGCACGCAGCACAAGTCCCAGGTGGCGGAAGGTCAGCCGCACTCCCCGGCCCAGGGCAACGGCCAGTTTACGGCGGCGGGGCGCATCGGCGGGCAGGCCGGGCAGCCGCGCACGCAACACCGTCGCCAGGATGAAGGCCGTTTCCAAGCCGAACAGGCCCAACAAAAGCAGATGGATTGCCCAAAAGATGCGCAAGCGCAGCTCGTGCTCCATTGCTCACCATACCCTACAGCAACGACTCTCCATCCAAGCCGGGCGGTTGCGGCACACCCATCAGCGACAGGATGGTGGGCATAACCCTCAACACCGAGAATCGCTCCTGGGGGATCGTGTGTCCGCCGATGTAAAGCATGGCGTCGTCGTAAGTGTGCATCCCCACCAGCTCATCCCCCCTGTAGGTCAGCGTTTCCTTGTAAAGCGGCCCTTTGGGATCGTAGCCATCGTAAGGGGCCAGGATCAGGTCGGCGGCTTGCTCAAGGTAAGGACCGTGGTACAGTTCCTCTCGCTTGAAAGCAGCCTGAAAGATGGGAGAGCCGTCGTCGGGGTCGCGCAGGTCCAAAGCGGCGGTGGCGATCTCATCACGCAGGGCCTCATATTCCGCGCCGGGAGCGACCGGTCCTTCCTTTTCCCGGCCCTGCACCCGGATGAACACCCTGCCCGGATCCAAGCTGTAGGCCACCGATTCCGGAGCGATCTCGTGCAACCCTCTTTTCCGGTCCGGGGGGACGTTCCGCAATTTGAGCCATCCTTTGTCCATCAGCCAGCGATTGACATAGACCTCTTTTTTGATGGAACAGAAACCGTGATCGGCCATCCACATCAGCGTAGTGCGGTCATCCAGTTTGGCAGCCAGGCGGCCCAACATCTCGTCAATGCGCCGATAGAAATCGTAGAACGCAGGGGCGTAGGTCGGATCGTTTTCCTCCATCTGTCGCCATAAAAAGTGGTGCAGGCGGTCGGTCTCCATGATGTGGACGTGCAGGTAGTCCCACTCTTCCTTTTCCAACAGGTGGAACAACGCCCGGATGCGGGCATCCAGCACCTTGTTGACCTCTTGGAGGGCCAGGTCTTTTGATTCGCGGGCTTTCCAGGGGTCGGCATCTACGATGTAGCCCAGCGATTGGAGGGTCGGCAGATAGGAGGGAGGATAAACCGCTTTTTCCAGGCCGGGACTGAGAAAGCCGCCGATCAAGATGCCGTTGACCCGGCGGGGTGGATAGGTAACGGGCACGTTGACGACGATCACCCGTTTGCCTGCCTCGCTCAGTATCTCCCACAGAGTTTTGGCCTTCATCTGCCGCGAGGTGGGGATGAACTGTTTGTAAGAAGCCGGGTCGCGGTCAATGAACCCAAAGATGTTGTGTTTGCCGGGGTTGACACCGGTCATCATCGTACTCCATGCGACCGATGACACCCAGGGCCACATGGAATCCATGCGCAGTAAGCTACCCTGTTCGGCCAGGCGGGCGACATGGGGTGCTCGCCCCTCCGCGATGAGCCGCCGCATAAAGGTAAAGGGCGTGCCGTCCAGCCCGATAAAGACGACGCGCCGTTCCTTTTTTTTGCGTTTGCCGAATAATCTCATAAAATGCACCTCTCACAATAACAGATGGGCATTCACCGTCGGGCGCCGCGGTTCAGTATACCACGGCGGAGGGGCGTCGTCAAACAGGGTTTAGAGGATGAAAATCCCGGTCGGCCCCCGCCGAGCAGCAACAAGATTCGGCACGGGAGCAGCCTGCAGCCTTCGCGGTGCCCTGACCCTGCACGGCTGCCCGGTTTGCGCCACGGCGATATGTCTGGTATGATGCCAAAGGCACACAGAACGGTGGAGGAGGGAGTATGAACGAGATCGTTGCTCCGTGTACCTATTTTACCCGCCCCGGCCCGGCCAACACGGCCCGTACATTGGAGCTGGCCTACGCCCGCGCCCGGCAACTCGGCATCCGCAAGGTCGTGGTGGCGACGACCGGCGGTGCGACCGGCGTACAAGCGGCTCGGAAATTCGCCGGGTTTGATCTCATCATCGTCACCCACTCAACCGGCTTCCGTCGCCCCGATACCCAGGAGCTAACCCCGGAGAATCGGGCCGCCATTGAGGCGACGGGGGCCACCATCTTGACCACTACCCATGCTTTCGGCGGCGTCGGACGGGCCGTTCGCAAAAGGTTGGGGACCTATCAGGTGGATGAGATCATGGCCTACACGCTGCGCACCTTTGGTGAGGGAATCAAGGTGGCCGCCGAGATGTCGTTGATGGCTGCAGACGCCGGTTTGGTCCGCACCGACGAGGCGGTGATCGCCATTGCCGGGACGGGACGAGGCGCAGATACCGCCGTGATCCTCCGCCCCAGCCATGCCCAGACCTTCTTTGATCTTCGCTTCCTAGAGGTGATCTGTATGCCCGCACCGGGTCATCCTGCTGCGAGGGAAGCAGGGGAAGCATAGGGCAAGGCGAGCACATCCATCGTACCCTGGGCGCCCTCGGAGGAATCGGGGTGGGGAACTACGATTTGATGCGCATAAAATGCCAGGCGATCTCTACCATCTCCCGCGGGCCGAGGCGCACAGGGTGTATCCGATTTTTGATAGCCCATCCCTTCCACATCTTGTTGAGCAGCACAAAGAAAAAGTTATCGGGCAGGCGCATCAGCCGTTTGATGAGGGGTACGGTGCGGGGCCACTCGACGCCGATGGCGAAAAACCGCTGTAGCACGGCCAACCCCCGCTTGTGTTCCTCATCAAAATCCAAGACCGAATGGTCCCAAGCTACCTCGCCGATGTCGTCGAACGTCCCCACCATCCAGCCGTGCTCACGGGTGAACTCGCCAAGCTCGGTACGAGGGTAAGGCTGAAAGATGAACACATGCGCATACGAGGGACGAATCTGAATGTTCAAATCCAGGGTCTCAAAATCGTCATCCAAGGTGGTGGTCGGCAAACCGATCATGTTGGTCGTGGTGAAATGAAGCCCCCCCTCCCGAAGGAGCCGAGCAGCCTCCAAAATCTGCTCTTTGCTCATATTTCGCTTGAGAAGGCCGTTGCGGATGCGATCACTACCGGCTTCGATCCCCATACTGACCGAATGGCAACCCGCCGCCTTGAGTAGCCGGACCTGTTCTTCTGTGACCAGGTTAGCCCTTGTGTTGCAAAAGAAGGGCAACCCGATCTCGCGGGGGAATTTTTCGGCAAATTCGGCCAGCCACGTCCGCGAAAGGACAAAGGTATCGTCCACAAAGACAACGAATTCCAAAGGGTAGTGGTCCCGCACCCAGCGAACCTCCTCAATCACATGGTCCACGCTGCGCATACGGAAGCGTTTCCCCTTGCCCCGGTATATTTCACCCAGGGCATGATTGAAGCAATAGGTGCAGTTGTAAGGGCAACCCCGCCCGGCCAGGAAATGTTTGATCTTGCTGCGGGCAGATACCGGGTCCCGCTCATAAACCAACGCCCGGTCGGGGAAGGGTAGGCTATCCAGATCGTGGATATAAGGACGGACGGGGTTGTGCACGGTCTCCCCGTCGCGGTGGAAGGACCAATTGGCCACGCCCAGAACCGCCTCCGGACCACCTTCGGCCAGAACATCCACCAATTCGGCCAAAGCCCCTTCGCCTTCCCCGCGACAGATGCCGTCTACCCCTTCCTCGGTGACCATCTCCGGGAAGAAAGTGGGGTGTGGCCCACCGAATACGGAAAACAGATCGGGTCGCTCGGCTTTGATGCGACGATTCAGGTCCAGGTAGTACCGCTGAGAACCGGTGATGACCGAATAGGCCACCACATCGGGACGGAAGGTGCGGACCGCTTCCAGGGGATCGTGATGGGCGGCTACGGCCAAATCCACCTCGTGGCCGGCAGCCTTGAGGGTACTGGAAAGGGACATGATGCCCTGGGGTTCGTAATCAATTTGTTGGGTGATAAACAACACACGCATAGCCGTTCCCCCTCTCCTTGCTCCGTCGGTGTGCTATCGGCCCAGTCTACCATAGGACGGGGGCCAGGGCAAAATGCTGCGCTCAACGGGAGGAGGAATCTGGATGATCTTTCTTCCGGGCAAGTCGGCGGCGCAAGGCCGCCCGCAAGGCTTCGTGTTCGCTCCAGGGTGTTTCGACCGTGCCGTAACACATGGACCGTTCGTGGCCTTTGCCACAGCAGATGACCAGGTCGCCGGGACGGGCCAGGTCCACGGCGAATTGGATCGCCTCCGCTCTATCGGGAATGCGGAAGAAGGTTTTGCCTTCGACGGCTCCGGCCTGCTCCGCCCCCCGTGCCATCTCGGCCAAGATGTCTTCCAGCGGCTCACGACGGGGGTCCTCGGCGGTGAGGATCGTCACATCGGCCAGCCGTCCACCGACCTCGCCCATCCAGGCCCGCTTTTGCACATCCCGCTCGCCTGCACTGCCAAAGACGGCGATGATCCGACCGTCGGTCATGGCACGGACCGTGGTCAATGCTTGCTCCAGGGCATTGGGTGTGTGGGCAAAATCCACCAGGGCGATGAAATCCTGGCCTTCGTCCACCCGCTCCATACGACCGACGATGCCGTCCAAGTCCCACACGCCTTGCTGCACCGCCTCAACCGGCGCACCCAGGGCCAGCGCCGCACCGGCGGCGGCCAGGATGTTGGCGATGTTGTAATCGCCGGGTAGCCGGGTGCGCAATTCAAAAGTCCCCTCCGGCGATTGAACGGTGAACCGGGTGTCATCTGCGCCACGACGAATACCGAGGGCCACCAGATCGGCCTCACCTCCGATGCTGTAGCTGAGATGTCGGTCGGCGGGGATGGGACGCAGGTAGTGGTAGGAATCGTCATCGGCGTTGAGGACGGCCACTTTGGGCGTGCCCGCCTTGCGGTAGCCTTTGGTCAAGTAACGGAAGAGCATTGCTTTGGCCTGCTGGTATGCCTGCAGTGTGCCGTGGAACTGTAGGTGCTCGTGGGTGATGTTGGTCACGACGGCGAGATCAAAGTCGCAGGCAGCCACGCGCTGCTGGGCCAAACCTTCCGAAGTGGTTTCCAGGATGGCGATCTCGGCCCCGGCAGCGACCATCTCGGCCAGGTAGCGTTGCACGTCCGGGGCGGCCGGCGTGGTGGTATGCAGGCCGGTATCGCTCACCCGCCCGCCGATGACGGCATTGACGGTCGTGACCAACCCCACACGCCGTCCGGCATCGGTCAGGATGCGATACAATAGATTGCAGGTGGTCGTCTTGCCGTCGGTCCCGGTCACGCCGACGACGACCAGTTTACGGGCAGGGAAGCCATGCCAAGCCGCCGAAAGGTAGGCTAATGCTTCCCGCCCATCGGGAACGACGATAGAGGGGACGGGCAAAGCCGGCAGGGGCCTCTCGGCGACGATGGCGGCGGCTCCGCGGTCCAGCGCTTGGGGGATGAAAGTGTGACCGTCCACGGCCACACCCCGATAGGCGACAAATAAGCTACCGGGCATCACCTGCCGCGAATCGGCAACGACGGCGGTAATGGCGACGTTGGTCCGGCCCTGAACCCGGCTTTGGGGCAGGGCGGCGAGGAGATCGCTCAACAGGATGGTCATGGCAATTGGCCTGGTGGAATAAACGTTTTGTCCACCCAGGGACACACAAAATTGTACCACAAGTTCAAGAGCCGGACAAATTCCAGTTGAACGGCTTTCAAGATCCCTAAATGCCCTTTTCCCCGGAAACGAAGAAATTGCATCCTTGACATCGGAGCCAAAGTAGGTTATAATGGCATTAGATTGATTTTATCCGTTCTTGTTCGCCGTCTGAAAGGAGGAACGCAGTGGCCAAGTTGAAATATCAATCCCCGATAGCCCGGGATATTTCCGGTCTGGGTGTCAATGGGAAGTGGCCTCTCTATCAATGTGGGTCAGGCTTTGTCGCGCAGCCGGAAGGTTGTACGGATGGAGCACAAGCGGATAATAACTGCAACACTGGCATGTTTGCAGGTACGGGGCCTGAACCCTGTACCAGCGGCCCCAATCCTACATCGGGTGAATGCGTCAACGGGTCAGGGGCGGTGAACCAAACATGTACAAGCGGCGGCACTGATACCCCTTAGGGTGAGGCAGATCTTGGCGACAGCCGTACCGTAGAGACCTCCAATCTCTGCCTGTTATGGATAACGACGCGTGTCTGGACAGGTGGAGGGAAGTCAGTACGCGAACTTGCAGGCCAGAAAGATCGTTTGTGCGCGGCCCGTGTCTGTCGGTCCACAAGTCAAACTCCCGGAGCCTCAGACTCCGGGAGTTTCGCTTTGTCCGGATGGTAGCAAAGCGATCTACGACAGATTATGTTGGCTCATCGGGCTGATGTCCGGGAACGGGGAGGAATCGGGTGTCATGGTTACCGTAACCCACCGTATTGGCGGTATCATATTCCGTACAGAATCTGATCGCCCTTTGCCTCGCTTGCAAAACGGCAGCTTTGACCAATTTCGCGCCCAAGATGGGGCTACGCCCGATGTGTACCATTATGTGCGTAGAATCGACCTTGATTCCCTCTTGCCGGAGCCGCCGGCGACCGAATTGCAGCGCCTTTTGAAAAACGTGTATCGTCCTCAGACTTCGGAAAGCATACTCTTACGCTCCCCGGTCGTGTTGGGTTGGTTGCGCGATTGTCAGAAGCGATCCCCGCAAGATGTACAGGTTGAGATCCATGCCAAGCATATAATAGGAAGAGATTTTGTTCGGCGCGCACTCTATTTTTTCTACTCGGAAGACTATGGTCAGGAACAGAATGCCCCGGATATGCAGTCACAACCCGATCTTACCGCCCGCCCGGAACCTCGCTTTCGCGTTCATTGCATTGACCATGACCCGCGACTGCTCCCCCCCTTGACGCAAGAGGAACAGACACAATTGGCCCGGAGCATTGAATTTTCCTCTCTGGATGTACTAGATTCGCCCTTACTGCGTGCTTCGGAGGTCCGCGATTGGCTGCAACACGGCCTGGACCGCTCGGAGCGGATCATGGCAAGCACCCATACCGACGGACTGCTGATCTGGAACTTGGACCGACGGCGTCTGGACTTTTTCTATTACCTTGAACACGGAAATACCCCGGAAGGGCGCGTGGCCGTCTACCTGCCACGTATGTTTTCCGCCTTTCTCCCCCAATTTTCTGCTCTGTTGGTACACAGCAGCGGGGTGATCCGCCACGGGCGGGCAGCCCTGTTTTTGGCCCAGGATGAAGGAGGCAAAACCACCGTCCTGCGGCACGCAACCGACGGATTACGATTGAACGACGATCAAATCATCGTGCGGCTGGAGGGCCAGAACCTGATTGCTCACGCCACTCCTTTCGGTCGGATCACCAGCGGTCCTTGCCAGGCTCCACTAGGAGGTCTCTTTCTTTTGGAAAAGGCCCATTCATTCGGGATCGAGCCGCTCAAACCGGCCCAGTTGGTACAGTATCTGTGGGAAGAGCACCTGCTCTACACCGCCGTACTTCCCAAGAAACACAAACTCCGGGCGTTTGACCTGTTCTATACAATGTGCCATCAGACGCCGGTTTATAAGATGCGCTTCCCCAGAGACCAAGTAGATTGGGAGGCCATCGACGCAGCAATGGCGGCACAAAGGAGAGGATGAGTTGATACCCGACGATGTCCAACGGCTCTTGAACAAGTCGCTTCCCTGGGGGCCGCTGTTCGCCAAGCGCGTCAACTTTGAGTCCGGATTCCTTTCCGAGGAGGAGAGATTGGTGGCCCGCTACCTCTCTCCCGGTAGTGACGTACTTGTTTTGGGGTCGGGGAACGGACGCGAAGCCCGCCCTATCTGCCACCAGGGCCACCGCATTATCTGCGTAGATTTAGGGCCGTTGTACCTCGTAGCCGGGCGGCGACTGTTCCTGTCTGAAGGAGTCGACGAGATCGTTTTCGTGCAAGCCGACGTCGCGGCCTTGCCCTTTGCGAAAAACAGCTTTGATTTTGTCTTCTTTTCCTTCTATTCCAGCCAAGGGGAAAAGAGATTTGACGTCATGCATGGCATCTACCAGGTCATGAGGCCCGGTGGACACTTGCTGCTCACGGTATGTACGCCAAAGTATAGACAGATATACCGGAAGGCCCATCTTCCCATGTCTGACTGGGTATTTTTCTCCGGCGCAGAGCAATTGGATCGGGAGGTCGCGTCTTGCGGTTTCATCCTCCTGGAAAGCAATCCCGACCCGTTGCGGCCCGAGTACCGTCTCTCTATGCTGAAAAAGGCAGCACAACAACGGTCTCCCTGCGTTTGACCGCATGAATGAGATGTTGACCGGTTCCATTGTCCGCACCGATCAAGACATCACCCGCTTTTACCGAGGCCGGAGCATGGCCGGGACGTTCCGCCTGGGCGACGCTTTGGTCCTGGAGGACATATCTCCCGACCGGGTAAAGGCCGGGGACGTGGTAGTCTTCCGGGGGATAGGCCCGGAGGGCAAGGAGAATTTGATCGTCCACCGGGTACGATCCGTGCTGCCCCACGGTCTGGTTACCCAGGGCGACAACAACCCCTGGGCAGACACGGGGCTGGTAACGGCAGACAACCTGGTAGGCCGGGTGACACACGTCCGGCGCGGAGGGCGTATCCTGCCGGTGCACGGTGGGCGGCGTGGCTTGTGGCAGGCCCGGCTCCGGCGGGCCGGGCGGCGGTGGTGGCGGCGCGGAGAGGACATCGTTCGTCGGCTGGGCCGCCGACCCTACCGCTTGTTGCGGAAAAGCGGTCTGATTGCCCGTTTGTGGCAACCGCCCATCATCCGCCTTGCTTTGACGGTAGGGGAAGAAGAGACGGTCAAATATATCTGCAAAGGACAAACCGTGGCCCAATGGTGGCCGGAGCGGGGACGGTTCCGCTGCCGTCGGCCTTACGACCTGATCCTCTCCCGACCGGACTAGCGGCGGTCCATGTCATCCCCTCCGGACCTACGACCGGGCCATATTCACGCTCTTGTGTTCCATTCGCAGAAAGCCCGCGATCTCCGAGGCAGAAAGGTGACGCAAGGCAAAGGCAAAACCTGGTTCGACTATCTCAAGCAAGGTCTCGCCAGGGAAGCACCCCAAGACCGCATCGCCCGGCGCGGCGACTATGACGCGCGGACCGGGCTGGACAACCTGCGCCCCTTCATCTTTCGCCATTGGCGCAAAGGATTGCTGGGGGCACTCCTCATTTTGTTCAACACGCTTCTCGGTTTCCCCCAGCCCCTTATCAACCGGTTTCTGATAGACCGGGTCATTTTGGGCAAACGTCTGGACCTCCTGGCCGCCGTCGTGCTGGCGACCGCCCTCCTGTTCGTGACCTCCATGCTGTTCAACGCCTTGCAGCGGTACTATTTCACCCGCTTTGAGCAGGAGATCCTCCTGGACATCCAGCGCGACCTGCTGGAAAGGACCTTGCGCTTCCCCAAATCCTTTTTTGATGACAAAGAAGTGGGCTATTTGATGTCACGCCTGTCGTCGGACGTGATGGGGTTACGCTGGTTCTTTTCCAGCACCATTGTCAACATTCTGAGCAACATTCTGCGGCTGTTGGGCGGGATCGCCTTGCTCTTCTATCTAGAATGGCGGCTGGCCCTCGTCGCCCTGATCATCATCCCCGGCTTGGTGATCTGGGCACGTTTTTTTTCCCGTCGGACGCGGGTTCTGAGCCATCAATCTATGGAGCGTCAGGCCAACGTCACCCGTCGCATCCAGGAGTCGCTGGCCTCCGTGCCCTTGATCAAATCCTTTGCCTCGGAAGACCGGGAGGTGGAACGGGTCATGTCCGAGATGGAATCTGCCCTCCAAATTTCATTGGAGCAAACGGCGGTCAGCTCCTTGGCAGGGATGAGTTTGGGAGTGCTGAACAACGTCGCCAATCTGGTGGTGCTGGTCGCAGGGGCCTATCTGGTCATCGTGGACCGGTGGACGCTGGGGTCGTTGTTGGCCTTTCGCTCCTATGTCGGCTATGTCTACGGACCGGCCCGGTTTCTGGCCAACATCAACCTCCAACTCCAGAGCGCATTGGCCGCCCTGGAGCGGGTTTCGGCTCTGTATGACATCGTGCCGGAGGATACAGGCGGCCTGCCGGTGGAGCATCTGGAGGGTGAAGTTGAGTTCCGCAACGTCACCTTTGCCTACGACGCCGGACCGCCGGTGCTACATGATGTTTCTTGCCATATCCGGCCCGGCGAGCGGGTGGCGATTGTGGGGCCAAGCGGCGTGGGCAAGACAACGCTCATCAGCCTTCTGCTGCGCTTTTACAAACCCACGGCAGGCGAAATCTGGTTCGACGGTCGCCCCGCCTCCGAATATGATGTCCGCTCCCTGCGGCGGCGGATCGGGTATGTCTCCCAATCCACCTTGCTCCTTTCGGGAACGATCATGGAGAACCTGCGCTACGGCAACCCGGAAGCCGATGAAGAGGAGATCATCGGCGCAGCCAAAGTCGCCGGTATCCATGATTTTATCATGAGTTTGCCGGAAGGGTATCAAACCCAGATCGGGGAACAAGGGGTCAGGCTTTCCGAAGGGCAAAAACAACGGCTATCTATTGCCCGCGCCCTCATCAAATCGCCGGACATCCTCATCCTGGACGAGCCGACCTCGGCCCTAGATAGCGTGACCGAACGCTCCATCTTTGACGCACTGCCCGGTGCGATCCGGAACAAGACCCTTTTCGTGGTCGCCCACCGGCTGGCCACGATCCAGGATTCGGACCGCATCCTCCTGTTGAACGATCACCGCCTGGTAGCCGTAGGAACGCACCGGAGCCTCCTGGAAAGCAGCGATTTATACCGCGAGATGGTACATAGGCAACAGATCGCCACCGAAGAGACGTCGGGGCAAGATCTCACCTCGCCTGACCTCCGCTGATCTCCGCCGCCAGGTCGGATAAGGTGGAGACGATGGGGCCGAAATCGGCGTGTTCCTGCGCTTCTCCTTGCCACATGCTCACCGTCAACGGTGCAAATCCCTCCGCCTCAACGGTAACGGTCGGGCGGGCCTCATCGGGTATGCCCTGCTCCCGCCGGCCGTGGATCGCCCAGATTTCGTGGTCCACCAGCAGCTGTACCAAAGCGACCAGGTCCTCCCGCTCCAAAAAGGATTGCCAGCGTTGCTGCCGCCCTCCTTGCTCAAACGTCACCTCAACGGAGCCGCCACCGTAGACGGTTAGCGTCGTGCGCCCCTCCCATGCCGCATTGCCGATTTCGTAACGGATGGTCAGGGCATCCAGAGGATAATCGCCCACCAAAGCCGCCTGCAAAGCCTGGGCGGTGGAACCGATCTCCGGAGGACGGACCGGCGTAGGCAGGCTCGGCGTCGGCGGGAGCGGCGCGCAACCGGCCACCAACAGAGCGGCCAATCCCAACATCCCCCACTGCCATCTCATCTCAAGCCTCCTGCGGGTGCCTTTGCAAACGGACGACCTTTGCCCATACTCACAGCATCTCAATCCGGTACTCCAGCAGCTCCACATCGGGACGGTTGGCCTCTATCCAATCTACTACCCGCTCCAGCAGGCCGTGCGCGTAACTGCCGCTGGAGGAAACACAGGTGACGCCCAACACGACTCGCTGCCGTTGGTTTTGCGCTTCCACCTCCGCAATGGAGACGTTGAACTCGCGGCTCACGCGGGCAACGATAGATTTGACGACACTGCGCTTGCCTTTGAGCGAACCGTTGCCCGGCAACCGCAACTCAATGGTACACAGGCCGATATGCATAGCATCCCCTCGCGCGTCTTGGCAAGTACCGCCGACGTTGCCGGTCAACGCAGCCCATCGCCTTCACCGAGACTTGCCAGGATTGCCGGGGCAACATCGCCGATGGTCTCGGCTCCGCGGAAGTGCGCCGCACCCGGCCCCACGGCCAGCAGGGGGACCGGGTTGCGGGTGTGGGTCTTGGTCGAAGCATCTTCCAAGTTGCCGTGGTCGCTGCTTATGACCAGCGTTGCATCGGGCGGCAGATGGGCCAACACGCTGCCCAAAAAGGCATCCAGCCGGGGCAGCACCCATGCCGCCTCAATGCGGCGGTGACCGGCCAGGTCGGTCAGGAACGATTCGTAGAGCACCAGGTCGTATTCGGCGGCCAGGCGGGCCAGGCGATAACCCGCCTTTTCCGGCGTGATGGGGGAAAGATCGTACCCCAGATGTTGGGCGGCCACTTCATGGGTAATATCCCACAGCACCGCCCGCCCGGCCCGCAGATCGGCCAGGGTGGGAATGGGAGCGTTGGCCGCCAGCGCGGTCAACGTCGAGGCTCCCAAACGGCGTTTGCCCCGGCGGACCATGCGCCAGAACTTTTCCGAATGGGCATTGGCAAAGAGCACTCGCGCCCCTTGCTCCGCCGCCCGCTTCAGAAAACTGTACTCGGCAATGATGGCCCGCAAACGCGCCGTGGGATGGGCGGTGATATGGCCGCCCATCAAGGCGGGAGCGTTGATGCCGGTAAAAAGGGCCGTTTGCCCCGTGGCCGACTGGGGCAGGCCGGGCACACCCAAACAAGCGTCCAGAGGCCGGAGAACGACACCGGGCCGGTCGCCTTCCTGGGCGACGAGCGGCCTGCCCAGCAGAGACCGCAGATGGGGCATGGGCGTCGTGCTCAAAGGGTTGTTCGGCCCTGCAGGAGCCAGCCCCACTCCGTCGAGAAAGATGAACAGAACCCGACTCACAATTTGTAGCCGATTGTCCGCAAAAAGTCTTTGCGCCAGGCTACGCCTTCCTCATCCTCCGTGCCCAACGGCGGGAAACCATCCACCACACCCAGGATACCGCGCCCCTGTTCTGTCTCGGCGACGAGGACCTGGGTAGGATTGGCCGTAGCACAAAAGATCCGGCACACTTCCGGCACCATCTTGAGGGCGTTGAGGACGTTGATGGGGTAGAACCCTTCGCCCAAAAAGAGAATGAAGCTGTGCCCGGCGGCGATGGCGGCTGCATTCTTTTGCGCCAGCTCAATCATCGCCTCGTCGGTGCCCGTCCGGCGGATGAGCCGCTTGCCCGACGCCTCGCAAAAGGCCAAGCCGAACTTGATGCCCGGAACGGCGGTGACCATCGCTTCGTGGATGTCCTCCACGGTCTTGATGAAATGGGTTTGCCCCAGGATAAAGTTGATCGTTTCCGGTTTTTCAATAGGCACAACCTGAATCTCCATAAACCCCTCCTTCAGATTGAGACTTGGCCCCCCAGGGGGCAGGAAGAAACGCCTTTATACCAGTAACATCGCATCGCCAAAGGAAAAGAAGCGATACCGTTCGCGGACCGCTTCGCCGTAGGCACGCAGGATCAGCTCCCGCCCGGCAAAGGCCGAAACCAGCATCAACAATGTGCTGCGGGGCAGATGAAAGTTGGTGATCAACGCCTCCACCACGCGAAAGCGGTAACCGGGATAGATGAACAGGTCGGTGGGACCGGCGTAGGCGGCCACCGTCCGCCAGCCGCAGGATTCCCCATCGGGAGCGCACCCCTGGGCCGCCGATTCCAGTGCCCGGACTACCGTGGTTCCCACGGCCACGATCCGCCGCCCTTCCAACCTGGCCCGGTTCACCTGTTCGGCCACGGCGGGTGTCACCTCGTACCATTCGGTATGGATGCGGTGCTCTTCCACCCGCTCCTCCTTGACCGGACGGAAGGTATCCAGGCCGATGTGGAGGGTGATGTAGGCCATCTCCACCCCTTGCCGCCGCAGTTTTACCAGTAGCTCCGGCGTGAAATGGAGGCCCGCCGTGGGCGCTGCCGCCGATCCCTCAACGCGACCGTAAACCGTCTGATAGCGTTCCGGGTCGCGTAACGGTTCGCGGATGTAGGGCGGCAGGGGCATCACCCCCAGCCGATCCAGCAGCGGCTCAATGGGCCGGTCAAAGCGGATCAATCGCCCCCCCGATTCGGTCTCGGCGATGACCCGGCAGGTAGGCGGATCGGGGATCGGAGGATCGGAATGGGGGGCATCCAACCGGATTCGGACGCCGGGGCGCAGGCGTTTGCCCCGGACCAAAGCCTCCCAGGTGTGTCCGTCGTGGCGGCGCAGGAGAAGGAGCTCAACCTTGCCGCCGGTTTCCGCCTTGTGACCCAAGAGCCGGGCCGGGATGACGCGGGTTTGGTTCAGCACCAGCAGATCGCCGGGGCGCAGGTACGCACCGATGTCACGAAAAACACGGTGCTCAATGCGGCCCGTCTCCCGGTGGACGACCATCAGCCGTGAGGCATCACGCGGCTCAACGGGCGTTTGGGCGATCAGCTCTTGGGGCAGATCGTAGTCAAAGTCGCTGGTTTTCACACGCAAACTACAAATTTCAAAGACTCGGCGCGGAACCGCAGGCTCCCGCCCGGCGCACCCGGCGTCGCGCCGTTGCGCGACGCCGGCAAGTAGACCGTCCGACGATGGATTGCCGCGGGGCGCGCTTGGGCTTCCCGCCGTTGGGGAGTATACCACAAACAGCCCGACCGCGTCAATCGCGTGACGAGTCGATCAACACAAACGTCGCCCTCGTTCACGGCGTCGGCCTTGACGCCGTGACACCGAGGACGCAGCAAGGCCGGTTACATTCGTTTATCGTCCCGCAGGGCAAACCAAAAGGCCCCTACCAGGAAGAGGGTGGATGCGATCCCCACCAGGCTTTGCAAGGCGTCGATCCCCAACAGCGTCCGCGCGGCCCCGGCAGCCACCCCCATCCGCTGCGGCAAGACGTATTGGAGCACCACCAGGATCGGGGAAACCAGCAAAGGTAAGCCAAACCCAATGAGGGCCAAGACGCTGGCCACATCCTTGCGCCGCACGACAAAGATCAGGGCCACAACGGCACCGGCCAGGTAAACCAGCCAGCCCAAGCAGCGCAACGCCACATTTGCCGCACCGAACATCTCTACCACAATGCGTCTCTCCTTTCTACTTGGATCGTTTGTCCAACGGTACAACCGATTTCAGCTCGGAACCGCTTCCGAGCCTGCAGGAGGGCGAGCAGTTACCCTACCTGTTCAGCAGACGGATGACAACGTTCAGCAGGATGGTCAACACAATGCTCAGGAGGATCATGGTCGCAAAGGGGGCATAGCAGGAAAAGCCTTCCCCCTCAATGTGGATGTCACCCGGCAGGCGGCCCAGGGGCAACCCGGCCCTGCCCAGCAACCAGATCGCCCCACCGACGACTACCAACAGTGCCCCTATCGCCATGATCCCTTTCCCTATACTTCCCAGGTCCATCGTTCCTCCTTACCGCCAGATTTCAAAGGCCATCTGCCGGACCGCTCCATGCTGTTGTGCCCGCGCCGCCAGCAGGATGCGCCGTCCTTCCACGGTCCGGGTGTAGATCAACCGCCCGCCGCCCACGTACCGTCTCCAGTGACGGGCCAGGGCCTCGGCCCGTTCGCGGCGGTTGGCCAGCAGATCGGGTACACGATGGTAGGCTTTCAGATCCTCTTCTAAGCGCAGCATCTTGCGCACCAGGAACCACAGGGGACGGTAGGCCCAATTGTGCAAGCTCGCGCCGTCGCGCTCAATGAGGTAGCGGGCGTCCCCCGGCGGCCCCAGCATCTGTTGGTAGGCCCGCACAAAGGCATCCGACTCTTCCGGCGCGGCCTCGGCCAAGAAGACACGGTAGTAGCCCTGTTCCGTCTCCACGACGCGCACCTGCTCTTCGCCCACACCTTCGCCGATGACCCCCACCTGGCGCAAGGCGGCCAACAAGGCCCGCCCCATGTCATCCAGCACGGCATCGGCGGGCAGCTCCAGGAAGGCGCGACGGAACACCTGCCAAAGGCCGTAGCCGTTCACGCCCAACATCGCCAGAGCCACCGCGCCGCTCAGGATCGTTGCGGCGGCAGCCGCTTGGGGCAGGGCGTGAAGCGTCGCCCAGGGGATGATCAACGCCCCGTTGACCCAGACCAACCCACCCACGAACAGGACGGTCCCGACCGTCCGCCGCACCACCGCCCCCAACGCCCGCTGGACGGTCAACGAGGTGCGGAATTTCAGGTCCCGCCCTTGTACCTGGCTGATGCTGTAGACGGTGTTGTCATAGGGCTGCCCCACGGCCCACAGGTCATACACCCGGTCCCGCTCCCAGACGGCCTCAAGGGAGCGGCGGGTGTAGGCACCATAGTCTACCCGGCGAAAGTCACGCAAGGCCAGATCGGCCGCCAGGCGGGGGTCTACATGGGCCACACCGCGCACGATGCGACCTTGCAAGGCAGACCACCCAAGCCTCCGGCCCGCTCCTTGCGGCCCGGAACGAGGACCTGCGTTGCCGACAATCCCCCAGATATGCCGATGGCGGGTGATGAAACGGCGCAGGTCGGCATCCCCTTTGTCAAATCGGCGGCTGATGCAAACCACGTCCCAGTTGTGGGCCACCTTGCGCGGCCAGGTCGGATCCAGGCGGAGGGTCCGCCCCCGAATCTGCCGGACACCGGTACGGGTTGTCACCGAAGTCAGGTCTATCAGCGTGTTGAGGCGCAAGGAATCCCACCCTTCGCCAAAGATGGCCCGCGTGCCCACCAAGCAGCGGGTCACCCCTTCCTCAAAGAGGTCGGTCAGCAAGGCAACATAGGTCCGCGACGACCAATCCGGCCCTTGACCGACCAGACGGAGCACGTCCTCGCTTTCGGTCGCCTTCCACCTCCAGCGCAAATCGGCCCGGTGCTGCTCCACCCAGCGGCGGATGCCCTCTTCCAATAGAGCGCGGCCCTGCGCGGCGATCAGCACCATCTTGCCGGTGACGAGGACGGGCAGCAGCCGCCCCGTCACCGGATCGGCGACCAGACGGCGGAAGACACGCACGGCACTTCCGGCGTCGGGGTCCAAGATGCCCTTCAGGCGGCGGGTGCGGGCACTCAACCGCTCATAGTCGGTGAGGACCACGGCCCGCAGCCGATGCGCCAACGCCTGGGCTTCGGCCCGCAAGATGTCCACCGTGGCCGCGTCTTTGGCTTCGGAAAGGGCCAGCACCAGATCGCCGGGCGAGCGGCTATGGCGGATGCCTCGCTCGCTGATGGTGATGCCAAAAGGCAAAAGGGCGTCGCACAGGTCGCCGTAGAGGGCCTGGTGGTGTGGGTCTGCGCTGACCTTGAGGGCACGCAGGGCATAGTGCTCCATCAGCGTCAGCCAGTCGTCCACGCCCAAAGGCTCCAGCATTTCCTCTATGATGGGCACCTCCAGGGGCAAAAAGACTCCCTGTTCCCGCAGATACTTGACGGCGGCAATGCACAACAACGGCTCACGGCGGAAGGTCTCCTCAAACCCGGCTACCGGGTCCGCCGGGTCGGGGAAGAGCAGGCCCCATAGCCAATCGCGGAAAGCATCCGCCCGGCTGATGCGCCAGACCGCCTCCGCGAAATGGCGTTGGATCTGGCGCAAATAGTCCTGTTCGCGGGGCGAGGGTTCGCAAAAGTAGACCAGGTCGCGGTAAGGGGCCAAGTTGCCCTCCTTGACCACCGCCGGGGTGGGAACCTCAAAGTCCACCTCGCCCAGCAAGGCCGTATAGTTTTCATATTCGCGCTTGTTGGCCGGATCGGGCAGGGTCGCCGTCAGGCCGATGACGCGGACATCGGGCAGGGTGAGGATCAGTTCCCGCAGGATAAAAGCCCAATAGTCCAACAGGTGATGGCACTCATCCAGCACGACCGTGCCGGTTCCCAGGGCAACGATGCGGTCGATCAGGTTGCGGGCGTTAGGATGTAGGAATTCGCGCCCGGCCAGTTTCCCCTCGCGGAGAAAGTCACGCTTGACGCGGCGATAGCGTTTGGCGACCTCACGGCGGTAGGCTTTGGGATTGGCCTCCCGCAGGGCGGCAATGCGCTGCCGGGCTTGGGCCTCCGTTCGGACCTGATCGCTGCTCAGCAGGTCGTCCATCCAGCGATCTAGGGCGATCCGCTCCACAAACTCCAGGTTTTCGCCGGGGGTGGAAAGGACCTGATAGGTGAGGATGTTGATCGTAGCCAGGCGGCGGGGGTTCAGGCTGGTGTGGGATCCGATCCAGGTCGGGTCTTTGGTAAAGAGACCGACCTTCTCCCGCCATTGGCGTTGGATGGTCGTGGTGGGACAAAAGACCACGGCGGGCCGCCCGAAACGGCGGATCAGTTCCAGGCCGATGATGGTTTTGCCGGAACCGGGCGGGGCGACAATGTGGAATTTGCGGTCCCGGTCCCTTTCCCGCTCGGCCACCAACTCCAAGACCATCCGCTGATAACGGCGGAAAGGATGGCGAAAACGGAGGGCAGCTAAAGGGGTCATGCCAGCACCCCGAACCCCACCAACTCAATGTCCCCCCGGCGCAGTCGCCTGCCGACGCGCGGGGCGAACAGGGCACGCAGGTCTTGCTCCCGCCAATCGCCGTCGTAACCGGGATGGACCAGTAGTTCGCTCACCCAACCGTCGCGCAGGGCATCCAGCACCGCCAGCAGGTATTCGGCGTTCCGGTGGCCCGGCATGGAAAAGTGTTGGATGAAGGTATTGGGCCGCCGGATGCCCGCCCGGTCCACACGGCGGCGGTAATACGCTCCCAGCAAGCGGACAAGCCAGGGAGCGATGTTGTTGTGGCGGGCCAGTATTTCAACCTGCTCCTCCAGGTCATCGCCAAAGGGAGCACGGATCGGTAGGTCGTATTCCTCTGCCAGTTCCAACGTTACTTTGAAACGGTCGGGGCGCATGTAAGAGACGGCACAGTGATTGTCCAGATGATCGGGAGGACGGCCCACATCGGCGATAAAGCGTTCAATTTGGGCGCGGAATTCGGCGCGGAGCTGGGCCGTCGCGCCGGGCCGCAGATTGCGCAAGATGCGGGCATCATCCAGAAAGCGGCCTCTGGCATCTACCAGGGCCGGGACCTCTTGGGCGGGCAGGACGGGACGGCCATCGTTGAACACCAGATGGACGCCGGCCCCTAGATCCGGATGCCGACGCAGATAGGCGGCAGCCTGGGGCCAAGCGGGCATGTTGGTCATGCACGATGTGCTGCTGATCAGCCCTGCCGCGTGCAGGTCGGCAATGCCGCGGACCACACCCTCGTTGTAGCCGAAATCGTCGGCGTTGATAATCAGGTACTTCATCTCCCGTCCGTAGCGCTACTCACCCTCCCGCAGGCTTGGAAGCGGTTTCAGGTTGAAACCGGTTGTCCGTCGGACAAATCCGGCGATTTCAATCGGTTACCGGCCTGCGGGAAAGTCGGTTCTTGGAACTGCCAAAGCGGGCCGTCCGCGAATCGGGCGCGAATACGCCCGGCCCCAGGCCCGGAAGGAGCGACTTGAGTCGCCACCATCCCCGGCGGCGGGCCGGGGATCGGTCGGCTTCCTCATCGCCCCACGACGACGCCTTGCATAGACCACGGTCCCGTTTTGGTAATCCGCACCGGGACCGGTTTCCCGGTCCAATCCTCTTCCCCCACGGGGAAAAAGACCAGTTTGTTGGTCCGCGTCCGGCCCCGCCATTTCCCCTTGTGCCGTCCCTCAACCAGCACTTCCACGGTGCGGCCCAGCAAGGCGGCGTTGATTTCGCCGACGATGCGTTCCTGCAGGGCATCTATGGCCCGACGGCGGCGTTCCTTTTCCTCCGGCGGTACGTCATCGGGCAGGCGGGCGGCAGGTGTGCCGGGCCGAGGCGAGTAGGCGGCGACGTGGACCATGTCAAAGCGCAGCTCCTCCAGCAGACGGTAGGTGGCCTCAAACTGGGCCTCGCTTTCACCGGGAAAGCCGACGATAACATCGGTGGCCAGCCCTACTTCCGGCATGGCCGCCCGGATGCGGCTTACCAGGTCGCGGAACCGGGCGACGGTGTACCCCCGGCCCATGCGTTGCAACACCACGTCGTCGCCCGCCTGGACGGGGATCTCTATATGTTCACACACGCGGGGCAAGCGGGCGACCGTCTCAATGAGGCGGTCGGTCATGTCTGCGGGGTGAGAAGTGAGGAAACGGATGCGGAGCAATCCTTCCACCTCGTGGACCGCTTCCAGCAGGTCGGCCAGGTCGGGTGCGGGGGCGGGCAGGTCGTGTCCGTAAGAATCCACGTTTTGGCCCAAGAGCGTGACCTCTTTGACGCCCCGTTTCGCCAGATCCCTCACTTCGGCGACGATTTCGTCCACCGGGCGGCTGACTTCCGGACCGCGTCGCAGGCGGACGATACAGTAGGTGCAATGGTGATCGCAACCGTGGCTGATGGGGACCCCCACCGTCACCGGCAGCCGCGGGGAGGGAGCGGATGGGGAGCCGTCACCCGTGCTCAATTGCCGGGCAAGCTCCAGGACGGCGGCTACATCGGAGGGTTTGATAAAGGCGTCTACCCAGGGGTAGCGGCGTTGCAGGGCCGGAATGTCGCCGACGTAGCAGCCCATGAGGGCCAGTTTGACCTCCGGCTTGCGCCGTTTGAGGCCGGCCAGGGAGGTGAGACGCCCCGTCACCTTGTCCTCTGCGCTCTGGCGGACGACGCAGGTGTTGAGCAGGATCAGGTCGGCATCCTGGGGGCGGCTCACCTCCCGGTAGCCCAGCCGCTGCAACTCTTCGGCGGCCCGCCGCGAGTCGGCCATATTCATCTGGCAACCGATGGTCCAAAGGTAGTAGTTCATTCTTGACCGAAATCGCGCAAGAACCGGAGCAACAACCGTACCCCAAAGCCCGTGCCGCCCCTTTGCAGATAGGCCGGTCGCTTGGGCGAAGCCGACCGTTCCTCAAAAGACATCCCGGCGATGTCCAGGTGCGCCCAGGGGTAGCCTTCGGTGAACTGTTTGAGGAACATGGCCGATGTGCCCACCCCGCCGTAGCGTCCACCGGTGTTGGCCAAGTCTGCGGTCAGGCTTTCCAGGCTGTCCAGGTAATCGTCAAAGAGAGGCATGGGCCAGATCCGTTCGCCGGTAGCCCGGCTGGCGGCCAGGAGGCGGTCCCGCAGGTCGTCGTCTGTGCTGAACAGACCGGCAGCCCGCCCTCGCCCCAGGGCGATGACACAGGCCCCGGTCAGCGTCGCCAGGTCCACCACGGCCTGCGGTTCAAAGCGGGCGGCATAGGCCAGGGCGTCGGCCAGGATGAGGCGGCCTTCGGCATCGGTGTTGACGACTTCAATGGTCTTGCCGTTGAGGGCGGTCAGCACGTCGCCGGGCTTGTAAGCATAGCCACCGGGAAGGTTCTCCGTGGCAGGAACCAGGCCGACGACGTGCAAGGGTAGGTTCAGCCGACCCACGGCGTGCATGGTCGCCAGTACCGCCGCCGCCCCGGCCATATCGCCCCGCATCCGATCCATCTTTTCGGCCGGTTTGAGGGAGATGCCGCCGCTGTCAAAGGTAATGCCCTTGCCCACCAGGACCACGGTGGGGAGCTCCTCGCGGCCCGGATTGTGCTCAATGACGGTGAAGGTAGCCGGTTCCTCGCTGCCTTGAGCTACGCCCAAAAAGGCTCCCATGCCCAAATCGGCAGCATCTGCTTCGTCGAGCACCTGGCAGCGCATGTCGTCAAACCGGGCGGCGATCTCCAGGGCAACATCGGCCAGGTCGGAGGGAGTGGCGTAATTGGCCGGACGGTTGACCAGGTCGCGGGCCAAGCAAGCCGCTTCGGCAGCGATCTGCCCCTGCCACGCACCCTGTTCCACGGCGGAAACCAGCGGCTCGTGGTATTGCACCAGCGTCAGCCGCTCCGGATCGGGACGGTCCGGCTCCTCGCTCTTGAGTTCGCGGTAGCGGTACAAGCCCAAAATGGTCCCTTCGACGATGGCTTGGGCCGCTTCCTCCACACCCAAGCCGCCCGCCCCTGTGCCGTGGAGAACGCTGCTGAAGGAGCGGACACCCAGGTCACGGGCCTTTTGGGCGGCAACCGCCGAGACCCAACGCACCGTGTCCAGGGAAAAGTCTTCCTGGGGACCCAGCCCCACGAGCAAGACCCGCGACGCCGGAATGGCCCCACGAGGGTAAAAGACCGCCGTTTCGCCTTTTTTGCCGCGAAAATCGCCATCGGCAACGGTCTCGCGGATGATGCCGCCGATGGCCTGGTCTACTACCATCGTGGAACCACCCGGTTTTTCAACGCCCTCAAACAGGTTGACGACGATGAGCTCATCCTCCACCTTTGCGATGTTTCCGGCAACAACCCGTATCTCCATGAACGTCCCTCCTCTTACTTTCTCCCTTCGCCTTCGCGGTTCAAATCTCCGGAACCGCCAAGACGCAAAGAACGCGAAGTTTTTTTACCTTCCTTTGCGCCCTTGTCCTCTGCGCCTTCGCGGTTCAAATCTCCGGAACCGCCAAGACGCGAAGGACGCGCAGTTTTTTTACTTTCCTTTGCGTCCTCTGCGCCTTCGCGGTTCAAATCTCCGGAACCGCCAAGACGCGAAGAACGCGAAGTTTTTTACTTTCCTTTGCGCCCTTGTCCTCTGCGCCTTCGCGGTTCAAATCTCCGGAACCGCCAAGACGCAAAGGACGCGAAGGTTTTTTTACTTTCTCTCCTTTGCGTCCTCTGCGCCTTCGCGGTTCAAATCTCCGGAACCGCCAAGACGCAAAGGACGCGAAGTTTTTTACTTTCTCCCCTTTGCGCCCTTCGCGCCTTCGCGGTTCAAATCTTCGGAACCGCCAAGACGCGAAGGACGCGAAGTTTTTTACTTTCTCCCCTTTGCGCCCTTCGCGCCTTCGCGGTTCAAATCTTCGGAACCGCCAAGACGCGAAGGACGCGAAGGTTTTTCCTCGTCCTACGTTTGGGCGGTGGGCAGGATCGCGTGCAATTCCTCCTGCAGCAGGGTCAGTGCCCGCCGGAGCAGAGCCTGATGTTCCTTCCTATTGAGCCACAGGCTGGCCCCCGATGAATGGGGCAAGGGCAAGATCCGCCGCCCCTCCACTTCAAACACGCGACCTACGGCCTCGTCCAGTCGCATCTTGCGGCCCAGCAACGTTTCTATGGCCAGCCCACCGACGGCCAGCACCAGCCGAGGCCGGACCAAGGCCAATTCCCGGTCCAAAAAAGGCCGACATAATTTCTGCTCAGCCCGACTGGGTTTACGGTCGCCCCGCCCGCGGGGGTGCTTGCCGGGATAGCACTTGGTCACGGCAGTCATGTAATAACGGGCGCGGAACTCGTCCTCCTCCAAGCCGACCTGGGCCAGCCAGCGGAACAGCCGCCGCCCGGCAGAAGCGTTGAACGGTCGCCCGGCCTGAACCTCGGTGACACCCGGCGCCTGCCCCACCAGCATCAACGGGGAAGGCGGCTGCCCGGAAAAGATGGCCCCCGGCGTAACCCGGTAGCCCGCCTCCACACAACGGCGGCAGGCCCGCATTTCGGCCCGCAGCGCGGCCCATTCCTCGGCGATCACGCCTCATCCTCGTTTACAACGTGAACCGTGGTGACGATCTCACCGGTCAAGCTGGCCGTCACAGAGCAGTACTTTTCCTCGGCCAAACGCACCGCATCTTCAACCGCCTTGCGCTTGAGACCCCGGCCCCGTACCGTCCACACGACCTCAATCTTGGTGATAGGCCAGGGTGGATCGGGCGCGTTTTCCTTGCGGACGCGGACCTCTATGCTGCTGAAACGCTGCCTCTTTTTCTCCAGGATGCGGACCACATCCACCCCCGCGCATCCGGCAATGGAGACCAGCAGCAGGTCCGGGGGCTTGAAACCCTGCCCCGCCGAATCGGTGACGACGACGTGACCGGCGTCATCGGCAGCCAGAAACTGGCCGCCGCCGGTCCATTTGACTGTGACTCCTGCCATTTCTTCCCTTTCCTCTACGCCTCCGGCGCCCGGACGCCGGGATTTCTTTCACGGTGCGAACAGGATCAACCCCGCGCCCAAAGAGTCCAACGCTTCCTCCGCCTGCCGACGCACCAGGTAGCTGGGGTCCTCCAACAGGGCGAGCAAAGGGCCGATGGCCTCCTCCGAGCCAATGCGGGCCAGAGCCTGCACGGCCAGCAGCCGCGCGATGGGCCGCTCATAGCCCAGGGCCTCGTTCAGGGCGGGCAGGGCGGCCTTGCCGATCATGCTCAGGGCATCGGCGGCAACGCCGGATACAAAGCTGCTTTCATCGTCCAGGCAGCGGGCCAACGCCAAAGCCGCCGCCCCATCTCCGATCCGCCCCAGGGCCAGGGCCGCACAGGCCCGCACGTCCGGGTCGGCGTCGCCCAATGCGCCGATCAGAGCCTGTACCGCCCCCGTGCCGCCCACCTCGGCCAGGGCACGGGCAGCCCACCAGCGGGCGTCGGCGTCGGCGGAAGCCAGCAAAGCGGTCAGGGCAGCGACCGCCTCTTCTCCCCAGGGAGCCAGAGCTACCGCCGCCTCCTCCCGTGCCTCCTCATCCGCCGTGGTCAGGATGTCCAACAGGTCGTCCAGTTTCCGACCTTCCACCTCTACCCTCCGAGCGGCCAGATGCTTTGCGAACCAGGCATCATTCGGCAGGGCAGGCAGCCGGACCAGATGGGCCGGGCAGCGGCAATCGGATGCACCAAAATCGGGGACGACGATCTGCGCACCGGGCAGGTCGTGCAGCCGGGCAGCCCAGACACATTCCAGCCGTTCTGCGCCGTCGCGCACCCAGGCCCCATCCCAGCGGGCGGCCTGGCGCAGGTAATCTATGTGCCAACGGAGCCGCTTGGCCCGCCCCCCATGGCGACGGTGGCGGGCCAGACGCGCCACCAAGCCACCAGGCCCGTGAGCACTGCCGACATAGAGATACCGACCCGCCGGGAAACCAAACGTGCCCAACCGCCCCACCCGAACGGTGCGGTCGGTCGGCAGGTAGAGGGCCAAAATATACGTGCCCCCGCCGGGCCGACGATCATGTGACACCGCCGACCACCTGCAGTTTGGCCGCCAGGACTTGGGCTGCAGCGGCCAGGTTACGCAGCTCCCGCGAGAGTCGTTCGGCCTCCTGGATGCTATCCTCCATGTCCGGCGGCGCGGAAGGCGCAGGGGCCGGTTGCTCGGCAGCCAGGGCAACCCGATCCCGCAGGTCTTCAATCAACCGGACGTTGACCACCGCGACCGCCGCGAAATCGGCCAACAAGCCCATCAGGTAGCGGTCGTTTTCATCAAAAGGCCGAGCCTTTTTGGCGTCCACGGCCAGGGCACCCAGGGTCTTGTTCCCGGCCCGCAAAGGAGCGACCAATCGTTTCGCCGGTTCCTGAGAGCCGGGTACGTCGGCAAGCACCGCCTTGCCCCCCCGCAGGGCCTGCAGCGTCAGCGGATCGGCTCCGGGTTGGCGAAAACACCTGGCCCGCGAATCGGAAGGCCCGCGCACGGCGCGGACCTCAACCTGCTGCGTCTGGGTGTTGATCAAAAAGAACTGGCCGGAAGCGGCATCGGTCAGATACATGGCCGCTTCGACCGTCACACGCAACACCTCGTCCAGGTCGTGCAGGGCCGCGACCGCCTTGCCGATGCTGCACAGGCTGTGCAGTTGGCGCACCCGCTCCTCCAGGTGGTGGATCACCTCCACCCCGGCCTGCATCTCCGCCGTCTCGCGCTGCAACCGCCGTTCAAGCAAGGCACGCTCCACCGCATCGAGCATGTCCTTGATCTCGTAGGGCTTGACGATATAGTCTTTGGCCCCCAAGCGGAAGGCTTCAATGGCAGCCTGCTCCGAGCCGTAAAAGGTGGTCAGGATGACGGGGATGTTGCGCTTGGCCTTGCGCAAGGCGGCGATCAATTCCAACCCGGAAAGGCGGGGCATCTTTAGATCGGTGATGATGAGATCGGGGTTTTCCGCCAGGGCTTTGTCCAATCCCTGTTTGCCGTCCATGGCCGTAATGACCCGGTAGCCTTCGGGCCGCAGGACGCTATCGGCCAAGAAGAGAAGGTTTTCCCGTCGGTCATCAATGATCAAGATCTTTTCCCCGCTCATCCATCACTCCCGTTCCGACATCGGAGACCCGGTGCAGGGCAAAGGTATCGCGAGGTTCCGCCCCCGCAAGGGCCAAATCCGCCGAGGGGCGGTTGCTCTTCCACGCTTCAAACGGGGACGGTCCATCTCCGGAGCGCCGGCTTGGGGCCGGCAAGAGCGGTTTTGCCCCACCGAGTCTTGCAGATTCGGCCCGGCAAGTATAACAGATTTGTGACTTCTTGGCAACATGGCTATAATGATGATGCTACAAAGCTACCGCCGACCGGCAGCCGTTTGCCCGGAGCGGCAAGGGTACAGGAGCCGAGAACACGATGCAATTGCGTGCAGAACCGCTGACTTTGCACCTGAAGGTGCCCTTCCGCATCGCCCACGGGGTCAGTGAGACGCGCCACAACGTCCTTGTCCGCCTGCGGGAAGGACCGCGCCCCTGCGCTTTGGAAGGGCTGGGGGAAGCGGCTCCGGTGCGTCAGCACCGTGAGACACAAGCCGGGGTACTGGACTACCTGGCGAACCTGCCCGCCCTGCCCGACGATCCCTTCCGGTTGGAGGACATTTTATCCGCCCTGCCCCCCGGCTCCCAGGCGGCGCGGGCGGCGGTGGACATAGCCCTCCACGACCTGGTGGGTCGGAAATTGGGCGTGCCCCTCTACCGCCTTTGGGGACTGAATCCGGCCCGCATCCCCCCCACATCGTTCACCATCGGCATCGGGCCGGTGGAGGAGGTGCGGGCGCAGGCACAAGCTGCCGCTCGGCGGTTCTCCATCCTCAAGCTCAAACTGGGCCACGACGAGGACCACGCCCTGGATACGGTCCGCGCCGTGCGGCAGGCGACCGATGCCCGGCTGGTGGCCGATGCCAACTGTGCCTGGACGTTGGACCAGGCCCTGCGCCTCTTGCCCGCCCTGGCCGACTTGGGACTGGAATGGATTGAGCAGCCGCTGGCGGAAGAGGACTTGGAAGGTTTGCGCCGCCTGCACCGAGTGTCACCTATCCCCATTTTCGCCGATGAGCCGGTCCGCACCGCCCGCGACATCCCCCGCCTGGCCGATTGTGTAGACGGCGTCAACATCAAGTTGATGAAGGCGGGCGGCCTGCGAGAGGCAAGGCGCATGATCGCCGTCGCCCGCGCCCACGGCCTGCAGGTGATGCTGGGCTGCATGGTCGAAACATCGGTGGGCATCACCGCCGCCGCGCATCTGGCCCCCCTGGCGGACTGGGCCGACTTGGACGGCGCATTTCTCATCACCGACGACCCTTTCATCGGGGCGCAGCCGGAAGGGGATCGGCTTATCCCGCCCGACGAGCCGGGGCTGGGCATCCGGCCCCGTGATGTAGGAGGAGAAAGAGATGGAATCTGAAGCCGGGAGTGGTTTCCTGTTTGCTTTTCTGTTGCCCTTCCATATCGGCGGCGGTGCGGCCATCGGCATAGCCCTGCACCGTCTGTTTCGGGGTGGGATCCGGTCCGGTAGCCTGGGCAACAACGTCTTTTTGCTGATCTGGGGCCTGCTCTTCGGCGGGATGCCGTTGGTCTTTGGACTGGGCCAGGGCCGCCTTCTCTGGCTACAGATTGCGATCTTTGGGGGCACGATTGTTGCGGTTGCCTTCGGCTATGAATGGCTACGGGAGCTGTACCGCCAGCCCGGTATGTTCATCGCCTCTTTCGGCCTGGCCTTTTTCCTGATCGGCGTGAGTATCGTTATCACGGCACTGCAAGAAGGGGATGCGACGGCCCCTCTGTTCGGCCTGGTTTTTGGCGGCATAGGCGGGTTGATCCTGCTGGCCGGCGTGGTGATGATGCTGCGCACCTGAGCGGCCGGACATCGCGTGCCCGGCGTCTTGGCGGTTCCAAAGTCTGAACCGCGAAGGCGCAAAGGCCGCAAAGGAAGGAAGAAAAAGAAAAAAACCTTCGCGCCCTTCGCGTCTTGGCGGTTCCGAAACCCGAACCGCGAAGGCACGAAGAAAAGGCTCCGCGTCCTTGCAATTCCGATGTCCCACACCGAGGCCACCCAACAAAGCGGTAATTGTTGGATACAAGGCTGTGTGGTATAATTGCAAATCGGGAGAAGAGTAACACACGATTCGGGCACCAGATGCAGTGCAGAATTTGCACTTTCATCTTCTTTCCTAAATCTTCTGCCGAGCGGGAGGGAAGACGGACTGCCCATGACGGTTCGGGCGCGATGAAGATCCTGCGAAGAATGTTTTATGACAATTTATCACTCCGGCACCTTTCCGCAAAATCGCAGTTCTAACTTGTAAAATTTCCGATGATGGAGGAGCTTATGGCAGTCAAACTGTTGATGAGCTGGGACATCCGACCGGGACAGGAACACACCTATTTTGAATTCACCATGCAAACCTTTGCCCCTGCGCTGATGAAGATGGGCTGGCAGCCCACCGAGGCGTGGTATACCCTCTACGGCCGGGGGCCCCAGGTCCTCACCGGCGGGACTACCGAAAGCTTGGATGAAATGCGCGACATCCTGGATAGCGCGGAATGGGAAGAACTCAAATCCCGCCTGCTGCAATATGTGACCAACTTTCAGTACAAAGTGGTCCCGGCCAGCAGCCGCTTTCAAATGTAGATAATACGTTTGGCGTCCGGCGCAAGACGTGGTATACTCTAGGCCGCGCACCGGCAAGCACCACGGAGGAAAGACATGGGTTTGGCCGTCTTTCGCGATATTTCTTTGCTATGGCTGATCTTTCTGGCCCTGCTGGCCGTCATACCCATCGGCATCGCCCTCTTTTTCGCCGTCAAGGGCATGATCCGGCTGCGGGCGATCCTCCTCCTGTATCTGCCGGTCGTTCAGGAAAAGGCCCGCTGGGTCTCGACCATGACAATCCGCGTCGCTGACACCGTGACCAGGCCCATCATCTACACTTACGCGACTGCAGCACAAGTGAACGGCCTGGTCAGAGCAATTTTGAGGAGGAATACCCCATGAATCCCAAGCAGAAAAGCATGTTGATCGGAGCTATCATCGGCGCAGCGTTGGGGGCCGTCGGCGGTTACCTGTTTACCAGAGGACTGGAACTTCCCCGCGAGGAACCGGCCCGTGGGTTCTCATTTCGCAAGATCCCACCGGGCGAGATGGTGGCCCTCTTTATCTCCATCATGGGCGTCCTGCGCGGCCTGGCCGAGCTAGGCGAGCGGTTGGAAGTCAACTAAGGAGGAAGCGGCGTGTACGAAATCCTGGCCAAAGAGGAGCTGGCTCCCGTCACAAAACTGTTTGAAATCCACGCCCCGGCGGTGGCCCACAAGGCCCAAGCCGGTCAGTTCGTCATCATCCGCCTGCACGAGGAAGGGGAACGAATCCCCTTGACCATCGCCGATTTTGACCGACAGCGGGGGAGTATCACCCTGGTCGTGCAGGAAGTAGGCAAGACGACGATGGAGCTGGGAACCTACCAGGTCGGTGACCACCTCGCCAGCTTCACCGGTCCCCTGGGCAAGCCCAGCCGCATTGAAAAGTACGGCACGGTGCTCTGCGTGGGCGGCGGGGTGGGCATTGCGCCCATTTACCCCATCGCCCGCGCCCTGCGAGAAGCCGGAAACAAGGTCATCTCTATCATTGGCGCCCGCAACGTGGATCTGCTCTTTTGGGAAGAAAAAATGCGGTCCGTCAGCGATGAGCTGATCGTCTGTACCGATGACGGTTCTTACGGGCGCAAGGCACTGGTCACGGTCCCCCTAAAGGAGATTCTGGAAGGGGAAGAAGCGGTGGATCGTATCTGGGCCATCGGTCCGGCGATCATGATGAAGTTTTGCGCCCTGACCGGTCAGCCTTTTGGCGTACCCATGGAGGTCAGCCTTAACTCAATTATGGTAGATGGGACCGGTATGTGCGGCGCGTGCCGCGTAGAGGTAGGCGGGCAAACCCGCTTTGTATGCGTGGACGGCCCTGAATTTGATGCCTACCAGGTAGATTGGGACCAATTGCTGGCCCGCCAACGCATCTACGTTGAACAGGAAAAGATAGCGGTGGAGGAATGGAAGCGCAAATGCCGGGCGGAACAGTAAGGGAACGGCAAACCCTCGCCGCGCAGGCCGTCGGTCGACCATCTGCGTAGACGGACACCCGACCACCGGCCCGAAAGGAGCGGGTTGAGTCACCATCGCCCTCGGCAATGAGCCTGAAGATAGTGGGCCGTCCACGAATTGAGCACGAATGCGCGAATATGCCCGGCCCGGCGGCCCAAGTCTCCGGACTTGCCGCGATTGAAACCGCACCTTGCGGGCCATCGGTCGACCACCTGCGTAGACGGACACCCGACCACCGGCCCGAAAAGAACAGATTGAGTCACCATCGCCCTCGGCAATGAGCCGGGATCGGTCAACTTCTGAGAAAAAGGTTCAAGGGAGAAACGATGTTATTAGAAGATGTCAAAGCAATGTCCAAACAGGAACGGATGAAGATACCCCGCCAACCGATGCCCACCCAGGACCCGCAGGAGCGGGCGCGGAATTACAATGAAGTGGCATTGGGCTACCCCGACGAGGCGGCCCTTTTGGAAGCGTTCCGCTGTTTGCAGTGCAAACGCCCCAAGTGCGTCGAGGGTTGCCCGGTGGGAGTCAATATTCCGGCCTTTATCCAATATCTCAAAGACGGCGACATGCCTGGCGCCGTCCGCTCCCTCAAGGGGGATAACAACTTGCCGGCCATCTGTGGCCGCGTTTGCCCCCAAGAGACCCAATGTGAAGCCCTGTGCATCATGGGCAAAAAGCACGAGCCGGTGGCCATCGGCCGCCTGGAACGCTATGTGGCCGATTGGGACCTGGCCCACCCCACCCCGCCACCGGAGCTGCCACCCCCCAGCGGCAAAAAGGTTGCCGTTATCGGTTGCGGCCCCGCCGGGCTGACCTGCGCCGGAGACCTGGCCCGTTACGGCCACCAGGTCACCATCTTTGAGTCGCTCCATGCTCCCGGCGGCGTGTTGATCTATGGCATCCCCGAATTTCGGCTGCCGAAAAAGATCGTCTACGCCGAGGTGGATTACGTCCGCAGCCTGGGCGTTGAGATCAGATTGGACACGGTCATCGGCAAGACCTATACCCTGGATGAATTGCTGCACGAACAGGGGTATGATGCCATCTTTTTGGGAACCGGCGCGGGATTGCCTATGTTCATGCACATCCCCGGCGAGAACTACAACGGGGTCTATTCGGCCAACGAGTTCCTGACCCGCATCAATTTGATGAAAGCCTATCTTTTCCCCGAATGGGATACACCGGTCAAGGTGGGGCGCAAGGTGGCCGTCATCGGGGCGGGCAACGTGGCGATGGACGCTGCCCGCAGCGCGTTGCGCTTGGGCGCGGATGAGGTCCACATTGTCTACCGCCGCTCCGCCGCCGAGGTTCCCGCCCGCGCCGAAGAGGTGCACCATGCCCAGGAAGAGGGCATCATCTTTGATTTCCTCACCAACCCGGTGGAGATCTACGGCGATGAGCAAGGTTGGGTGCGGGGCATGAAATGTATCCGCATGAAGCTGGGCGAACCGGACGCCAGCGGACGCCGCCGTCCCCTACCCATTGAAGGCTCTGAATTTGATATGGACGTGGACATGATCATCATGGCGCTGGGCACGCGGCCCAACCCCCTGGTCTTCACCGATGCCACCGACCTGGAACGGACCCGTTGGGGGACCGTTGTCGCCGACGAGGAAACAGGCCGGACGACCAAAGCGCGGGTATGGGCCGGGGGCGATATTGTGACCGGCGCGGCGACGGTCATTTCGGCCATGGGCGCGGGCAAACGGGCGGCTGCCGACATTGACCGCTTCCTGCGCGGCGAAACGGTGGATGCCTGGGAGACCAAAGCCGCCGTTGCTGCCGGTTAGCCGTACCCTTGCCGAGGAGGAAGCTGCAAGGCAACGCTGCCCCACCGGCGCAGGACCGATTCCAGTGTCAGGTGGACCACCAAGCAGACCCAGAAATTGTATGTGAGGAAGAAGAGCAGGGCAGCAACCAAGACCATCGCTGCCTGCAACCATTGCTCGGAAGCCGTTTTGGCCTCCTGCCAGCCTTGTCGCCAGGAGGGGTTCAGCGACCATTCCAGAAATACCAACGCAACCCCGAAAAGGATACCGAGGGCCAACGACCCTCCGGCGAGGGCCATTGCCCCCCAGTAAAAGGCCCGGTGGACCTGGGCGTAAAGGACACCGACCGCCACCACCCACCACGGCCGGTACGGAAAGCGCAGGGCCTGCCCGCCGGGGATGCGCCGTGCACCGTACCAAGCCAGGGCAAGTACGATCAGAGAGACTACCCCCAGCTCCACTCCCCGGCCCGCCGCTTCCAGCCAGCGGGGTGGAGGCCATTCGGCGTTCAGCCCGACCAGCCCCATATCCGCCGGAGCCAGATCGCCGCGGAAAGGTGGTCGGGGCCAGCCGCCCAACGCCAGGTAGGGAATCCCCACATAAAAGGCAAAACGCCCCATTTGCACCCATACCCGGCCGGCGAGGGTGTGCCGGAATCGCCAACGGCGCGTGGCCCACAAGACGTTGACCGCCAACACATAGGCCACCAGAGAGATGCCGACCCACACGACCGGCGGGGGCACTGCTTTGCCAAAAAGGATCAACGGCTCCATAAGGAGTGCCCCCGACGTCAGACCTCTTCCTCAACGGGCACAATGAGGGTGATGCGAGTCCCACGACCGGGGGCCGAGTCAATGGTCAGCGTGCCGCCGATCAGCTCCGCCCGCTCCTTGAGATTGAGCATCCCCAAGCTGCCCCGCGTACTGTAACTGGCCTCCACGGCCTGCACATCAAACCCCTTGCCGTCGTCTATGACCTGGGCAACAAAAATGTCCCCTTGCACTGCGAGTCTCACCAAGATACGCGATGCTTCTGCGTGCTTTTTGGCATTGTTGACCGCTTCCTCTATGATGGCAAAGACAACACCTTGAGCTTCGCTATCCAAGCAGTCGCGGTACTGTTCCGCGTCGATCTCCACCGGCAGGTTGTCATTCTGACGCAGATTCTCGGCATACTGGTTCAGGGCAGCAACCAAGCCCTCCGTTTCCAAGATGATAGGACGCAAAGTGAAGAGCATGGACCGGATCTCCTTGACCGTGCGGTGGGCCAGGTCTTCCAAACGGGCCAGCTCCACCCTGGCACGGGCGGGATCGCGGTCAATAAGCAAGCGGGCAAAATTGAGCCGCATGGCAATGGCCGCCACGTCCTGAGTGGGGCCGTCGTGCAGATCGCGGGCCAGTTTATGGCGGGCTTTTTCCTCCTGATCAATGATCTTGTCCCGCTCCTCCTGCAGGGTCTGGTACAAGGTGGCATTCTGCAGGGCGATGGTAGCCTGGTTACAAAAGATCGTCAGCAGATCCAAATGCTCCTGGTTGTAAGCATTGGGCTTGACGGAGGCGAACAGCACCGCACCATAGGTCTCAAACCCGGCCCGGAGGGGGACACACAGCATGGACTTGCAGTGCTCCAGGGAACGAAAGACGCGCAACTCCGGATCGTTTGCGGGGGACCCACCGATGACGGCCTGGGCGTTATCAATGGCCCGGCCCACGATGCCGGAAACGCCTTTGATCCTGCGTTTTTCATCTTCGGGGACTATGAGGTTGCGGTAGGAAGCGGGATACAGTTCCTGGTGCTCGTCATACAAAAGGACCATAGCCGCCGATTCGCCCATGCGATAGCCCAGCTCGTCGAACCCCAAATGGCTAATGTCCAAGATAGCCTCCAGCACCCGTTGGTAGTTGAGAGTTGCGCTCAGGGTTGAGGCCAGCTCATAAACCATCTTGACCCGTTCGGGCACCAGGGGACCGGACCGGGTGACTTCTCGGTCGGCGGCAGGCTTTTGTGCCGCCACACCGCCGACCACTGCGGCCAGGACAAACATCGCGGACTGCGAAAAGGCGGGCAGCAGATCGCTCAAGGGGCGACCTTCTTCCCAACCCAACACCTCTCTGAAGGCCAGGGAGAAGCCGTAAATCACCGCCGACACCAGCCCTAGTTCCCAACCAAAACGCACAGAAGCAGACAGAATCGGGAAAAGCGGCAGGAAAAAGAAAGGGCTGACCACACCACCGGAGAGATGGATGATCGCCAAGACAAAGAGGGTATCGGCAATTAGGGTAAAGGCCGGGATGGCACGGAGCAGCGCTTGCAGAGCCAGCAGGACGGTGATTGTCAGATTGTACGCGCCGAAAGCCGCAGCCAGAAGGAAAAGGATGGGCAAGGATGGAGAACCAAGAGGATTGATCAGCACGATACCGAGGAGATAGACAAAGATCCCCCACCGTACCAAGCAGAGTGCCCAATCTGTCGTAGACTGTCCTCTTTCTGTTGCCTGCGCTGGCTCCTGTTTTGAAGAGGCCATGTCAGCGTTGCCGTTTCACCGCCTTCTATAAGAAACCGTGGTCGCGCACCCCAGCCCACGGCCTCATGCGACCACGGTTCCACTGACAATGGGCGAGAAGGGACTCGAACCCCTGACCTCATGCATGTGAGGCATGCGCTCTAGCCAGCTGAGCTACTCGCCCGGACGACGCTTATTATAGCACCCCTACACGAAAAATGCAAATTGGGCTACCCGGATTTGCCAATTGCTCCCAGCAATGGTATCATTGCAGCCATGAACAAAGGGTATGCGTTTGGTTTCCTCATCGTTCTCCTTGTCTTGGGTTTGGGGATGTACGTTGCTTTCACCGGCTTTATGGCCAGCCGGGAGGCACTGCGTGCCCAGCCCCTTTCTCGCACTCAGCCGACACCCCGGCCCACCAGGACCGTCTTGCTGCCTTCTCCTATTCCCCCTTCGCCGACTCCTACCGCCGATGTGGTCATTGTCCCCACCGTTATCGTGCCGACGACCACGCCGGAATCGCCACAGCCGACCGATACGCCGTCCACTGCTCCCCCCTCACCGACCGAGCCATCGGTCGCCCCGCCGACGGTCTCGCCTACCGCCGCACCACCTCCCACGCCCGTTCCCGCGCCTGCCTACCAGTTCCGATTGGGCGGCCCGGCAGCCGCCGATCCTACCTATCCCAACTGCTGCTACATTTTCGGCACGGTTCGGGATGCTGCGGGCAATCCTTTAGAAGGGGTTTTGGTGCAGGCCTTCAACGAGTGGAACACGCTGCCACCCGCAGCTACCAAAGGGGGCAACGAGATCGGTCAGTACAACATCCCCATCGGCCACGACCCCGTTGTCTGGTACGTCGTGGTGGTGGATGCTAACGGCAATCACATCAGCACCCAGACGCCGATCCAGTTTGATCCCAACGTGGCCGGCGGCTATCGGGTAGATTGGCAGCGAACGTACTAATCGGGGGCGTAGGGGCACTTGCCCAAACCCCGTTCGGCGCGGATGTACTGACAGAGCATCACGTAAGGGGCCTTGAGTTTTAGCTCGTTTACCTGGCTCGGCTCCATGACCGACCACCAATATTGTTCGTCGTTCGGCGTCCATTGGGCATCGGGCATGTAGATCAGGCTCATGACTCCGATCCAGGGCTGCCAGTGGGCTTTGGCGTATTTGTAGGCCCGGACCATATAGTCCCCTTGCTCAAACTGATCCTTCACCCGGTGCCAATAGTAAGGGCTGTCGGGCCGCTCATCCCGCGTCCAACCGAATTCCAGCACGACTACCCGTTTGTTGGCGTCGCCGTTATTGACCATAATCTGCCGCAGGTCCTCCACATGGCGAAAGCAGTAGATGCGGCAAGGATCGCCGGGGCAATTGGGGTCGCCGACGTTGTAGTAATTGGGGTCGGTAGCTACCTGGGCCGGGTCCATCTCCGGCGGAGCTTTGTAGCCTGCGCCGTGGACGCCCAGCATGTCAAAGTAGGGTTTGGCCCCGGCGTCATACATGGCCTGGACGAACTTGGTGTCGGGTACGGCCCGTTTGCTCAATTCAGTGGTGGGGGCCAATCCGGCAGTAATGACAATGATGTTGGGGTCCACCGCCTTGAGAGCGGTATATGCCTTTTTCAACATTTGGGTATATTCGGCAGCGTTGGGAGGCTTGTTGCCCCACTCGCGGGCCAGGTTTGGTTCATTCCAAATTTGGTAGGCATAGACACGGCCCTTGTAGCGGGTAGCCATGGCCGTCAAAAAGTCGGTAAAGTGGTCAATGTTTCCCGGCGGTGGGCCGGCCCAATCGGGGGCATGATCCACCCGGACCAGCAGGTTGAGGCCGAACTCTTCAACCTGGTCTACGATTCGGTCGGCGGTGGACCAGTCATATTGCCCTTTGCCTTTTCCTTCAATGTCACGCCAAGCAAACCATTGTTTGACCCACGTAAACCCGGCGTCGCGGATGAGGCCCAGGTCACGGTGGGCTACTTCGGGCCGCCACCAAAGAAAAGCCTGAATGCCGTAATCGGGGGAGGCCATGCGCGGCGGCGACCCGGACGGGCGTGGGGTATTGGTCGGTGGCGCCGGGGTGGGGGAAGGGGGAGCTGCGGTGAGCCGGGGCACACCGGTCGTCGGCGGCGGACCGGCGGTAGGGAACAGTACCGTCGGTGAGGGCGGCGGACCGGCGGTGGGGAACAGCACGGTGGGGGACGGGACGGCGGTCGCTTCGCCCGGCAAAGTCGTCGGGGGCACGGTGGGGATCGGTGACCGAGTTGCGGTTCCGACAGGGGCGGTGAAGGTAGGTCGCAGTGTCGGGGAAACGGCCACCTGTCTTGGCTCCGGTTCGGAGAGCAGCCGCAAGATCAAAGCCGCGCCTATGAAAAGGACGGCCAAGACGATCCCGATGCCCAGCAAGGTGACCACAAGGGTCAAGCCGCGATTGCCGTTGCCGGTTTCCTGGTGTTTTTTCTGTGTCATGGGTTTTCCTGTCGGGTCTTGCCGTTCATAGGGAACGACAACTTAACTGTCGGCCATTCATTCGCCAAATCTAGGTGGCTCTAACGCCGGGGCACGGGCGGTATCGCCCGTGCCCCGATCATCCCCATTATTTTTTCATGTTCTTCAGGGCGTTATAGGTCTGTGTTGGGGTCCAGTCGGGGTTGACGATGCCCCATTGGGCCTTTTCCGTACCCGGAGCGACGACGGCAAAATTCAGGTTCCAGAGGAAGGCGACACCGACAAACCCCCACTGCTTCATCAGCTGATAGGCTTTGACCGTCCACTCGGCCTGCTCTTGGCGGGTGTTGTCCTGCGCATAGCCGTAGTTGGGGTCGCCGATCCAGTTGGTTGCCCAACCGAACTCGGTGGGCCAGATCTTTTTCTTGCCGTCGCCGTACTTTTTCATTACGTTGTAGTACTGATGCAGCGTGCCGTAGAAGCTCCAGGAACGGTGCAACGTTTGGCACGGCCCCCGGAAGGAGGAACCTTGTTGGGTGATAAAGTCGCAAGCATCCTGCCCACCTTTGACCCAGGGGGCCACATTGTAGCCGCTAGGGTGGGCGCCAATGGCGTCGCTGTAGTTTTTGAGGCCGTTTTTGTACATGCCGTCCAGGTAGGCCACATCGTCCATGGCTTTGGGCGGCGGCGCACCGGTGGGCGTCAGCGCGCCGCTGACGACGATCATCTTGGGGCAAACGGCTTTGATGGCCTTGTACGCTGGTTTGAGCAGGTTCATGTAGGCCGCCGGATCGATCTTCATGTTGCCCCATTCGTAGTGCAGGTTCTGTTCGTTCCAAACCTCAATGGCCTTGACGCTGGAATTACAGTAGCGGCCCGCCATGGCTCCCAAAAAGTCGGCCAGGTCTTGGGGGTTGTTGGGGGGGCCACCCACGCTTGTGTCCTGCCCGGTCCGTGCCCAAAGGGGCGCGTTGACGACGCTGAACAGGATCTTGACACCCGCGCCGTTGGCCGCGTCGACGATCTCATCCAACGCACCCCATTGGTAGTTGCCTTTGGCCGGTTCAAAATGCTTCCATTCAACCTGTTGTTTGACCCAGCCAAAGCCTAGGTCTTTGACCTTGGCCATCACGATACCGGCTTGGCCGTTGTGGACCATGTGCGCTTGGATGCCGTAGCCAAAGTTGGTGTTGGGTGCGGGGTAGCTCGTGCCGCCCCCCGATGAGGAGGAACTCTTTTTCCCCGATGATTTTTTGGGTTTAGGCGTCGGCTTGGGCGTTGCCGTGGGTTGCGGGGTAGGAGAAGGCAACGGCGTCGGGGTCAGAGTCGGAACAGGGGTGGGCGTGGGGGTAGGAGTCGGCGTTGGGGTCGGTTCCTCCACCACAAGGGCGACACGCTGCGCCCCGGCCACCGTCTGGCCGTCGTTGGCGACGATGGAAACGCCGATGGCATACCGGCCCGGCCGGTCGGGCGCGGTCCAGGTGAAGCTCCGCTGGTCCAGGCCCGTCACCTGTTCCGTAACCTGTCCGTCTTCGGTTTCAATGCGCCAGACCACCGAGAAGTTGCTTTCCACGGGCGGGGGGGCTGCCTGGGCCGAGGCTTGGTACTCGCCGACAACGTTCCAAACGCGAGGGTCGTTCCCCTCATCCCACATGGCCCGCACCGCCACACCGCCCAGGTTGAAGCGGCTCATGAGGTCCAATTTGTGGCTCAAGCTGCTGGCATCTTCCAACCAAACGGTCCTTTGCTGACCGCTGGCCTCATCCACATAGGTAAACCAGTACTGGCCGATGGCGGGGTCAAATTGCACGCCCGCCGTATCCAGCCCCACCGTCACCTGCTCGCCGGGGATGAGGGAGGAATCTCCCTGCTGTACGGCTACCTTGCTCAACTTGGCCAGGGCGTCGCGGTAGGTATGCTCAATCAGGACTCCTCCCGCGTTCTCCACACTGCGCGCCGAAAGCACAGGCTGGAGTTTATACCGCTCAACCTCCCCCACGGCCCACCACAACAGGGCTTCCATTTTGCCGCCGGGCGCATAGGCCGCCGGATCCACAAAGGCCGGGAATTTGAAGCCGTCCACCACCCGGCCCAGGGCCTTCCAATCGTAGGCTCCTGTTTCCCAGCGGTCTTCGGCGATCTGGACCGGCTCCTCTACATGGATGGTGAGCCTTTTGCCTTTGTTGTGCAGCTGGATGGCCAATTTGGTGATGAAATCGGTGAATTGTTCCCGGAGGTCGGGGTTGATCCCCCGGTAGTCAATGTCAATCCCGGCATACATTTCGGCCACAACCAGGTTGACGATGTTCTGAATGTGCTCATCGCGGGATTCGGGGATGACCAACATGTTATCTACCAGGTCACTGCGCACGATGCCGTCATCGTACCAGTTACGCAAGGTGGGCAGGACCAGGTATGTTTCCTGTCCATCTGTGCCGGGCAGGTTGCCCAAGTTGCCGGTGATGTCATTGTGGTCCCCCAAGTAGTAGCCCAGGGGGTTCAACTCGGCCAGTGCTCGCTCGCCCAGATCCGGCAAGGAGACATAGTCGGGCAATTCCGCACTGACGCGGGGCGGTTGTGCCCCACACTGGAAAGCGGCAAAGGCCGAAGGCACATAATCCAGCCGGGATTCAAGGAGATCGTCCTCAACGATCAACTGCGAAGGGACGAATTCCCATTCTTCTCCCGTCCAGTTGTAGAGCGACAGAGTCTCATAAGGTTCGGCAGCATTGGGAATGGGCACGCTGACGACGACATCGGTCGGCATAGGGCCTTTGACACTCACTTGGTAAACGGGGCTTTTGGCCTGCAAATGAGGGGGAATGGCTGCCGCCGCTTCCTTCATTTCCTTGCCCGCCGAGCCTTCCAGGAAGCGGACCATGGGGACCTGTTCTTCTTTGATCTTGATGTCCTTTTCCATGCCCGTCGGCAGGATTGTCACCTGCATTCCGTCGGGGTCTACCACAGAGCCGCCTTCATCCTTGTCAATCGCGGTGTATCCCGCATCCAAGATCCGCTCCTGGGCCGAGACGGGAGGGAGTAAGAGACTGGCGATCACCAGGATAACGATCAGTACATTGAGGATCCAGGCCCCCGTCTTTCCCTCCAGCAACTCGGTCAATCCCTGAACGATTGGATTCATCTTCTCTTCCATGTACCCTCCTGCAGCTATCCTTCCTTTCCGTCCCACATCTCCTAGATAACGCGAAAATGCCCCGTCGCCCGGTTCGGCCAGAACACCAAACCGGACGCGGGGTTCATCTCCGGTCCTCCGCCTGCAATGCTTCTACCATCATTGCGTAACATCGGCGAGCATGGGGCGCATTGTAGCATAGGCAGGACGATTTGGCAAATTTGCATTTTGCGCAATCAGGATTCCAGGATTCCGGCCGTCTACCCTACAACCTCTGGGCTGCCGTCAGCACTTTTTTCACCCTCTTGGCTTGCGAAGGCTGCAAATCGGGCAGTCTTGCTTCTAGGACCCGGATGAATTCCGTTCTGTTCTCCCGACTGACCGCCGACGATATTGCTTCCGCATCACGCGCCACATCCTTTGGACGGCAACGGCGCAAATGGTCAAGCAGGTAGGGGAAAATCTCGGTCCGGTACTCGTCTTTTTGTGCGGCAACGGTGGACAGTACCTTGATGCCCCGATCCACCGTGATCACCGAGCCGTTTTCTATCGCTGCTTGTATTTCCGCCCTGTGCTCGTATAGCACAGGGGCCGTATGTTCCGCAATAGTTGCGAGGGCGCTCATCCCTCCCCAAACCAACCGGTTGTTCCGGCTGCCCAGGAGCGCGAGAAACTCGTCTACATAATCGGCTATCAGCGACGGGTCCCGATAGCCGATTTCGTACAAAACCTTGATGCAATCGCTCTGTATTTTGCGATCACGGTTTCGTAGGTTGACGACCAACTCTTTGATGTCTTCCGCCGCCTTGCGTTCCACCAATTCTTCGGCAAGTTCCTGGTTGGGAACGTCATCGCGTCTCCCCAAGGCAGAAGCCAGTCGGTTGATCACCGTCATCGTTCCCCCCTCTTTTGCTCGGTGCCCTTTTTCTGCGGTGCGAAACTCTAAATGTACTTGCCCTACCCCGCTCACCCTTGCTTCCGGGAGCGGCGCCTTTCACCCAGGGCCAGGAGCCAGGAAAGCCTCCGGCGGAGCCAATAGCGCACCGGCCCTTTGTATCGCTTGACCATCATCACCGTCACCGGGGCCTGCAACGCAACCCGCTCCGGGATCGTGCCCATCAGGACTTGGTCAAACAGACGCTCCTCCGTCGCGCCGATGACGAGCAGATCGTGATTGGCCGCTTCGGCCACAATGCTTTCTACCACATCATCGGCGGCCAGCACCTCCACTTCCAAGGGGTAGTCATAGCCCGCCGCCAGGTTGCGCATCAGTTCAAACCCCTTGGCCCGCGCTTCGGGGCCGGCGTCCGCCGGGGTGCAGACATACAAGAGCGTAACGACAGCCTCTTGGCCGCTGCGCAGGGCAAAACTGCGGGCCTGGTCAATGGCCAGGCGAATGGCCAAACGGGTGTTTGCTCCTCCAGCAGCCGGAACCAAGATGCGCCGGGGTTCCCGTCTTTCTCGGAAGAGGACGACGGCCAGGTCACAGGGCGGTTCCACGGCGACCAGGTCGATTACGCTGCCAAAGGCGTGGTGTTGGCTATCGGTATGTCCCGGCCAACCCATGATCATCAGGTCCACTTTGCGTTCGCGGGCGGTCTCGATAATGGCCCGCCCGATATGGCGGTCCAGGCGGATCATGGTGTGGACCGGGACATCCATCTGGCGGGCCTGGCGGATGGCTTCGTCCAGGATCGGTTTGCCTTCCCGCAGGAACATCCGCCCGTCGGAGATGGAGAGCTGCACCGGCACGCGGACCACGTGCAAGGCCAATACCTCACCGTCGTGGATGCGGGCGATGGCCGCGCCCAGGATGCCCAGCATTCGCGCTTGCTCCTCATTCGCCAGAGGGATGAGAACTCGGTACTCTTTGGGGACCAATCGCTCTTCGTGGAGGATTTTGACCGGCAGAGCCTCTTCGGCCTCTCCGGCGCGGCGGGTATAGGCCACAAAAACGATCACACCCAGCCCCACCCAAACCAGGCCCACATACCACGCCATCGGTTGGAAGGTGAATTGGTAGACGGCCAACCCCAGGTTGCAGACGATGCCCAGGATGGGCAGTAAGGGGAAAAGGGGTGCTCTGTAGCCCCGTTGCAGGTCCGGTTCCCGCTTCCGGATCATGATCATGGCCAGGTTGGTCAAGGCGAAGGAGAGGAGGAACATCAGACTGGCCCCGGAGCCGACCACCTCCACCGGCAGCAGGACGGCCATGGCGACGATGATCAAGCCGGTGCTCAGGACCGCGACGTGGGGTGTGCGCCGTTTGGGGTGGATGGCGCCCAGGGCCGGGGGCAACATCCGTTCCCGGCCCATGCTGAACCCCACCCGCGAGGAGGCCAACACGCTGGCGTTCAGAGCCGACATGGTGGAAAAAAGGCCGCCGAACACGATAAGGGCCACGCCGAACTTGGGCATGAAATTCTCGGCGGCGCGGACAATGCCGGTCTCTTTGTAGATGCCCAACACCTCCCAAGAGGTGTTGATCGCCGGATCGTTGGGGTCCACCGGCTCGTGGATCTCCATTTCGGCGGGCAATTGGTCTACCGTCTTGCCGTACACCTCAAACTTGGTCGGGTCTACCGCACCGATGGAAACCAGCAGGATGAGCAGATAGATCGTCACCGCAATCGCCAGGGAGATAAAGGTAGCTTTGGGGATGTTTTTGATCGGGTCCCTGACCTCTTCGCTGACGGTGGCGATCAGGTCATAGCCCTCAAAAGCGATGAAGGTCAGCCCCATGGCTACGACAACACCGCCGAACCCTTTGGGGAACATGGGAGAAAAGGCGGAAAAGGCATCGGGCCGCCGAAAGAGGGCCACCAAGCCAAAGGCGATAAACACGCCCAAGACGGTGATCTTGGTCACGGTGACGACATTTTCCGCCTTGCCGGTCACATCGGCCCCCAACACGTTGAGGGTGATAAAGAAAGCACTGATGAGGAAGGTCACCAGGGAGACGGCCCACCGATGCCCCAAGGTCCCCACCAACAGGTCGTATGCCGTCGGCCAGTAACTCCCCAGTAGCTCAATGAAATAACCGCCAAAGCCTACAGCATAGAGGGCACAGGCCACCGTATAGGCAAACCACAGCATCCACCCTGCCAGGAACCCTACAGCACCCGGCATGGCCCTTTGCACAAAGGAGTACCCTCCACCCGCTTCCGGGATGGCCGAGGCCAGCTCGGCGTAGCTAAAGGCCGTGAACAGGGTGACGACACCGTTCAGAGCGAAGGCAATGATCGCCGCCGGTCCGGCTTCCCCGGCGGCAATACCGGTTAGGACGAAAACCCCCGCGCCGATCATGGCGCCTACGCCGATCATCACCGCGTCAAACAGGCCCAGCGTCCGGGCCAGCGTGACCTCTTGCTCTTGGCGTGTTGACATGGTTCTTCTCCTTGTCGCCCGGTCCGATAACAAAAAAACACCGCCCCCGGCCCTTTCCGAGGGCGCAGGTGACGACTGTCAAGGCCATTATACCACACTCTTTCCGTTTGGCAACTAACAACAATCCCTTCTCGGACGCCGGAACGTCATCCGACGCGGGCCTCAACCCGCCCTGGTGGCAGGTCGTCGGAGGCGGATGCTTTCGCCTCCACAGACGCTTGGCCGCAGGCCCGAAAAGGGTGACTTGGCATCCCCCCGGCGCGAACCGCCGGGCGTTGTCATCCTCGGCGGTACGCCGGGGATCGGCTCACTTGCGGACTCCGACGGACCGCCGATTGGTACATGGGAAATTGGCAGGGTTTGACTTTTTCAACGGTTCGTGTTATGATGAGCTTACTGGGTGATGTTTAGCGCGTTCAGGAGGCGAATTCCCCGGCGGAGTGTTGGTCTCCTTTCGGTCCGCTGCTCCTGTGTTTCCCACTCCGATCTGCGGATGAGACCGGGTTGGCCCGATGGTCCTTTGCTGTGGTTTGTCTGCCGTGTCGTTGTCTAAGTCAGTAGAGGAGTCGTGACAATGAAGCCGTCTTTGCGTTGGTTCAAGAGGCAACCATGGCCGTCTGTGGCTTTATCTGTGACTTCCGCTATATTGGGCATTATTGCCGGACCTGTGATTGAAGCACTTGCACCTCCTTTATTTCAAGGGCAAAATCTCGTCTATCTCGTTTTTTTTATCAATAGTTTTCTTTTTCTGTTGGTAACGATTTATTCAATGTCGTTTTGGAATAGCACTTTGAAACGTGTTGACAGTACTTATTCTAAAATGAACGATCTCGCGGAGAGCCTCGATGCGCGGTTCTCTTTCGTGTCGGTTGGGAAAGGCGAGGCTCAAAGAGCCTATGAAGAAATTTCCAAACTGGTTAGGTTGGCAGAGAGAGAGATTCTTTATCTCAACTATGGTACTGTGAGACGCCTGGAAAGCGAGTTAACTTTCGATAGCACTGTAGCGCAAAGTATCGAGCGTCAAAAGTATTTCGACGTTTTGTTACGGAAAATTCAGAACAGTGAGCATCATCGATTTAAGTTCAAGCGAATTATTCAGATACCCCCAAACTGCAACCTAGCGGATCTACACGATCCTCTTTTGATGAGACATTACAAGCAATTGACTGAAATAGGAACAAAGCAACCTGAGTTTGTGAGCTTAAAACGGTCTCGTCCTTTCACACCAGCTACGTTCGTAATCATTGATCGCCGATATATGATTTGGGTTGTTAATGCATTTGACCCAGACGATAATGAGTACTATACAGAGGGTTTGTTCATCTTTAACGACCCCAAGGGTGAAATGGTTCATGAGTTTGTAAGGCTGTTTGAACGTATTGATGCTTACGCTTCCCTTGTGAGCAGTGATGATCTTGGTTGAGGAGGTGGATCAAGATTACCGTGCTGTGCGGGTGGTGAGGGTATTGATTGCGAGAACGACCGATCTTTCCCCGAGAAAGTGGACACGTGAATAAGCGAAATCTCGGGTCTGTGGTACAATCACCCCAAGTTGCTACCTTGGGCAATCAAACTGGAAAATCCGTGGATTCTTGGCTATAGTTGTAGGCGACCAAACTAACAACCAAAGCCGGAGGAATCCATGGACGAACTGATCATAATACTCTTCCTTTTGGAAGCCATGAATCATCACGAAGATCCTCAGTGCCGTGTGAGCGATGCCGAGGTCATGACCACTGCCTTGGTAGCTGCTTGCTTTCTGCTTCGGCGGAAACCGGTCCCAAGCTTGCCGTTGGCTTGCTGAACCCCGCTACATCTCCAACATGTCAAGCCCCTGTTCCTTACCCTTTTCGCCTGCCTGGCCGAGGTCTGGAAGGACCTGAATGCAGATTGCATCTACAGTATCGATACCTTCCCTATTCCTGTCTGTGACAACATCTGTATCTCGCGGGCCAGGGTCTACCAGGGTGAGGCCTATCGGGGCTACATCCCCGGCAAGCGACGCTACTCCTACAGCCTCAAACTCCATCTGCTGGTCACGGCAGAGGGATGGCCCGTCGAGTTCTTTCTCGCGCCGGGCTCCTGCGGTGACGTCAGTGGCCTCGGCCTCTTCGATCTGCCTCCCCATTCAACCGTCTATGCCGATCGGGCCTACAACAACTACTACTTGGAGGACCTGCTGCAAGAGGCCTGCCAGATCTCATTGCAGCCCATGCGCAAGAAAAGTTCAAAGCGTCCTTTCCCGCCCTGGACCAGCTTCTTGCAACATTACTTCCGTAAGAGGACAGAAACCTCCGGCAGTCTGCTTGAACCAATGTTGCAAGCCCATTCGCGCTGTCACCGCAGCAGGTTTTGCACTGAAAGTCGTGTTCTTCATCATCGCCCTCAGTGTCAGCTTCCTGTGGGTGGCAACTTGGGTTATATACTACAAAATCCATACTGCATACTGCATACTGAGAGTTGTTGCCGGGGGATTGACAAGAACCCCGCAAGGGACTATAATGCAGAACGAAACCAGGCATGAGGGAAAGGGTATTTCGCGTTGGCACAGATCAGCTACATCGGCCATGCAACCGTCTTGGTAGACATGGGAGGGGTTTGCCTCCTGACCGATCCCATCCTGCGGAACCGTGTCCTCTTTTTGCGGCGGCACGGTCGCAACCCCGTACCCAAGCTGCTACCTGAATGCCCGCCGGATGTGATCCTGCTCTCTCACCTGCATTACGACCATACCGATCTGCCCTCTCTGCGCAAACTTGCTGCCACGACCACCGTCATCGCGCCCAAAGGCAGCGGTCGTTACCTGAAACGCTGGGCCGGTGTTGAGGTCCAAGAAGTAGTCGAAGGGGATACGGTGCGTATCGGCGATGTTGAGATCGTCGCCCTTCCGGCCAACCATGCCAACGCCTTCTCAATCCCGCGCCCCATGTCCGCCTGTCTGAGCTACGTGATGCGCAACCAACTTGCCTTCTATTTTGCCGGAGATACCGACCTCTTTGCCGAAATGCGCGAGATCGGCGAACAGTTTGATTTGGACGTTGCCCTCCTGCCGGTATGGGGCTACAGCCACCGCCTCGGCGCGGGCCACCTCACACCGCTGACGGCAGCCCAGGCGTTGCAACGGCTCCGGCCCCGCATCGCCATCCCCATCCACTGGGGCTCTCTACGACTGCCCGGCCCCAACCTATTCTGGGACTCGGTCCCTCACATGAGCATCCCGCCGTATACCTTTGCCAACCACGCTCAACACCTGGCGCCGACGACCCACGTCCACATCCTCCAACCGGGGGAGCAGATTACCATCCAAAAACAGGAACAAACGGCGAAAACAAAATGAGAAACCGGGTTATCGGCACAATCCTTTTGGCCCTGTTAATTACCACCATGGTCATCGGCGCGTTTGCAGCGGGCGTCGGTTTTACCTGGTGGTTGATGCACGATCAAACGGCCGACAACGAGGAAGCAACGGCCTTCGGCATCTTTTGGGAGGCGTGGCATCACGTTGAAGAGAGCTTTTTGGGCGACATCCCCCCTATGCACGAGGTTGTATGGGGTGCCATTCGGGGCGCACTGGCAACGCTGGACGACCCCTACACCATCTTCCTGGAACCCCAGCCGCGCCAGCGAGAAAAAGAAGACCTGAGCGGTCGATTCGGCGGCATCGGAGCCTACATCTACCAGGATCCAGAGGGCAACATCCGCCTAGAACCAATGACAGACCTGCCGGCCGCCCAGGCCGGTGTCCAAAAAGGCGACATCCTACTCAAAGTAGATGACACCGCGATCACCCCCGCAACGACGGTAGACGATGTGGTGAACCTGATCCGCGGCGAAGTAGGGACCGTCGTCCGCTTGACTCTGCGACGTGAAGGCGTCGCAGAGCCCGTCCAAGTCGAAATCACCCGCCAGGAAATCCCGTCCCCTTCCGTCACATGGCACATGCTGGAAGAGGGCGAAGGCATAGGCTACATTCGTATCATGCTCTTTAGCGAGCGCACGGCCAAAGAACTCAAAGAAGCCATCCAAGACCTAAAGGAGCAGGGCATGACCCGCCTCATCGTAGACCTGCGGGGCAACGGCGGCGGCTTGTTCGTCGCCGCCCTAGATGTCGCCAGCGAGTTTCTGAACGGAGGCGTCATTGTCTACCAACAGGAAAAGGGCAAAGACGAAAGGACCTTTTCTGCTTCCCGGCGGGGGAGCTACACCGAAGGCCCTCTGGTCCTCTTGGTGGACGGCGGCACGGCCAGCGCATCCGAGATCGTCGCCGGTGCGCTGCAGGATCACCAACGGGCCATCCTCATCGGCGAACAGACCTTTGGCAAAGGCTCGGTCCAATCGGTCTTTGACCTGAGCGATGGCTCATCCGTCCATATCACATCGGCCAAATGGCTGACCCCCAATCGCCACCAGATCCACGGCCAGGGCCTGACACCCGACCTGGTCGTGATCCCCACCGACGACGACCGCGCCCAGGGGCGGGACCCACAACTACAACGGGCCGTTGAATACCTACTCAACGGAAAATAGCCCATTCCCCGACAAAAGGTAAACCCCCGGCGGAAGCGTTAAGACGATTTGCGCAATGCCCCGGTCTATGCTATACTTCCGCTCCGGGCGGGAGACGGCCCGCCCGGAGAATCTCACACACCCTCAGACCGGAAGGGGGGTGCCGACCTAAAGGCGGCGTCGGTTCCCAACCGGGGCGAAGGGGGTGGAGGAAAAACAGAAACAGGAGGAAAACCCATGTCCCACATTACCATGAAAGCACTCCTGGAAGCGGGAGTGCATTTCGGCCACCGTACCCAACGCTGGAACCCCAAAATGAAACCGTTCATCTTTACCGAACGGAACGGCATCCACATCATTGACCTACAACAGACCATCGTCCGCCTGGAACAAGCCTACAACCTGGTGCGCGATACCGTCGCAGAAGGGGGAACCATCATCTTTGTCGGCACCAAAAAACAGGCCCAAGAGAACCTGGCCAACGCGGCCATACGGTGCAACATGCCCTACGTCAATCAACGTTGGCTGGGCGGCACGCTGACCAACTGGCAGACCATCCGGCAGCGGATCAGCTACCTTCTGGAACTGGAACAACGCCGCGAAGCAGGGGACTTTGAACGGCTGACCAAAAAAGAAGCCCTCAAACTGGAGCAACTCATCGCCAAATTGAACCGGCGATTGGGTGGTCTGAAAAACATGACCCGCTTGCCCGACCTGCTCTTTGTTGTAGATGTGCGTCGCGAGGCCATTGCCGTCAAAGAAGGCAACATCCTCAAAATCCCCGTGATCGCCATGGTGGACACCAACTGCGATCCCGACCCGGTAGACCTGGTGATCCCGGCCAACGATGATGCCATCCGCGCCATCAAACTGATCGTAGATTACATTGCCGACGCCGTTCTAGAAGGACAACAAATCCGCGAGGCGTTGCAGGCCGACCAAGAAGTCGCCGAGGACGAAAAATACCTGGGTGAAGCCACCCTGGCTAAACTACGCTCCGGCGAATTTGAGTTTGAAGAAGAGGAATATCAAGAAGAAGAACCGGAGGAGGAGCGATAACCTGCACACTATCCAGGAGCCGACAGGCCCTGAGAATCAGATGAATCGGGGAGGAAACGAACGTGGCAACCATTACTGCACAAATGGTCAAAGAACTACGCCAGGCGACCGGCGCCGGCGTGTTGGATTGCAAAGAGGCGCTACAGCACAGCGACGGCGACTTTGACAAAGCCGTGACCTATCTCCGAGAAAAAGGGATGGCCGCTGCTGCCAAGCGGGCCAAGCGCGAAACCAAAGAAGGCCGCGTAGGAGCCTACATCCACGCCGGGGACCGCGTTGGCGCCCTGGTTGAGGTCAACTGCGAAACCGATTTCGCCGCCGGGACCGATGAATTCGCCCAGTTGGTCCACGACCTGGCCATGCAGGTCGTGGCCGCTCGGCCCATCTACCTGACCCCCGAAGACATCCCGGAGGATGTTTTGGAAGCGGAAAAGGCCATCTACCGAGCGCAGATGCAAGATTCGGGTAAACCGGAGCATATTTTGGAGCGGATCGTTGAAGGCAAACTCAAAAAATTCTACGAAGAAGTCTGCTTGATGGAGCAGCCCTTCATCAAGGATACGGCCATCACCATCAGGGAACTGGTCCAGCAAAAGAACGCCCAACTAGGGGAAAACATTGTCGTTCGACGCTTTGTGCGTTTTGAGGTCGGCGGCGAATAACCGCCGACCTTTTTCAACGGTGAGGTGACCATGGCCGCTGTGAGCTACCGGCGCGTGATGCTCAAACTGGGAGGCGAATCCCTGGCCGGTCCCCAGGGGTTTGGAGTTGACCCCGATATGGCAACCCAAGTGGCGGCCAAAATCCGCCAGATTCGGGACCTGGATGTAGAAATCGCCATCGTCATGGGCGCGGGCAACATCTGGCGTGGACAGATCGGCATGTCCCACGGCATGGACCGGGCCACCGCCGACCATATGGGCATGTTGGCCACCGTTATCAACTCCCTGGCCCTGGCCGATGCCCTGGAACGCATGGGGCTGCCTACCCGCGTCCAGACCGCCATTGAGATGCGGGCCGTGGCCGAACCGTACATCCGCCTGCGGGCCATCCGCCACCTGGAGAAAGGGCGAATACTGATCCTGGGGGCAGGAACGGGCAACCCTTACTTTACCACCGACACCGCCGCGGCTCTGCGGGCAATGGAGATTGACGCCGATCTGCTGATCAAAGCGACCAAAGTGGACGGCGTCTACGCTACCGACCCGATGGTAGACCCCCAGGCCCGGCGGTTCGATCACCTGACCTACATTGATGCTCTGAACATGCGGATCAAAGTGCTCGATTCAACCGCCATCTCCCTATGCATGGACAACCACTTGCCCATCGTCGTGCTGGACCTGTGGCAGCCCGATGCACTGCGCAAAGCAGTGTTGGGGCAAGAAGTCGGGACCATCATTCGCTACTGAACGGTGACATCGGTCGGCGGTGAGTTCGGGGCCAAACCCTACCTTGCCCTCGGCGGATCCCAATCCCACCCGGCGCAGCCTACGGTCCGTCGGACCGTAGGCCGAAGGAAGTGGGATCTGGTGAATTTCCGGTAGGAGGAAAACGATGATTGATGAAGTGCTGGACGAATTGCGAGAACGCATGACCAAATCTGTCGAGGTATTGCAAAGCGACCTAATGGGCATCCGCACCGGGCGGGCTTCCCCGGCCCTGGTGGAGAAGCTCCCGGTCGAATACTACGGGACCCTGACGCCGCTCAACCAAATGGCCAGCATTGCCGCCCCGGAACCACGCCTGCTGGTCATCCGCCCGTGGGACCCTTCGGCTCTGCCGGACATTGAGCGGGCCATCCTTAAATCGGAATTGGGGCTGACGCCTATGAACGACGGGAAGCTGATCCGGTTGAGCATTCCCCGACTGACGGAGGAACGGCGCAAGGAACTGGTCAAAGTGGTCGCCCGACGCGTAGAAGAGGCACGAGTAGCAATCCGCAACCTGCGCCGCGATGCCCTCAAGGACCTGCAAGAGTTTGAGAAAGAGAAGCTAATCTCGGAGGACGACTTTTATCGGGGCAAGGACAAAGTCCAGGAAATGACCGACGAATTCATCGCCGAGATTGACGAAATCGGCAAACGCAAAGAGGCCGAAATTCTTGAGATATAAGGGCCTGGTGGGAAATGGCGGAAACCAAGATCGAAAACGGGCCACGCCATGTGGCCATGATCATGGACGGCAACGGTCGCTGGGCCAAAGCACGCGGTCTTCCCCGCTTGGCCGGGCATCGCGCCGGGACGGAAAATCTCCGTCCTATCCTAGAAGCGAGCGTAGAATTCGGCATCGAAATCCTAACCATCTGGGCCTTTTCCACGGAAAATTGGACCCGTCCCAAGCGCGAGGTCCGGGGCCTGCTCCGCATCCTAGAACGCATGATCCGGCGCGAGCTGAAAGAACTACACAAACAAGGTGTCCAGCTGCGCCACATCGGGCGTCTGGAACGGCTTCCCCCACGCTTGCAAAAAGAGGTCCTGGATGCCATTGAATTGACCAAGAACAACGACCGCATCGTGCTCAACGTCGCCTTTGATTACGGCGGGCGCGACGAGATCGTCCATGCCGTCCGCGAAATCATCCGCAAAGGCATCCCCGCCGAGGAGGTGGACGAGGAACTGCTTTCGGCCCACATGTACACCGCCGGTCAGCCCGACCCCGATCTGATCATCCGCACCGGCGGCGAACTGCGCACCAGCGGCTTCATGCTGTGGCAATCTGCCTATTCGGAGTACTACATCACCCCTACCTTCTGGCCCGACTTTGGCCGTGAGGAGCTGTACGAAGCCCTGGTGGCCTACAGCCAACGGGATCGGCGGTTCGGGGGCATCAAGGACGATTACGGCTCTCCCTACGAAGTCCCCGACGAGGAAGAAGAGGACGATTTCCTATTCGACGAGGAGGACGAAGAATAGATGCTCCGCAGCCGGGTGTTGAGCGCGGTCGTCCTGATCCCCGTCGTGTTCGGTCTGACCTATGCCGGGGGTTGGCTGCTGACCGGGGCGATGTTTGTCGTTGCCGTCCGCGCTGCTTATGAGATGTTCTTGCTCATGGAAAAGGGCGGGTATCGGCCCTCCCTGCCGGCAACGGCCATCGTCATCGCCCTCCTGCTGGTGGTCGCCCGCTTCCCCGAACGGGATCTGCTCGGCCCGGCGTTGGCCGTCTCGGTGATGGGCACGTTGACCTGGCAGCTGTTGCGCCCCCCTCAGGGTCACCCTACCCAGAGCTGGGCATTGACCCTGGGCACAGCTTTGTGGTTGGGTTGGCTCATCGGCCATTTCGTCCTGCTCCGCGATCTCTCTCCCCCTTTTGACCTGGGGGTGGGTACGCGCTGGCTGGTGCTCATGTTCCTGGTGACGTGGATCAACGACACGGCGGCCTATTTTGTGGGCAAGGCCGTGGGCAAGCACCCCTGCGCCCCTTACCTCAGCCCCAAAAAGACCTGGGAAGGGACCATCGGCGGCTGGCTCGGCGGGGTAGCTGCGACGGCGCTGCTGGGATACTGGCTGGTGGACCTACCCTGGCTCCACGGTCTGGCCCTGGGCGCGCTGGTGGCAACGGTGGCTCCCTTTGGCGACCTGGCTAAATCTATGGTCAAGCGGCAGATGGGCGTCAAAGATTTCAGCGCCCTCATCCCCGGCCACGGCGGGATGTTCGACCGCATCGACAGCTTGCTGTTCGTCGCTCCGGTGATGTACTACTACGCTACGCTGGTTTTGGCCGCCTGATCATCCAGGTCATCGTCCCTCGAGGAAACACCAAACGATTTTTGTGTTTTCACGTTCCTCTAAGCAACCCTCCGGTCCGGCGCAAGATCTCTTTGACACCTGCGCGGCCTTGTGTTATACTCGAACCGGCAATGATGCCTTGTGATGGTGGAGGGGGTGGATGACCAAGATCAACATCTTTGACCGCACACTCAAAATCATCGCCCGTAACTACGCCGATCTGCTCCTGCGGCTGGCCTTTCCCGGCGTCCCCATCCGCCTGCTCGGCACACTGGAAAATGTTGAACTCTCCCTGCCGACCCGGCGTGTGGATTTTCTCCATCGCATCGAACACGCGGGGCAGGAGTATTTGTTACACCTGGAATTCCAGTTGGAACACGCCGCCGATTTCCCCCGACGGATGTGCAGTTACCACGGAGCACTGATCGAGCAATTTGATCTGCCGGTGATCACCCTGGCCCTGTACCTGCGCCCCCGACAATCTCCTATCCCCGACGAGTATGTAGTGCGACTGGGGGATCGGGAAGTCAACCACTTCCGGTATCCGGTGCTCAAACTGTGGCACTATGAAGAGGACATCCGCAGCGGCAAGTACCGAGAACTGGCCCCTCTGTTGGTGATGCTGGTCCGCGAGCCGGACGAAAAGATCCTGGCCAGGGAGCGTGAGCTGATCTGGGCCGAGCCGGATGACAAGAAGCGGGCAGATCTCTTTGCCCTGGCCGTCACCATCGGGGCGCGGTACTTTGATAAAGAGTTTCTGTGGCGGTTCTTTCGAGAGGAGTTGGAGCAAATGAGAGGAGCAACGTTTATCGAAGAATGGATCGAAGAGGGTATTCAGCAAGGTATCCAGCAAGGCATTCAGCAAGGCATCCAGCAGGGTATTCAGCAGGGTATTCAGCAAGGCATCCAGCAGGGTATTCAGCAAGGTATCCAAATGGGGCAAATGGAAGGGGCCAGACGAACCTTGCGCGAAAGCATTCTCCACATCTTGGAGGTGCGTTTCGGCTTGCCCGCCTTGCGGGTGGATGCGCTGGCCCGACAGTTGGAGACTATCGACGACATTTCGGAGCTAAAACGCCTTCAGGATCACGCCCTACAGGATGCAGCTATCAAGGATTTCGAAGCCCGGCTGGATCAAGTGGCTGAGCGCAAACGATACAGCCAATCGCCGGCAGAGTAACAATCAATCTCTTTGCAGCGAGGGCTTGCTTATGCACCGAGTTCATCTTTCCCAGCTTGGGGTTGTTCTATCCGCCGCCACCCTGGCGGGCGTCTTGTTGCTGGCAGCCATGATCGTGCCTACCGTCTGGGCCGATGCTGCCACCCTGGACGGCCTGTACGACACTGCCTATGGTCCTCCTCTGGCCGCGGACCCTGCCGGCGACCTGGCCTCACCGGGACCTGCGGATTGGGAAGGAACGTGGTGGACCGACGTAGTAAGCCTGTACGTCACCAATGACACACAGAATCTGTACGTTCTGGTCTCCTCCCCGGCTTTTTCCCACACCCAATCCGGCGGCTCCTTTGGCCTGGTGCTCGCCACAGGGCGGTATACGGCTACCGGCGGCGCGGCTCCACAAGACCCCTGGGGCAACGCCATCACCCTGGCCTACACCGCCACCCACGCCAATAGCGGCACGACACCGATCACCTTGCCCTACCGCATCATCCCCGATTTTGTCATCCGGGGCAACATCGTGGGCCGCGATTGCTGTGCATTTTACGACAACGGCTGGACCGAATTACGGACCTGGAACGGCAGCGATTACAACACCGGCGGCGGCTCCAACTGGGGCGGCGTCGGCGGGGGTGCCCTGATCGGCGACCACGTAGCCTTTGCCGATGGCAGCGGCATTGAGTTTGCCATCCCCTTTGCCGACCTGGGCCTTTCCTTCACACCCGGCAACCCCATCCACTTGCAATTCTACGCAACTCAGACCGGCGGGGCCAAAGGAGCCTACGATACGGCCCCCGGCGATGACCAATCCACCGGCTGGGACGACCCCACCACCCAACACTTCCTGGCCACCTACGTTTTGACCGCCTCCCAGGACGTGGTGCTGACCTTTCCCCAAGAGGACCAGCACTTTGTTCGCCCCCCCATCACCGTAACCGGCTATGTCACCCCGACGGGGAACGTCACCCTCACCCTCTCGCTGAACGGCAGTGCGACCTTTACGCCCGCGTTGGATGCCCAGGGTCGCTTTACCCAGGCCGTCACCCTCCAACCGGGAAAGAATACCCTCACCGCTACCGCCCAGAGCACGCTGGGAACAGGAGTGGATATGCGGCACGTGACCTACGGACCGGCCTTGACCATCACCGCTCCCCTGGAAGGGGAACACACCTTTGCGCCAAATGCCGTGCCGGTGCGTGGCGTAGCCCAACCCGCCGAGGCCGTCACGGTGACGGTGCAGCTGGATTCCGGCACACCCCGGCAGACCGCCGTGGATCCGGCGACCGGTTCCTTTTCCGCGACGGTGACGCCGACCGTCAGCGGCGTCCACACCTTGACCGTGCGTGCCTTCAACGCCAGCGGTACCGTCAGCGAGGTGCGTCATATCACTTACGGCGCGTGCGGCCACGACAACGATGTCTGGTGGTGGCCGCTCGGCCACTTTACCCGCGACGAGATCTACCGCCAACCCTGGGGCGCGGTCCCCGCTTCCTCCACGGTGACTCTCCGTCTGCGGGCCTGCAAGGACGATCTGACCGGCGCGACGCTCCACGTCTACCTGCACGATAGGGGCGAGGTCGCCACATTGCCCATGACCCTTTCGACGGCCATCACCGGGACCTTGTACGACTATTGGGAAGCGACCGTCACCGCCCCGCCCACCCCGACCCTGATGTACTACAAGTTCGAGGCGGTGGATGGAACCGACCGGACCTGGTATGTGGACGATCAGGAATACGACGGACTCAACGGCTGGGGCAAAGCGGTAGCGCAGAACCCCGTTTACGAGGCTTTCCGCGTCACCGTCTATCACCCTGACTTTCAGACGCCGGCATGGATCAAGGACGCCGTCGTCTATCAAATCTTCCCCGACCGCTTCCGCGACGGCGATCCGACCAACAACATCATCTCCGGGACCCGTTTCATATACGGCAACGCCAACGGGGGCATCACCTACCCTCAATGGAACAGCCGGGTGATCGATCCTCGCGATCCGGGCGGCCCCTTCTACCAACGGTGGAGCGAGGACTTTTACGGCGGCGACCTACAAGGCATCACGGAGAAGCTGGATTACCTCCATGACTTGGGCGTCACGGCCCTCTACCTCAACCCCATCTTCCTTTCGCCCTCCAACCACAAATACGACACGACGACCTTCGAGCAGGTGGACCCGGCCCTGGGCGGCAACGCGGCCCTGGCCGCCCTGCTGGACGCCGCCGAGGAACGGGGCATGGCCGTCATCCTGGACGGCGTGTTCAATCATACGTCATCGGACAGCATCTACTTTGACAAATACAGCCGCTATCCGGGTGACGGCGCCTACGAATCGCAGACCAGCCCCTACTATGATTGGTACACCTTTAGCAGCTGGCCCGATGACTATGAATCGTGGTGGGGCTACGACACCTTGCCCAAACTCCGCTCCGATAACGTTGAGGTGCGCGACTACTTTTGGCGCAGCGGTGCGGGTTCCATCGCCGCCCGTTGGGTCTATTCGGGCACAGCCGGTTGGCGGCTAGATGTGGGCGGCGACGTGGACGGTGGCGCCCAGGAAGTGGGAGGCAACGACTACTGGGAAGGCTTCCGGGGAACGGTCAAGGGTGCGAATCCGGAAGCGGTCATCGTCGGCGAGGAGTGGGGCGACGCTACACCCTGGCTCCTGGGGGAGGAATGGGACAGCGTGATGAACTATCGTTTCCGCAGCGCCCTCCTTTCCTTCCTACGGGATACACCCTACACCGACAACGACAACAACGCCTCTTCCAGCGGTGGCCCTCTGAACCCCATCACCGTTTCTCAATTCGACCAACGGCTGCGGCAGATCCAGGAGGATTACCCGCCCCCCGCCTGGTACGCCATGCTCAATCTGGTTGGTTCCCACGATACCAACCGGGTGCGCTTTGTGTTGGGCCACGCCCAGCACCAGGACGGCAGCGACCTGACGCCGGAGGAACTGGACGCCCGCCAGAAACTGATGGCCTTGCTCCAATTCACACTGCCCGGTGCACCGACAATCTATTACGGCGATGAAGTAGGGGTGGAATCGCCGGGCCGCTGGTACAACAACAAATGGGAGGATGACCCCTACAACCGCATCCCCTACCCCTGGGAGGACACCCCCGGTTACTATCAGGCCCGTACCACCATTCGCGACCACTATGCCCGTCTGGCCCGCCTCCGCAACACCCATCCTGCCCTGCGCACCGGCTCCTTCGATACCCTCCTGACCGATGACGAACATCAGGTGTACGCCTACGGCCGCAAATCGGGCGAGGGTGTGGCTCTGATCGTCATCAACCGCTCATCGGAGGCGCAGGATGTCACAATCCCTTTGAACGGCTACCTGCCCGATGGCACCCGGTTGTACGACGGACTCGGCGGCCAGACCTATGTTGTCTCTCAGGGTGCGGTGACGGTTTCGCTGACAGGGATGAATGGCAGTGTCCTCCTGCCGGATCGGCGCAACTATCTGCCAATCATCCTCAAAACGGAAAAAAGATAAAGGAGGGAAAAAATGGAAGCAAGAGAGAACAGAAAACGATCTGCGTACGTAGGGATTCCCCTGCTCGCCCTAGCTCTCGTAGCACTCTTGTTGTGGGCGACACCCCAATTTTCCGTTGCCCAGACAAATGGAGTCACGATCAACGAGATACGTATTGACCAGCCTGGCACAGATAATGATGAATATTTTGAGCTGGCCGGGACTGCCGGTACATCCTTGGACAATTTGACTTACCTAGTCATCGGCGATGGCATAGGTGGTAGCGGCGAGATCGAGGCAGTCGTGGACCTGTCCGGGCAGTCCATCCCTGCCGATGGCTTCTTCTTGGCGGTGGAAAGCACATTTAGCCTGAGCGGGGGAGGGGACCTGACAACCACGCTTAACTTTGAGAACAGTGATAACGTGACCCACCTACTGGTCGAAGGCTTTACCGGCAGCACAGGTCAAGATTTGGACACCGACGATGATGGTGTTCTGGATGTTACCCCTTGGACTGCGGTCCTGGACTGTGTGGCTTTGATCGAGACTGTGGGCAGCGGCGATCAGGTCTATTGCTCAACCACTGTCGGTCCTGACGGCTCGTATGTCCCCAGCCATGTATATCGGTGTCCGGCGGTGGGCTGGGTTATCGGCCAATTTGATCCGGTTGGGGGCATGGACACCCCCGGCGTGGAAAATCAATGTCTGCCCGATCTCACCATCACCAAGAGCGGTCCGAACTTGCTGTTCCCCGGTGGCATCGTTACTTACACCATCGCTTACTCGAACACCGGCCTGGGTGATGCTCCCTCTGTCGTGATTACCGATATGCTGCCTGCGAACGTACTGTATCTCACCGATAGCAGTGGTCTAGATTGCCCTGCCTGCGCGGTGAACGCAACCGGCCCTCTGACCTGGACCGTCGGAACGATTTCGGTTGCCCATAACTATTCCTTCACCCTGACCGCTCTGGTCAGCAACAGCGTATCTTGGGGCAGCACCCTAACCAACGTCATCACGATCACCACCATCAGCACCGAATCCACTACTGCCAACAACAGCGACAGTTGGGCATCCACGGTCAGCCCCCTGGATTTGGTTGTCAGCAAGAGCGGCCTGCCGTTCGCCGTTGCCGGCGAAACCACCACTTACGTCATCACCGTGACGAACCAGGGGATCACTATTGCCGATGGCATCATTCTTACCGATACGCTGCCGGTGAGCGCTACTTTCGTGACTCAGCAAAATACCTGTGGCGCTCCCTGTCCGGCCTGCACGGTCGGCGCGACCGGCGTCCTCACGTGGAACATCGGCACTCTTGCAGCGGGATTCGCCTGCGTCGTGGACCTGCAAGTCCGCCTTGATGTGGCAGGATACGCAGTCCTGACCAACACGGTCGAGGCCACCACGGTAACGCCCGGCGATAACCCATCTAACAACACAGACAAGTGGAAGACAACCACCTACCCCATGGTTTCCATCCACGACATCCAATACGTTTCGGATCCGGCGACCGATGACGCCTCCCCCTATGTCGGTAAGGTTGTATGGGTGGAGGGAGTTGTCGTGGCCGGCACCGACGAGATCGGGTACAGTAACAATAATTTTGTCATTGAGCATCCGGCAGGTGGGGCCTGGAACGGGTTGATGGTCTTCAACGGCGGAACGTTCCCCGACGTAGCCGAAGGGGATTATGTGCGATTGTTGGGGACGGTACAAGAGTACAACGGTATGACCGAGCTGAGCATCCGCAACGCCCCCAACGCGCAAGAGGTCATCAGCAAAGGCAATTCCTTGCCGATGCCTGCCGTAATCAACACCGGCGACTATGTCAACGCCGGCACCGCCGAGCAATGGGAGAGCGTCCTGATAGAGTTCCGAGCGGCGGAGGTAACCGATCCGAACCTGGGCTACGGTGAATGGGCCTTCGATGACGGCTCCGGAGCGGCCCGCGCCGACGATTTTGGCAAAAATGACGGCGATCTCACCTATACCCCGCAACTTGGCGATTACTACAAGTTCATCCGGGGCATCGGCTGGTACTCTTACGGCAACTATAAGCTGGAACCCCGTTACGACGCCGACATTGACCTGGACTACCCGGTGACCTTTGTCTACCACGACGCCGAAGACGTAATCCATGTCGGAGAGGACCTCTACCTTGCCGGAGATTTCAACGGCTGGAGCACCTCCGCGCTTTCCATGACGGCCAATGCAGACGCCAGCGTCTTTTCCGTTACCGTCGCCCTGGACATGACCGGGACCCAGGAGTACAAATATGTCGTCAAGAGCGGCGGAGATCGGTGGGATTGGCTCAACACCGTCAACCGTTCGGTCCAAGTGACGGGCACGATGACGGTGCATGACTACCGCAATGTCGCCGTCGGCTACGCCCACCTGATGTCGCCGCCGACCATGACCGTCAACCTGGGTGAAACGACCGGACCGATCAGGGGAGAAGTGTACATCCAGAACGTGACCAACCCTGCAGGTGAGGGCCGCGCCGTATGGGCCGAATTGGGCTATGGTACAGCCTCCGATCCCAATCTATGGACATGGACACCGTTGACCTTCACGGGCAACCAGAACGGAAACAACGACATTTATACCGCGACTCTGACTCCCATGGCTGCGGGCGTCTATTCCTATGCCGTGCGCTTCGATGGCAACCGCGGTGCGGGCAACCCCAACATCGGTTGGACCTACGGCGACCTGGACGGAGTTTACCCCGGCAATCCTTTCGAACTGGCGCAGACCGGCATCCTGACCGTCACCGCGCCTAACCTGACCCTCACCAAGTCGGTGACTCCTACCGCCGACGTGGAGTTGGGCGATGTCGTCACCTATACCATTCTGCTGAACAACAGCGGAGACGGCGCGGCAACCGCCGTCACCCTGATCGACACCTTGCCGGCGGCGGTGAGCTTTGGCGGCTGGGTGCAGCAAGGCGGTGCGATCCAGGCGGGCGGTACCATCACCTGGACGGGGGACGTAGCAGCGGGCAGCCAGGTATCCATCGTCTTTACGGCCACCGTCAGTAACACCGCAACCTATGCCGGTCAAACCATCACCAATACCGCTACCTTCACTTCGTCCAACGCCGGGAACGGTTCTGACGACGCAGGATTTGCCGTCGCTCCTCTCTACCACATCTACCTGCCCCTCGTCACCAGGAACAACTAGGAATGCGGGGCGCCGGGTGGGTATCCGCCCGGCGCCCCTACCGACGGGAGGTTGCATGGCCCGTATTGACATCTTTGATCGCACCCTCAAAATCATCGCCCGCAACTATGCCGATCTGCTCTTGCGACTGGCTTTTCCCAACATTCCGCTTCGCCTGATCGGTACTCTGGAAAATGTTGAGATCTCCTTGCCGACCCGCCGGGTGGATTTTCTCCACCGCGTCGAACATAAGGGGCAAGAGTATCTTCTGCACCTGGAATTCCAACTGGAACACAAAACCGATTTCCCCCGGCGGATGTGCAGTTATCATGGGGCGTTGACCGAACAATTCAACCTACCGGTCATCACCCTGGCTTTGTACCTGCGCCCTCGGCAATCTCCCATCCCCGGCGAGTACACCGTGCGCTTGGAAGACCAGGTGGTCAACCGCTTCCAGTACCCCGTGCTCAAGCTATGGCATTACCGGGATGACATCCGCAGCGGCAAGTACCGAGAACTCGCCCCGTTGCTGGTCATGCTGACCCCTCGGCCGGATGAAAGCGTTTTGGCCCAGGAGCGCGATTTGATTCTGGCCGAGCCGGACGACAAAAAGCGGGCAGATCTGCTTGCCCTGGCCATCACAATCGGAGCGCGATATTTTGATAAGGAATTCCTATGGCGATTCTTTCGGGAGGAACTAGAACAGATGAGAGAAGCAACATTTATAGAGGAGTGGATCGAAGAAGGCATTCAGCAAGGCATTCAGCAAGGTATTCAGCAAGGCATTCAGCAAGGCATTCAGCAAGGCATTCAGCAAGGCATTCAGCAGGGGCAGCTAGAAGGAGCAAGACGGGCTTTGCGCGAAAGCATCCTGCACATTCTGGAGGTACGCTTTGGTCTATCCCCCCAGAAAGTAGACTCGCTGGCACGACGGCTGGAAGTCATAGAGGACCTGTCGCAACTGAAGCGATTGCAGGATCACGCCTTGCTTGACATTACCGTTGTAGACTTTGAAGTCCATTTGAACCAATCAATAAAGGAAAAAGCATGAGAAAAGCAACCTTTGCCCTCAGCGCATCTTTGGCCTTGGGTCTGCTGATGCTGCTCTTGCTGTTCGCCGAGCAGCCATCCGCTGCTGCCCCTGACGCCCTCACTCCCATCTATGACATCCAGTACACGACTACTCCCGGCGGCGACGGGACCTATCCCTCGCCTTTGGTCGGACAGGTGGTAACGACCACCGGCGTTGTCTATGCCGTCTACGGGAGGGGATTTTTTATCGCCGACGATACCGGTCCCTGGCACGGTATTTACGTCTACTACCCTAGCGGAACCATGCCCCAGATCGGTGATCTGGTCCAGGTACGGGGCGAGGTCCAAGAGTATTACGGCCTGACCGAGCTGAGCAACGGTGCGACCTACACCGTCCTCAGCAGCGGCCACACTCCCTACGCACCGGCGGTCGTCAACACCGCCGACATCCAGTACGACGATGCCGACATCAGCGAACAATACGAATCGGTTTTCGTGGAGGTCCACAACATCACCGTCACCGCGGAGATAGACACCCACGGCATCTGGACCTTTACCGACGCCGGAGGCGGCGCGGGCAAAGCCGACGACTGGGGCTACCACCTGGAGCCGAACGTTGGGGACCGGTTCGCCATCCTGCGCGGTGCACTGGTTTATGACTGGAACGAATTCAAAGTCTTGCCCCGTGACGCCGATGACATCGTTGCCACTTTTTACCTTGCCCTGTCCAAAACCGCGCCCGCCAACGTACGACCGGGGGAACGGTTCACCTATACCCTGGAGGTGGTCAACAACACCGGCATCACCCTGACCCAGATCGTCATCACCGACGCCGTGCCCATCAGCCACGCGACGGTGGCCCAGATTCTAGACGGCGGGACCTTGATGCCCGGCAGCACCATCTCTTGGACGGCGGCCAGCCTGTCCAGCGGGGGCAGCTTGATCGTCCGCTTCGCCGTGACGGCGACCGGCAACCTGGGTGATGACATCCAGAACCGCGCTTACGCCGTCTGGGCAAGCAACCGGCCCACCCCCACCGTAGAAGGCCCCCTGCTGACCATCATCGGCAGCTACATTCCCATCTACCGCATCCAAGGCAACGGTTTCCGCTCCCCTCTGGTCGGCGCGAATGTCAAGACCATCGGCGTCGTCTCGGGATTTTTCGAGGGGAACTCGCCCGATTACGGCAACTTTGACGGCTTTTACATCCAAGACCCCAACGGTGACGGAGATGACACGACCTCCGACGGCATCTTTGTCAAACATTCTACCGGTGTGAACCCCGGCGTGAGCATCGGCGACCTGGTGACCGTCACCGGCGTTGTGGACGAATTTTCCGAATGGGACGGCCCGACGTGCAGCGGCGACGAGTGCCAAACCCAAATCTACATCACCGGCGCAGCTGCCGTCCAGGTGAACGGCACGGGGAGCATATCCCCTACCGTCCTGGACCCCCCCGGCGATCCCGACGCCGCTCTTGCCTACTTTGAGGCGCGAGAAGGAATGCTGACCACCCTCCCCATGACCGGCGTCGTCGTCGGCCCCACCAGCTACGGGACCATCATGGTCATTCCCGGCGATGAAGGGGTGAAGCGGGTGATGCGCGGCAGTCCCCAGGAGGGGATGCCCTTTGGCGTGCGCCCCGATGAGCGATACGGCGCGGGTGCGCCCAACCTCATCGTCGGCAGCGTGGTCACGGGTGTAGACGGCCCGTTGGCCTACACCTACGGCAACTATGTCGTGTCCGATCAGGACGGCTACACCGTGGTTTATTCGCAGCCGCTGCCCTCGCCGGTTCCCACCTGGCCCTCGCCCGATGGCCAGGAATTCAGCGCGGCGACCTTCAACACCTATAACTTTGATGGAGGGGAGAGCGACAAGCTCACCAAAGTCGTCTCGACCGTGATCAACCTGGGCGCCCCCACCTGGGTAGTCCTGGAAGAGATCGCTACCCTCCCCACTTGCACAGACATCGGCGGGCGAACCGTGACCGGCGTCATCTCCGATCTGCTGGCCGCCCTGTCCGCCCAGGGGTACGACTACGATTATGCGGCTTCCCATCCCGACGTGGGCTGCCACGGTGTGGCGGTCCTGTGGGATACGGCCCGCGTCACCCAGGTCGTCACCGCCACCTACCAGACCTGCTCGGCCAACGGCAGTAGCAGCAGCACGGCCTACGACCACTACTGCGACGGCACGGGGTTGTATCCCCTCTTTTCCCGGCGGCCCGTCGTCGTCACCGCCACGGTGACGACCGATGCCGGTCCGGCGCAGATGGTCGTCATCGGCAACCACTTCAAATCCAAGCGCGGCGGGAGCGCGGCGGATCAACGGCGATTGGAGCAGGGCCAGTTCGTGGCCGGGCTGGTTGATTCCTTTGTCACCGGCGAGACACCCTACGTTCTGGTCATGGGCGACCTAAACGACTTTCTCGACTCGCCGCCCCTGGACGCCTTGACCGCCGGTGGGAACCTGACCGACACCCTCTACCTTTTGCCCACCGAAGCCCGCTATAGCTACATTTACCACGGTGTCTCCCAGGTGCTGG